>JADMIO010983817.1_pt1 | contig 98050 bp, 86 predicted proteins | sample 8958161 | NCBI WGS metagenome assembly JADMIO01 (sample SAMN16585339, study PRJNA669376) | soil metagenome | isolation source: Crop rotation soil | place: USA: Cullars Rotation, Alabama | collected 2011
CGCGACAACTTGTCCACGTGGAATTCTAAGCTTAGGATCCCAATGTGCTGGAAAGGATCAGGTAAAGAAAGGTGAGGGCCGATTGACCGCGATTGATCACCAGGTCCAGATATTGGAGGCAGTTGACCAGCCAGATCACGCTGGTCAAAAGCAGGGTGAGCAGCGCCACCGGACCCAGGAGCTGGCCCAGGATATAGAGCGGCAGCCGCCGGGGGCGCAGGCTCCCGGTCCCCAGTCGCTGGCTATTTTCCGGTACCCTGGGGTCCACCGTTCGGCCTTTCGCGCGCCCTTGTTGGAGGTCGGCTGGATTCGACCTAAACTATCACTGGAACTAGGATTTTCCCCACAAATACCCTGTCCTTTGCCGGAGATATAGCATGCAGATTTCCTTTGTTACCAATGCCGCAGCCGGGGACGGGGCCTGGGTCGTGGGGGCGACGGAAGGCGGCGCCCTGTTGCCCGCTTCCGTCCGGCTGGACAAGGCTTGTGGCGGCGCCCTGACGCGCGCCCTGAAATTTTCCCGCTTCACCGGCAAGGCGGGCCAGATGCTGGAGGTGCTGGCGCCGACCGGCGTGGCGGCATCGCGCTTGCTGCTGGTCGGCCTGGGCAAGGTCGAGGCTTTGGACGAAAAGGGCTTGGAGACGCTGGGCGCCCAGATCGTGGGCCGTCTTTACACTTCGGGCGAAACTGCGGCGAGTTTTGAAATCGACGTTCCAAAAGGCAGCAAGGTCAAGAAAGCCGAACTGGCGGCGCATCTGGCATTCGGCGCCAAGCTCCGAAGCTATGCCTTCGACAAGTATCGCACCCGCAATCTCGACGAATATGAAAAGAAATTGAAAACGATACGGGTCGTCACCGCCGATGCGGCGGCGGCGAAAAAGGCTCATGCCGGTCTTGCGGCGGTGGCGGAGGGAATTTTCCTGGCGCGCGATCTTGTGAACGAGCCGCCGAATATCCTGTATCCGGCGGAATTCGCCCGCCGCGCCAAGGTTCAGCTCACCAAGCTTGGTGTCAAGGTGGAAATTCTGGGCGAAGCCGAAATGAAAAAGCGCGGCTTCGGCGCGCTGTTGGGCGTCGGCCAGGGCAGCGACCGCGAAAGCCAGCTGGTGGTGATGCAATGGAATGGCGGCAAGAAGAATGCGGCGCCCGTCGCCCTGGTCGGCAAGGGCGTGTGTTTCGATTCCGGCGGCCTTTCCATCAAGGTCGGCGCCGGCATGCAGGGCATGAAGGGCGACATGGCGGGGGCGGCCTGCGTCACCGGCACCATGCTGGCGCTGGCCACCCGCAAGGCCAAGGTCAATGCGGTGGGTGTGATCGGGTTGGTGGAGAATATGCCGGACGGCGGCGCCTTCCGTCCCGACGATGTGCTGACCTCGCTGTCAGGCCAGACCATTGAAGTGCTGAACACCGATGCGGAAGGGCGCTTGGTGCTGGCCGATGCGCTCACCTACACCCAGCGCCGCTTCAAGCCCAAATTCCTGATCGATCTGGCCACCTTGACGGGGGCGATTGTGCAGACGCTGGGCTATGAGCATGCCGGCATTTTCTCCAATGACGATCAGCTGGTGCAACGGGTGCAAGCGGCGGGCCGCGCCACGGGCGAGCGGGTGTGGCAACTGCCGCTGGATCCTTTTTATGACAAGATGATCCGCTCCAAGATCGCCGACATGAAGAATATCGGCGGCGGCAATTCCGGTTCCATTACCGCCGCCCAGTTTTTGCTGCGCTTCATTGAAAAAGGCACGGTCTGGGCACATCTGGATATTGCCGGCGTGGCCTGGCAGGACGGCGAACAGAAGCCCACCATCCCGAGCTGGGGTACCGGCTGGGGTGTCAGGCTGCTGAACCGGCTGGTGAAAGAACATTACGAGGCTTAGCCGCGGTTGCCGTAGGCAACAAAATGGTCCAGCGGACCATTTTGAGCGGCTAAGCGCCGCGAGCTTGGGCGAGCGGCCGAGCGGACACAAGACGGAATGGGAGACTTGAGCCCGCCCAACTTGGATTGAAGAGAATGACCGAAACCCTTTTCTATCACCTGGAACGCCGCGCGCTGGAAGACGTGCTTCCCGGCCTGGTGGAAAAGTCGCTGCAGCGCGGCTGGCGGGCGGCGATCAAGACCGATTCGTCCGAGCGTTCCGATGCGCTGGACACATTGCTTTGGACCTATGACGACCAGTCTTTTCTGCCCCATGCGCAACAGGGCGATGGCGAGGCGGCGGCCCAGCCGGTCCTGATCACGGTGGAAGAGGGCAATCCCAGCGCCGCCCAGATATTCTTCTATGTCGGCGGCGCCTTGCCGGGCGATTGGAAGGGGCTGTCCGATCTTGCCAGAATCGTCCTTTTGTTCGATGGCCGGGATGGCGAAGCTCTTGCGGGCGCGCGCGCGGCATGGAAAGAGGCGAAGGACGCCGGGCATGACGTGACCTATTGGAAGGAAACGCCGGCCGGAAAATTCGAGAAGCAGGGCTAGGCTGGTGTCGGGGTTTCGAAGTTCGCTTTATATCTATATCGGTCTCGAGGCGAACTTCGAAACCCGAACGACACCAGCAACCAATGGATTGCTAGCGTCCTGCGATTCCGAAATTCGCTTGGCGCCAGATATAAAGATCAATCGAATTTCGGAATCGGGACGCTAGCTGTGGGTTTTATCAACGCTTGGACCATCGGCAGCCTGCTCATCAGCCTGGCGGTTGCCTATCATGCCATCCGCAACGGCAAGTCGCCCATGTGGCTGGTGGGTTTGGCGCTGGGATCCTTTCTATATCCGCCGCTCGGCACCATCGCGATCTGGCTAGGCTATCTGATTTTTGCGGTGATTCCCGACCTGCTGCGCTCCAATTCCGCCCGCCGTCTGGCCGACAATGTGGTCAATGCCGCCGATCCAGGGCGGGCCTATCGCGAGAAGCTGCGCAATGTCGAGCTAGTGGGGTCGGTGGATTCCAAGCGGGCCTTGGCCGAGGAGTGTATCCGCACCGGCCGCTTTGCCGACGCCATCGAATTGTATGAAAGCGCCATGCAAGGCCCCTTGGGCGGCGCCGATCCCACCTTGCTGAAAGGGCTTGGGCGCGCCCGCATGCTGTCAGGCCAGGGCGCGGAGGCTGAGGCCCTGTTCGTGCAATTGAAAGAGGTGGATCCCGCCGCCTTCGATTCGGATGCCGAGCTGGATTATGCGCGGGCGCTGGCGCTGCAGGGCAAGAATGACGAAGCCTTGGCGCAATATGAAAAAGTCGTGGCGCGCTATCCCGGCGAGGAGGCCCGCGCCCGCTTCGGCCTGCTATTGGAAAGTCTGGGCCAGCATGCCCGGGCGCAAGGCGTGTTCCAGGAAATCCTGGCCTCGGTCAAAGGCGCGCCGTCCTACTACCGTTCGCGCCAGCGCGAATGGACCGCTATCGCGAAGTCCCACCTGAAATGACTTTGCGTGGCGCTGTCGCGTAGAAACACGCGCCGATGATATTGACGATACCCAGCCCGATCAGGCCCGCGCCGGAAAAGGCGAACATCACATCCAGCCAGGCGCGCAGATTGGGGGCGACAAAGCCGCCCAGATTGCCGACGGCGTTGATCAGTCCGATGCCGCCGGCCGCGGCGGCGCCCGCCAACAGGCTCGTCGGCATGGTCCAGAACAGAGCAGGCGACACGATCAAGCCGGCGGCTGCGGCGCTCAGCGCCGCCAGCGCCAGGAGCGGGGATCCCGCCACCGCCGACAGGGCCAGGCAGCAGCCTGACAGCGCCAGGATGATGGCGCCCACCTCGCGCGCATTGCCGCGACGGTCGCACCAGGGCGGAATCAATGTCACGCCCAAGAGCGCGCAAGCCCAGGGAATGGCACTCACGAGCCCAACTTCCAGCCCCATGCTGGTGCCCATCAACAGTCCGATCTGACTGGGGAGATAGAAGGTCAGGCCGTAAAAGCCCATCTGCAACAGAAAATAGGCCAGCGCCAAATGCAGCACGCGCAAATCGCGCAGCGCATGCAAGACGGAAGGGTGTTCGCGGCTCGTATCGTCCTTGGCCAATTCCGCGCGCAGCACGGTTTTTTCGTCGGCGGTCAGCCAATTGACGTCGTCTGGACGATCTTTCAGCAGAAACAGAACCGCGACGCCGCCCAGCGACGCCGCCAGCCCTTCCACCAGGAACATCACCTGCCAGCCATGCAGACCAAAAGCGTCATGGGCGACCAGGAACCCCGACAGTGGCCCGCCAAAGGTCAGCGCCAATGGCGCGCCGTAATAGAACAGCCCGACCGAGCGGCCGCGCGAGGCGGTGGGATACCAGTAAGTCAGGTAATAGATCACGCCGGGAAAGAAACCGGCCTCCGCCACCCCCAGCAGAAAGCGCACGAGATGAAATTGCGCCGGTGTCTGCACAAAAACATTGGCCGCCGACACCAGGCCCCAGGTGATCATGATGCGCGACATCCAGCGCCGCGCCCCCACTTTGTGCAGGATCAGGTTGGAGGGCACTTCCAAGGTGGCGTAGCCGATGAAGAAGATCGAAGCGCCGAAAGCAAAAGCAGCATCGCCGATGCCGACATCCGCCGCCAGCCCGGCGCGCGCGAAACCGACATTGGCCCGGTCCAGGAAGGCCAGGATGTACATCATCAACAGGGTCGGCATCAGATGCCGGTGCAGCTTTGGCACGATGCTGGAAAGCTGCGGCATCTAAGAAATCAGTCCTGTTCTTCTTCGGTTTTTTTGGGCCGCGCCATCTTTGCCAAAAGCGCGGTTTCGCGGTGCCAGCGTTTCAGGGGCCGCGCGGGATAGCCGCCCACGCGTTCGCCCGCTGCGATATCGCGGGTGACGCCGGACCGCGCCGCCAGCCGCGCACCCGCGCCGATGGTGAGATGATCGCTGATGCCGACCTGGCCGCCGATCAGCACCATCGGCCCCACGGTGGTGGAGCCGCCGATCCCCACCTGTGCCACCAGCAGGCTGTGATGGCCAATCCGTACATTGTGGCCGACATGGATCAGGCTGTCGAAGCGCACGCCGCGCTCGATATGGGTGTCGCCTATGGCGCCGCGATCCACCGTGCAGTTGGAGCCGAATTCGACATCGTCCTCAATGATCACCCGTCCCAGCTGCGGGACCCGCAACAATCCTTCCAGGCTGGGCACGAAAGAGAAACCCTGATTGCCGATGGAATTGTTGGGGCCCATCACCACCCGCTTGCCGATCACCGCATGGGTGATGACGCAATTGGGACCGATGGCGCAATTGTCGCCAATCTCCACCCCGCGCCCGATCACCACATTGTTGCCGATAAGGACATTGGCGCCGATATTGGCATGGGCGCCGATTTGCGCGCCCGCGCCGATCTCGGTGCCTTCGCCGATCGCGGCGGTGGGATGCACCGGCACCAAGGTACGAACACCGGCCTGCAATTTCGCCGGCGGATAGAAGATGTGTCCCACTTGCGCGAAAGCCAGGCGCGGATTGGGCACCACCAGCAAGGTCACGCCATGGGGCAGGGTGGCCAGCTTCTCATTGGTGATGACCAGACTGGCCTTGGTCACGGCAAAGGCATTGGCATATTTGGCGTCGCTAAACAGCGAGACATCGCCGGGCTCGGCGCTTTCCAGCGAAGCCACGTCGCGCAACTTCAAATCGGCGGGGTCGCCCTTGGCCACCTCGGCGCCGATCCGGCTGGCGACCTCGGCCAGCGAAAAGGGCCCGGCGCGGTCGTAAAATCGGTCATCGGTCATGCGGGCGGGAGCCTAATGGAACCGGGACGGGCTGCAAACCCCGTCAAACGTTGGCATTTTCGTACGCTTCGCTGGCTGCCAGCCAGGTCTTTTCCGCTACTTCCAGCTTGCGCGCCGCATCGGCGCGCTTCTTGGAGACCGATGCGGCCTTGCCCGGGTCCTTGGTGAACAGCAGCGGGTCGGAAAGGGTCTTGTCCAGCTTGGCAAGCTCGGCATTCAGCGTGGCGATCTGGTGTTCGGCGGCAGTGACCTTGTCCTTGAGTGGTTTCAAGGTCTGGCGTTTCTCGGCATTGCTGCGGCGGGCAATTTCCTTGGTCGGTTTGATGTCGGCCGCCTTGTTTTCCGCACGTCGGGTCGGCGCATTGTCGCCGGTCAAAAGGAATTTGCGGTAGTCGTCCAGATCGCCGTCGAAGGGGATGACATGGCCGTCCGACACCAGCAGCAGCCGGTCGGCGGTGGCTTCGATCAGGCGGCGGTCATGGCTGACCAGGATCACCGCGCCGTCGAAATCGTTCAGCGCCGTCAGCAATTCATTGCGGGCATCGATATCGAGATGGTTGGTGGGCTCGTCCAGGATCAAAAGATTCGGCTTGTCCAACGTCGCCAGCGCCAGCATCAGCCGCGCCCGCTCGCCGCCGGACAATTTGCCCACCAGGGTCTGCTGCTTGTCCTGGGAAAAGCCAAAACCGCCGAGCTGGGTGCGAACCTGCTCCAAGGTCAGTTTGGGGCGCAGCCGCTGCAGGGTGAGGATCGGCGTGACCGTTGTGTCCAATTCTTCCGCCTGATGCTGGGCGAAATAGCCCACCACCAGCTTGCGCGCGGGGGTGAAGTCGCCCGACATGGCTTGCAGTTTGCCCGCCAGCAATTTGGCCATGGTGGATTTGCCGTTGCCGTTCTTGCCCAAGAGCGCCACGCGATCCTCGGGGTCGAAGCGAAAGGACAGGCCGGTGAGAATCGGCTTGCCCGCCTCATAGCCCACGCTGGCGCGATCCATGGTGACCAACGGCGGCGACGCTTCCGTGGCCTGGGGGATGTTAATGGGCGCGACATGCTCGTCTGGCGGCACTTCCACCATCGCCAGCTTGGCCAGCATCTTGACGCGGCTTTGCGCCTGGCGCGCCTTGGTGGCAGACGCCTTGAAGCGGTCGACGAATTTCTGCATGTGGGCGCGGGCCGCTTCCTGCTTCTTGGCGAAAGCCATGTCGTTGGCGCGGTTGGCGGCCCGGGTTTCCATGAAGGTGTCGTAGCCGCCGGTGTAAAGCTTCAGCTTGCCCCGCTCCAGATGCAGGATGAATTCGCAGCCCGTGTTGAGCAGGTCGCGGTCATGGCTGACGATCAGGATGGTGCCGCGATATTTCTGGATGAAATTCTCCAGCCATAGCACGCCTTCCAGATCGAGATAGTTGGTGGGCTCGTCCAGCAGCAGAAGATCGGGCGCCGAGAACAGGATCGCCGCCAGCGCCACCCGCATGCGCCAGCCGCCGGAAAATTCGCGGCAGGGACGCAGCTGGTCTTCCGCCGAAAAACCCAGACCGGCCAAAATTTCGGCGGCGCGGCTTGGGGCGGTATAGGCGTCGATTGCCTCAAGACGATGGTAAATATCGCCCAACCGATGTCCGTCCGTTTCATGTTCGGCTTCGGCGAGAAGCGCCAGCCGTTCGGGATCGGCTTCCAGCACGGTGTCCAGCAGGCTGGTGTCGGTGCCGGGCGCTTCCTGCGCCACCGCGCCCACCCGCCAGGTGGAAGGAATGCTGATCTCGCCGCCATCCTGGTGCAGCTGGCCCAGGATCACCTTGAAAAGGGTGGACTTGCCCGCGCCATTGCGCCCCACCAGCCCGACCCGGCGGCCCGCGGGGACATTGGCGGTGGCGCCGGAGAGGATTTCCCGCCCCGCGATCCGCACCGTAATGTTGTCAATCACCAGCATTTGCGGGGCCTTATAACGGCGCTTGTGTCATACGCAAACCCGCCTCCCCCGCGCGCGCAGCGCATGGCGGGGGAGGTGCCCGTAGCAGCGCTTGCGATGCGAAGGGCGGAGGGGGGAATTCAAAAACGGCGCGGCGTTCTGGCACGGCTTGCTCTTTGCCGCGCCGCGCCGTTATAAACCCGCCGCTTTTAACTTTTTTGGAGCCCCCATGGCCGTCGAGCGCACCCTTTCGATCATCAAGCCGGACGCGACCCGCCGGAACCTTACCGGCAAGATCATCGCCAAGTTCGAAGATGCCGGCCTGCGCGTCATCGCCAGCCGCCGCATCAAGCTGTCCCAGGCCGATGCCGAGGCTTTCTACGGCGTGCATCGCGAACGCCCCTTCTTCCCCAGCCTGGTGGCCTTCATGACCTCTGGCCCGGTGGTGGTGCAGGTGCTGGAAGGCGAAAGCGCCATCGCCAAGAACCGCGAAGTTATGGGCGCGACCAATCCCGCCAATGCTGCGCCGGGCACCATCCGCAAGGAATTCGCCGAGTCGATCGAGGCCAATTCGGTGCACGGCTCGGACGCGCCGGAAACCGCCGCCAATGAGATCAAGTTCTTCTTCCGGGATCTGGATATCGTGCCCTAAGGGTGAGCCGGGAATAGTCGAAGGTCCGGTGGACCTTCGATCCCGGCGAACGCCGCAGCGTCGCGCAGTTAAGCGCGACGCGAGGCCGGGACGAAGTCCCGCGCAAATGCTATAAGGCTCCGTTCGCAAGAACGGAGCCTTTTTGTTATGCAGGGCAAGACCGTCATCATCACCGGCGCCACCTCCGGCATTGGCGAAGTCGCCGCCATCCGTCTGGCGGAACAGGGCGCCCGCATTGTCTTCACCGCCCGCGATCCGGCCCGCGCCGGGGACACCATGGCGGCGCTGCGCAAGGCCAATCCCGGCGCGGATCATGCCGTCCATATGGCCGATCTCTCGCTTCTTGCGGAAATGAAGCGGGTGGGCGCGGAACTGGCGCGCGAACCGCAAATCGACGTGCTGGTCAACAATGCCGGCGCGCTGTTCAACCGGCGGCAGGAGACCGGCGACGGGCTTGAGATGACCTTCGCCCTCAATCACATGGCCTATTTCGTGATCACCAATCTGCTGCTGGGAAATTTGAAACCGGGCGCGCGCATCGTCACCGTCGCGTCCAACGCCCATCGCGGTGCCAGGCTTGATTTCGACGACCTGCAGAACCGGGGCGGCTATATCGGATTTCCGGTCTATTCCAAATCCAAGCTCTGCAACATCCTGTTCAACCGGCAATTGGCGCGGCGCATCGCGGGCAGCGGCGTCACCGCCAATGCTTTGCATCCCGGTTTTGTCGCCACCCGTTTCGGCGACGATAGCGGCGGGATCATGCGCACGGTGCTGAGAGTGGCCAAACCAATCGGCGCGATTTCGCCGGAGGAGGGCGCCAAGACCATCATCTATCTGGCATCCTCGCCGCAGGTAGCCGGGGTCAGCGGGGAGTATTTCTACGAATGCAAGCCCACCACGCCGACCGCGGAAGCGCGCAATGATGACGATGCGCGGCGGCTGTGGGAGATTTCGGAAGGGATCGCAGGATGATCAACAAACTCATCTGGACCGTCGCGGCGGCGATCTGGATACCCTGCCTCTTCAGCACGGCTGGCGGCGCCTTCGCCTATCGCGAAAATCTGCCCAGCGGTCTCTACAACCGCTACATCATCACCATGTACAAGACCCTGCCGCTGCCGCCCAAAGGGCCTGCCTATTGCGATTTTGTCAAAGCGGGCGCTTATTCGCTGGCCTTTTCCTGCAGCGGCAAGCCGCCTTTTGTCGGCTGGCTGCAGGGCGGGAAGTATTAGCGGAATAGCGCCAAGCCGTTTTCGAGTCTGACTTTGTCCGACGCCAGCAGCTTGAGGGCTTCCGGATAAAGTCTGTGTTCCACCGCCAGGACGCGTTCGGCGAGACTTTGCGGGGTGTCGGAGGGTGCTACCTTCACACTGGCCTGGGCGATCACCGGACCTGCGTCCAGTTCGGGCACCACAAAATGCACACTGGCGCCGCTTAAGGCTTCCTTGGCTTCGATCACCCGTTCGTGAACCTTGGTGCCTTTATAGGCGGGCAGCAGGGAAGGATGGATGTTGATCAATTTTCCTTCCCAGCCGCGCACAAAACCGTCCGAGAGAATGCGCATGAATCCCGCCAGAACCACCAATTCGGCGCCTGCCGCGCGCAAGGCCGCGTCCACTTCGGCATCAAAGGCTTCGCGCGTCTTGCCGGCATGCGGAATGACCGCGATGGCAATGCCGGAGCGTTGCGCCTTCTGGAGCCCTCCCGCGCCCTCGACATTGGAAACGACCAGAATAATCCGGTAACTGTCGCCCGCCGCATCGATCAGGCTTTGCAGATTGCTGCCGCGCCCGGAAATCAGCACCGCAACGCGTTTCAAAGCTTCAGGGCTCCGCGATAAACGACCTTGGCTTCACCGGAGCTCGCAACCAGCTTGCCGATCCGCGCCGCATGATCGCCCGCTTCCTGGAAGGCATCGATCACATGGCCGGCGTTCTTCTCATCCGCCACCGCCACCATGCCGATGCCACAATTGAAGGTGCGCAGCATTTCGCGCTCGGCGATGCCGGCCTGTTTCGCCAGCCACTGGAACACCGGCAGCACGGCGATGGCGCCGAGATCGACGTCGGCATCCAATCCATCCGGCAGACAGCGCGGCAGATTGTCGGTGATGCCGCCGCCGGTGATATGGGCCAGGCCTTTGACGCCGCCCCCTCTTCCATCAGAGGAGTGCATCGCTTCCAGCGCGGCGCGCACATACAGCCGGGTCGGGGTCAGCAGGGCTTCGCCCAGGCTTTTGCCCGGCGCAAAAGGCGCGGCGGCGTCCAAAGTCAGCCCGCTTTTCTCCACCACCTTGCGCACCAGGGAATAGCCGTTGGAATGCACCCCCGACGAGGCCACCCCGATCAGCACATCGCCCGCTTTCATCGCGCCGGTCTTGGGCAGAATGGCGGAACGTTCCACCGCGCCCACCGCAAAACCCGCCAGATCGAAATCGCCCTTGGCGTAGAGGCCGGGCATCTCGGCGGTCTCGCCGCCGATCAGGGCGCAGCCCGACTCTTTGCAGGCGCGCGCGATGCCCTCCACCACCACCGCGGCACAGTCCACTTCCAGCTTGCCGGTGGCGTAATAGTCCAGAAAGAAAAGCGGTTCCGCGCCTTGCACGACAATGTCGTTGACGCACATCGCCACCAGGTCCTGGCCGATGCCCTCAAAGCGCTTGGTATCGATCGCCAGTTTGAGCTTGGTACCGACGCCGTCGGTCCCCGCCACCAAAATTGGGTCCTTGAAACCGGCGGCCTTGAGGTCGAACAACCCGCCAAAACCGCCCAAATCGGCATCGGCGCCGCGCCGCCGCGTCGCCTTGGCGGCGGGACCGATGCGCTCCACCAATGCCTCGCCGGCGTCGATGTCCACACCAGCGTCTTTATAAGTCAGGCCGGTTTTGGGCCCGGAATGGTCGGAAGACATGGCTGTCCGTTTAAATAGCCCGGACGGCGGGCGCAAGCTGGCCATCCGCCTCACGCACAGGACCGCGATTTCGCCTGTTTTGTTAGGACGTTAGGTGCCTTCCTTGCGTCAATCCCGGTCTGTATAGTCGCATCCGTCCCGCAACAGGCCGTTCATGAACCTCCGCACCGTCTTCTTTTTTGCCGCCGCGCTGTTCCTTGCCGGTCCCGCTCTCGCTCAGAACAACAGCCTTTACACCGTTTCCGGCGTGCATGTGGACGCCACCGGCGCTTCCAGCACCGAAGCGCTGAACGCGGCCATCGCCCAGGGGCGCGCCAAGGCGTGGCAAACGCTTTATCGCCGTCTCACCCGCCAGGCAGACTGGCCCAAGCAGCCGGCTTTGGACGCGACGGAGTTGGTGCGGCTCGGCCGCAGCTACAATATCGCCAATGAGCGCCGCTCGACCACGCGCTATGTCGCCGATGTCACCTATCTGTTCAATCCGACCAGCGTGGCGCGCACCTTGCGCGCGGCCCAGATCGCTTTCTCCCAGACCCAGGCCAAACGCATCCTGGTGATCCCCATGTCGCCTGGTGTCAGCCACGGCGCCTGGGCCCAGGCGCTGACGGCGCCGGCCTTCCGCGAAACCACGGTGCCCTTCACCTTGCTGGCTGCGGAAGACGATGCGGGGTTGGCGCCGCTCAATTTCGATGCCGCGACCTGGAACGATGTCTCGGCGGTGGCAGGGAAGAACCGGGTCAGCGAAGTCGGTCTGGCGCAGGTGGTCAGCGCCAACGGCAAGTTGACGGTGAATGTTCGCCGCCTGGGTCCGGGCGAACAGCCGGTCAAGACCAGTGTGGATGTTCCGATGCTGCAGAATGCCGCCGCCACCTATCCGGCGGCGGCCCAGGCTGCGGTAAACGCCATCGAGGAAATGTGGAAAACCCGCAGTGTCATCGATTTCAGCCAGCGCGGACGCCTTACCGCCGATGTGCAAATCGCCAGCCTGGAACAGTGGGGAGAAATTCAGTCCAGCTTGAGTTCGGTGAGCAACGTCACCGGTTTCACTGTCAGCGCCATGACCATGAATTATGCCCGTATCAACCTGAATTATCTGGGCGGGATAGAGCAGACGCGCGAAGCCTTGGCGGGGGCGGGGCTGTCGCTGACCAATCGCGGCGGGCAGTGGGTGCTCGCCAGAAATCCGTGACATGATCCGGCATCTGCCGAACCTGCTCTCGGCGCTGCGGCTGCTGGCGGCGCCTTTTGCCGCTTGGCTGATCCTGGAAGGACATGACATCGCCGCGCTTTTGACATTCGCGGCGGCGGGCGCCAGCGACGGGTTGGACGGTTTTATCGCGCGGCGCTGGGGCGTGACTTCGGCGTTCGGCGCCTGGCTGGATCCCATCGCCGACAAGCTGTTGATGCTGTTCTGCTTCACCGCTCTGTATCACATCGGCGTGACCCCGATCTGGCTGTTGCTGCTGGTGGTGGCGCGCGACCTGGCGATCGTGCTCGGCTGGCTGCTGATCAAGGTGATGGCGCTGTCGGCGCCCACTGCGCCGCTCCTGATCGGCAAGCTCTCCACCGTGGTGCAGATACTGTACATCTTCACCCTGCTGCTGCTTTTATCCTTTGACGTGCATGCCCCGCGCCTGGTGGAGGCTGCGGCCTGGGGCTGCGGCTTGTTCGTCATCCTGTCGGCCGCCGCCTATGCCGGGATTTTCCTGCGCGGCCTGTTTTCGGGAAATCGCACCGCGTGACGCAGCTTGTGCTTCCGCTGGGGACCAGAAGCGCCTTGGGCCGCGGCGATTTCATCGTCGTCCCGGCGAACGAACGCGCGGTGGCGTTTCTGGATTCCTATCCCGACTGGCCGGCGCCGGCGGCGGCGCTTTACGGTCCACCGGCCTGCGGCAAGTCGCATCTGGCCGCGGTATGGGCGCAAAAGGCGCAGGCGCGCATCCTGGAAGCGGCCGATCTCAAGGGCGAAATTCCCGACGGGCCCTTGGTGGTGGAGAATATTGCCGCCGGCATCGCCGAAACCCCGCTTTTCGCCTTGCTGGAACGCGGTGCGCCGCTGCTTTTAACAGCGCAAATGCCGCCGGCGGAATGGCCGCAGGCTTTCGGCCTGGCGCTGCCGGACCTGGTCTCCCGGGCACGCGCCTTGCTGGCTTTCCCGCTTTGGGCGCCCGACGATGCCTTGCTGATGGGCTTGGCGGTGAAGCTGTTCGCCGACCGCCAGCTCCAGGTTCCCGAAAATGTGGTCGCCCATATGATCCGCAGCCTGGAACGCTCCCCGGAAGCGATACGGGATTTTGTCGCCCGCGCCGATGCCGCCGCCTTGGCCGCCAAACGTCCCATTAATACAAGTCTTATCAATGAGTTATTGGGCGACCGGGCTTTGTGACAGTCTTCTGTCATTACAAATTCACCGATTCTGGCTAGGCTGAGGCATGTCTACCCCCAGCCCCAATCCGCACCTTGCCGTGGCCAATGAGGACGTCCCGTCGGTGCCGACCGAGGATGTGATCGCCCTGGCGCACCAAGGGGAGAACCTGTCTTTCGACCCGGCTTCACCCCAGCGCTTCGTCAACCGGGAGCTGAGCTGGCTGGCCTTCAACCGCCGGGTGATCGAGGAGGCGCAGAACCGCCGCCATCCCCTGTTCGAGCGGGTGCGCTTTCTTTCCATTTCCGCCTCCAACCTGGACGAGTTCTACATGGTGCGGGTGGCTGGCCTGATGGGCATGGTGCGCGAGGGCGTCACCACCGCCAGCGCCGACGGCCTCACCCCCGCCCAGCAACTCGCCAAGGTGGACGAAACCGCCCGCGCCCTGATCACCGATCAGCAGCGCATCTGGGGCGAGCTGCATGCCCTGTTGCGCCAGGAAGGTGTCAGCGTGGTGACCGGCGAGGAACTCGCCGCCAGCGATCTGGAATATCTCAATACCCAGTTCGCCGAACAGATTTTCCCGGTCCTCACGCCCCTGGCGATCGATCCGGCGCATCCTTTTCCTTTCATTCCCAATCTGGGCTTCACCATCGCGGTCCAGCTCACCAACAAGCGCGACGGCAGGAATCTCTCCGCTTTGATCCCGGTGCCGCCGCAGCTCAAACGCTTCATCCGGCTGCCAGACACTGCCGCCAAGAGCGTGCGGTTCATTCCGCTGGAGCATGTCATCGCGCTCTATTTCGACCGGCTGTTCCCCGGCCATGGCGTGACCGGCTGGGGCATGTTCCGCCTCTTGCGCGACAGCGACGTGGAAGTCGAGGAAGAGGCCGAAGACCTGGTCCTGTTGTTCGAGACCCTGCTCAAGCGCCGCCGCCGCGGCAGCGTGATCCACATGAAGTGCAGCGCCTCGATGCCCGAAGCGCTGCGCCAGTTCATCGCCGGGCATCTCGATCTGGACGATTCCGAGATCGTGATTGTGGAAAATCTGATGGGCCTGTCGGAACTGTCCAAGCTGATCCTGCCCGAGCGCCCCGATCTGGTGTTCAAGCCTTACATCGCCCGTTTCCCCGAACGTATCCGCGACCATAACGGCGACTGCTTCGCCGCCATCCGGGAAAAGGATCTGATCGTCCATCATCCCTTTGAAAGCTTCGACACGGTGGTGCAGTTCATCCGCCAGGCCGCTGCCGACCCGGATGTGGTGGCGATCAAGCAGACGCTTTATCGCACCTCGTCCGACAGTCCGATCGTGGGGGCACTGATCGAGGCGGCGGAAGCCGGCAAGTCGGTCACCGCTTTGGTGGAATTGAAGGCGCGTTTCGACGAGGCCGCCAATATCAAATGGGCCAGGGACCTGGAACGCGCCGGCGTGCAGGTTGTCTATGGCTTCATCGCGCTCAAGACCCACGCCAAGATCAGTCTGGTGGTGCGCCGCGAGGGTGGCCATCTGGCGACCTACTGCCATTTCGGCACCGGCAATTATCACCCCAACACCGCCAGGATCTACACCGACCTGTCCTTGTTCAGCGCCAGCCCCGCATTGGGGCGCGACGCGGCGCAGCTGTTCAATTTCATCACCGGCTATGCCGAGCCCACCTCGCTGGAAAAGCTCGCCATGTCGCCTTTGACCTTGCGCGGGCGGCTGATCGAGGACATTCAGCACGAGATCATGAATGCGCGCGCCGGCAAGCCCGCCGGCATTTGGGTGAAGTTGAACAGCCTGGTGGACCCCGGCATGATCGACGGGCTTTACCGCGCCAGCCAGGCGGGGGTGAAGATCGAGCTGATCGTGCGCGGCATCTGCTGCCTGCGCCCCGGCGTGCCGGGCCTTTCGGAGAATATCCGCGTCAAGTCCATTGTCGGGCGGTTCCTGGAACATGGCCGCATCATCTGCTTCGGCAATGGCCATGAGTTGCCGCACAAGGACGCCAAAGTGTATATTTCGTCGGCCGACTGGATGCCGCGCAATCTGGACCGCCGGGTGGAAACTCTGGTTCCCATCGAAAACCCCACCGTCCATCAACAAGTCCTTGACCAGATCATGGTGGCGCAACTGAAAGACCAGGCGCAAAGCTGGTATATGGAGGCGGACGGACGTTATGTCCGCGATTCGCATTCCGAGGACGCCGATGCTTTCTCCGCGCATACCTATTTCATGACCAACCCGTCGCTGTCGGGCCGCGGCCGCGCGCTCAAGATGCAGAATCAGGCGAAGCGCAAGAGTTAAGATGCCTGCTGTGACTGATGTGCGCACCGACTGGCAGAGCAAGGGCCAGGGCGCCAATGCGCCCAAGCTGCGTGGCCCCGTGGCGATCGTCGATATCGGCTCCAATTCGGTGCGCCTGGTGGTCTATGAATCCCAGAGCCGGGTCGCCGCCACGCTGCAAAACGAAAAATCGATCTGCGCCATCGGCCGCGACATGGTCACCACCGGCCGCCTGCATGCCGAAGGCTGCACCGCCGCGCTGGAAGCCTTGTCGCGCTTTCGCATGATCGCCGACGGGCTCAAGGTCGAACAGCATGATGCGGTGGCGACGGCGGCGGCGCGTGACGCCAGCAATGGCGCGGAATTCATCCGCCGCGCCGAAGCCGCCTGGGGCCGCCCGATCCGAGTCCTGGCGGGCGAGGATGAGGCGCGCATCGCCGCCGAGGGTGTGGTGGCGGGCATTCCCGATGCCGACGGCCTGGTCGCCGATCTGGGCGGCGGCAGCCTGGACATGGTGCCGGTGCAGGACGGCCAGACCGGCGCGGCCTATACCTTGCCGATCGGTCCCCTGCGCTTGATGGACCAGAGCAAGGGCGATCCCGACAAGGCGCGCGACATCGTCGACAAGGGCCTGAAGAATATTCCCAACCTGTCCGCGCCCGCCTTGTACGCGGTGGGCGGCGCCTGGCGCAGCTTCGCCCGCATCGACATGGAGGAGCAGAATTATCCGCTCCATGTCCTGCAGCATTACACCATCCCGCGCGGCCGGGCCCTGCGCCTGTGCCGGCTGCTCGCGGGCCTGTCCAAGGACAGTGTGCGCAAGATCAAGGTCGTGTCCAAGCGCCGCGTGGAAAGCCTGCCTTACGGCGCGGTGGTTCTTGAGCGATTGCTGGAAGCGGGCGGCATCAAGGATGTGGTGATTTCGGCTTTCGGTTTGCGCGAAGGCTTGCTCTATGGGCGTCTGCCGCAGGAGGAGCGCGGCAAGGACCCGCTGGTGGAATTTGCCCGCGCCGCCAATGCCCGCACCGCCCGCGTGCCGGCGCATGCCCATGAGATGCTGTCCTGGACCTTGCCCTTGTTCGACAATGAGAGTGAGGAAATGGCGCGGATACGTGAAACCTCCGCTCTGTTCTCCGACATTGCCTGGCGGCGGCATCCCGACGACCGCGCCATCGGCGCATTCGGCCAGGTGCTGACCGCGCCTTTCGCCGGCGCCAGTCACCGCGCCCGCGCACTCATTGCCGCCAGCGTCTTTCACCGTTACTCCGGCGACGAGGATTTTCCGCAATCCATGGCGCTGGCGGGGCTGCTCGACAAGGACGATGAGAAGCGCGCCCTGGTACTGGGCCTGGCCTGGCGTTTTGCTTTCTCGCTTTCGGCTTCGGCGGCGGGCGAACTGGCCAACTATCGTCTGCGCATGACGCCGTCGAAGGTGATCCTGGAGGTTCCCACAAGGCGCGAAGCGATTGCGGGGGAACCGGTACAGAAACGGCTTGGCGAGTTGGCGGACGTGCTGGGTCGCAAGGGCGAAATCCTGGTTGGCTAGCGCGGTCTTTTTGGGTCGTGAGTTCGTCGCGCCGTCGCTCATGTACGTTTTCAGTACACATCGCTCGGCGCTCCTGCTCACGCCCCAAAAATCCTCGCGCTAGAGCCATTTTTCAGAAAAATGACAACAAGACCGGGCCAAAAGCCCCGAAATAACCCCTTTTTTCTGCTGCCCTTGCGCCCTGGCCCCCAAAGGGGCTTTAAAGGGTCCAAAGGCGTAGCCACATTAGGGGTTGCGCGGGAAACAAATCGGATTTTCAAGGGTCTAGGAGAGTCTCATGGGTAGCTTCGGCATCTGGCACATCCTGATATTGGCGGCGGTCGCGCTGGTGCTTTTCGGCGGCCGTGGCAAGGTCAGCGACCTGATGGGTGACTTCGGCAAGGGCATCAACAGCTTCAAAAAGGGTCTGTCCGAAAAGGATGATCCCAAAGTGATCAATGCCGAAGACACCAACAAGGACAAGACCACGGTCTGACCGCCGGTATGTTCGACTTTTTCAGTTGGCAACACCTAAGCATCATGCTGATCGTCGCGCTGGTCGTGGTCGGTCCCAAGGATTTGCCGCGCCTGATGAACATGGCGGGCAAATGGGCCGGCAAGGCCCGCGCCATGGCGACGGAATTCCGCCGCAGCTTTGACGAGATGGCGCGCGAAAGCGAGCTGGCGGAGCTGCGCAAGGAAATCGAGGATCTCAAGAAGAACAATCCGGTCAACGACCTTGCTGCCAGCATGGCGAGCGTTGAGTCCGAAGTGAACAGCTCGATGCAGGCCGTCGCCCCGGCTGCCGATACGGCGTCCGTTGCCGCCGAATCCGTTGCCGAGGAACCGCGCAGCGGCGAATTCGCCGTCACCGACTCCGCGCCGCCGCGCAACGTCCCAATCGTGGAAACGCCTTAAGCGGCGGCGACCTGCCGGCTGCCCGCCACGCGGGCTGCGGGGAAGTGCAGCACGATCTTGGTGCCCATGCCCGGTGTGCTGCTGATCTCCAACCTGCCGTCATGCAGCTCCAGCATGGCCTTGGCCAAAGGCAGGCCCAGGCCGGTGCCGGTATGGGTAGCGGTCATCTTGTTTTCGACCTGGCCGAAAGGCGTCAGCGCCTTGATGATGTCCTGGTCGTTCATGCCGATGCCGGAATCCTGGACGGTGAGGGTATAGCCGCCCGTGGCGGCCGCCTGTCCGCTGATCTGGACGACCCCGCCCGCAGGGGTGAATTTGATGGCGTTGCCGAGCAGATTGATCATGATCTGGCGGATCATGCGTTCCACCGCGGTCAGACGCACCGTCTCGGGCGGCAGGCGGCTTTCGATGCGCACGCCGAATTTTTCCGCCAGCGGCACGCAGATGGCGAGCGAGCCTTCCAGCGCCTGGCGCAAGGGGAATTCCTCGGCATTCTCCACCGTCATCTTGCCGGCCTCGATCTTGGAGAGGTCGAGAATGTCGTTGATGATGCCCAGCAGGTATTTGCCGCTGGAATGGATGTCGCCGGCGTAACCGAGATAACGCTGGTTCTCCAACGGACCCAGATGCTGCTCCTTCATCACCTCCGAAAAGCCCATGATGGCGTTGAGCGGGGTGCGCAGTTCGTGGCTCATATTGGCAAGGAAGGCGGATTTGGCGCGGTTGGCGGCCTCCGCCTGTTCGACCGAAATCATCAGCTGGCGCGACATCTCATCCATCGCCGCGCGCGAGGTCCTGAGCTTCTCGATCACGTCGCGGGCATAGAAGATGATGGGCCCCATCACGATGGCGATTTCCAGCGACAGGTTGACGATGGCGATGGGCTGAATCGGCAGGCCTTCCACCAGCCGGACCGTGAAATGCAGCGCGCCCACGGCCACCACCGTCATGCCGGTGATGACGGCGGTCGAGCCGAAACGGCCCAGCCGCGTCAGGCGGCCGTCCAGCGCGTCCAGCAGGTTGCGGACGAAGGCAGGAATGGTCGATGCAGAAGGCCGGCTCACCCGGGCACTCCCCCTGGAATACCCTGTAATGTTACCCACCCTGGGGTTGCGGTGTGGTTTCGCACCCCCGGGAAATTGTTCCCCCGCTGTTAGGCTTTTGTTAATCGGATGGCTGCGGAAAAGCGGGCTTTTGACCCCGGATTGGGGGCGTGGCATGACCGCTCGGCCAGGAGATTCCCATGCATGACATCAAGGCTATTCGTGACAATTCGGACAGCTTTGTGGGCGGATTGCGGCGCCGGGGCATGGCGGATGCGCAGGCTATTGCCGAAGATTTGCTGAAAAAAGACAAGGACTTGCGCGATCTGCTGGTGCGGCTGCAGACCGATCAGGCGCGCCGCAACGAGGCCTCCAAATTGATCGGCCAGGCCAAGGCCAAAAAGGACGAGGCGGGCGCCGCCGCCCTGATGGCCGAGGTGGCGGGACTGAAGGACACGATCCAGCAAGGCGAGGGCGAACAGCGCGCGCTGGAAAAAGATTTGCGTGACGCATTGTCAGTCATTCCCAATCTGCCGGCGCAGGATGTGCCCGACGGCGCGGATGAAAGCGGCAATGTGCCGGTGACGGCGCGGGCGTTCGGCACGCCGCCGGGGATCAACGCTCCCAGGCAGCATTTCGAGATCGGCGAGGCGCTGGGCCAGATGGATTTCGAGCGCGCCGCCAAGGTTTCGGGCGCGCGGTTTGTCTATCTGAAAGGCGATCTGGCGAAACTGGAGCGGGCGATTGCCGCCTTCATGCTGGATACGCATACGGAGAAGTTCGGTTACACCGAAGTTGCGCCGCCAGTCTTGGTGAAAAGCAATGCCATGTTCGGCACCGGCCAATTGCCGAAATTTCAGGATGATCTGTTTCGTACCACTTCCGAAGATCCATTTTGGTTGGTGCCCACTGCGGAAGTCTCGCTCACCAACTATGTCGCTGATGAAATCCTGAGCGAAGCTGAACTGCCGCTGCGCTTTACCGCCTATACGCCCTGTTTCCGCGCCGAGGCCGGGGCGGCGGGCAAGGATACCCGCGGCATGATCCGGATGCATCAATTCTCCAAGGTGGAGTTGGTTTCGATCACCACCCCGGATCAATCCAATGCCGAGCATGAACACATGACCGATGCGGCGCAGGAGATTCTCAAGAGATTGAATCTGGCGCATCGCGTGGTGACCCTGTGCACCGGTGACATGGGCTTCTCGGCGAAGAAGACCTATGACATCGAAGTCTGGCTGCCGGGCCAGAACGCCTATCGCGAGATTTCCTCCTGCTCCAACTGCGGCGATTTCCAGGCGCGGCGGATGAACAGCCGCTTCCGCAATGCCGAAGGCAAGGTCAAGGGACCAGTACACACTTTGAACGGGTCGGGCCTGGCGGTGGGCCGAACCATGGTGGCGATCCTGGAAAATTATCAGCAGCCCGACGGCAGTGTGGCGATCCCCGACGCGCTGCAGCCTTATATGAACGGCAAGAAGGTTATTGCGAAAATCTGATGCGCATCCTTGTCACCAACGACGACGGCATTCATTCCCCCGGCTTGGCCGTCACCGAACAGATCGCCCGCAGCTTAAGCGACGACGTCTGGGTGGTGGCGCCGGAGAACGAACAATCCGGCGCTTCGCATTCCTTGACCCTCACTTCGCCCTTGCGCCTGCGCAGAATAGAGGAGCGCCGCTTCGCGGTCAGCGGCACGCCCACCGACTGTGTGATGATGGCCTGTCTGCATATCCTGAAAGACCAGCCGCCCGATCTGATCCTGTCGGGTGTCAATTGGGGCTCCAACCTGGCCGACGATGTCACCTATTCCGGCACCATCGCGGCCGCGATGGAGGGCTGTGCTCTCAACATTCCCTCCATCGCGTTGTCGCAATGTTATGACGAAGGCGACCGCCATGCGATCGACTGGTCTGCCGCCGAAGTGCATGGCGCCGATGTGGTGAAGGCGCTGGTGAAGGCGGGCTGGCCGTCCGGCACCTTGATCAATGTGAATTTTCCGGCCTGTCCGGCCGCGGCGGTCCGGGGCGTCAAGTGCGTGCCGCAAGGCAAATACGATCTGCAATCGACCGAGATCGAGGAGCGTACCGATGCGCGTCAGCGCGCTTATTATTGGATCGGCCTGCGCCGCCGCAAAGCCACGCCGCCGCCCGACAGCGATGTGGGCGCGGTCTATGCCGATTACATCGCGGTGACGCCGTTGCATCTGAACCTCACCGAACCGGATGTGCTGACCAAGCTGCGCGGCGCCCTGAAAAAGTAGGAACTCATTAACCTTTGTGACAGCCGCCAAGGCGGCAAAGTCGGTTTTCCCGGAAAACCGCCTGCGGGAACTCTTGGCAAGGGGGCAGATGGTTAAAGCCTTCTAAACTTTTTGCCCGCCATGATCCGAATCGAGACAGGGACAGAGGCACGCCCATGGTTCGGATTCAGAAGATCGTTTTGCTGTCCGCCGCGATGGCGTTGCTGGCCGGCTGCATGCCCGACAGCCCGCGCACCGTGTTCGATTGGGGCGTGAATGACCGGCTGCATCGTCCGGCCAAGACCTATGCCAGCAAGAAGCCGGCCTCCAAGCCCACCGACTATGTCACGCGCGATGCGGCGCCTTACACCAAGGTTTCCAGCCAGGCCTTGCCGCCGCTGGCGGCGCCGGCCGGCGATGCGCCGGCTTTTGCCTGGCCGCTCACCGGACGGGTGATTTCGGACTACGGCACCACCGCCAATGGCGGCAAGAATGACGGCATCAATATCGCCGCCCCCTTGGGCGCGCCCATTCGCGCCAGCGCCGCTGGCACCGTCACCTATTCCGGCAAGGAGCTGAAGGACTATGGCAATCTGGTGCTGGTGAAACATACCGGCGGTTACACCACCGCTTACGCCCATGCCGAAAGGCTGGTGGTGGCCAGAGGCGATTTCGTGGCGCGCGGCCAGATCATCGGTTATGCGGGCCAGACCGGCGATGTCTCCACGCCGCAACTGCATTTCGAGATCCGCTCGGCCACCACGCCGGTCAATCCGCGGTCTTATCTGTCGTCGAACACGGCCAGCAATTAGTCGAGCTGCTGTCCCAATTCACCTGCCAGATCCTGGATGAACTGCCAGGCGACACGCCCAGATCTTCCGCCGCGGCCCATCGCCCAGGTCAGCGCCCGCTTGCGCAATTCTTCCGGCGCGATCTTGAGGTGATGGAAGGCGGCATAGCCCTCGATCATGGCGAGATACTCATCCTGGCCGCAATGATGAAAGCCCAGCCACAGACCGAAGCGGTCCGACAGCGAGACTTTTTCTTCCACCGCTTCGCCGGGATTGATGGCGGTGCCGCGTTCATTGTCCACCAGGTCGCGCGGCATCAGGTGACGGCGGTTGGAGGTGGCGTAGAAGATGGTGTTGGTGGGGCGGCCCTCGATGCCGCCTTCCAGCGCCGCCTTGAGCGACTTGTAGCTGGTATCATCCTTGTCGAAGCTGAGGTCGTCGCAGAACAACAACACGCGCCGCTTGCTGGCGCGCAGGATACGCAGCAACAGCGGCAGACTGTCGATATCTTCGCGGTGAATTTCGATCAGCACCAGGTGGTCTTTGCGCTTGCTGTTGACCTCCTCGTGCACCGCCTTGACCAGGCTGGACTTGCCCATGCCGCGCGCGCCCCAAAGCAGCGCATTGTTGGCGGGCAGCCCCTGCGCAAAGCGTTCGGTATTGGCCAGCAGAGTATCGCGCTGACTCTCCACCCCCTTGAGCAGTGACAAGTCGACATGGGCGACATGAGCGACCGCGACCAGTCCGCCTTGACCCGGCTCCCAGACAAAAGCATCGCCATCGGGCAGCTCGGTACCGATCGCCGGAGGCGCCAGCCGTTCCAGGGCGCTGGCGATCTTGGCCAGCAGCGCCGGATCGTCCGTCAATTTGTCGCTTTTGGCCATGCTAACCCCTTGATTTACCACAGTTGCAAAGGAGGGCCGGCCCGCTATAGTCCGCCCGCATTCGCATGAAAGTCCCCACAATATGAATCCGAACGATCCGATGTTCCAGACGCTGACTCTGGCGTTGCCGATGATCGCGATCTTCTACTTTCTTCTCTGGCGGCCGCAAAGCCAGCGTCAGAAGCAGTTGCGCAATATGGTGGACAATCTGCGCCGCGGCGACACGGTGGTGACCTCTGGCGGCATCCTGGGCAAGGTCGCCAAGTCGTCCGCCGTCGACGACCCGGAAATCCTGATTGAGATCGCCGACAATGTGCAGGTGCGGGTTCTGAAGGCGACCTTGTCGGATGTGCGTTCCAAGGCCGACAGCAAGAATGGCGACGCAAAGAGCGCCGGCAAGGAATAGTCCGTGCTGCAGGTCTCTCTCTGGACGCGCATCGTCACCCTGATCATTTTGGTTGGGGGCCTGATTGTGGCCTTGCCCAACGCCCTGCCGCAGCAGATCCGCGACAGGATTCCGAATTTCCTGCCCAAACATGCGGTCAATCTGGGTCTGGATCTGCAGGGCGGTTCCTATCTGCTGCTGAGTGTGGATTTCGAAGAAGTGTTCCGCGCCCGCGAGGAAACGCTGGTCGGCGATATCCGCGCCGGTTTCCGCAAGGCCGGCATCCCGCTGAAATTCCTCCCCACCCCCAACGACACGGTCTCGGTGCAGATCGGCGAAGCCGCGCGGCTGGATGAAGCGCGTACCTTGCTGCAGAGCCTCAATCCCACCATGACCAACTCGGTCCTGGCGGTGGGCGGCAAGCAGTATGAAATGTCCGAGCCGGGCGACGGCGTCTTCAATCTGCGCATGAGCGACGCCTACAAGGCGCTCACCCGCCAGCAGATCATGGACCAGTCCATCGAGGTTGTGCGCCGCCGCATCGACGCCATGGGCACGCGCGAACCCACCATCGAGCGCTCGGGCGACGACCGCATCCTGGTGCAGGTGCCGGGCCTGCAGGATCCCGCCCAGCTCAAGGCCATGCTGGGCAAGACCGCCAAGATGACCTTCCAGCTGGTGAACGAACAGGCCAATCCGATGGCCAGCGTGGCGCCGATCGGCAGCGAAATCCTGCCGCTGCAGAGCGAGAACAAGAACATACCCGCTGGCAAGATCGTGGTGCAGCGCCGGGTCATGGTGTCGGGCGACCGCCTCACCGATGCCAGCCAGGGCTTTGATCCGCAAACCGGCCAGGCGGTGGTCAATTTCCGCTTCGACAGCGTGGGCGCCCGCCAGTTCGGCGAAGTCACCAGGCAGAATATCGGGCACCAGTTTGCCATTGTGCTCGACAAGCAGGTGATCACCGCGCCCGTGATCCAGGGCGCCATTCTCGGCGGTTCCGGCGTCATCACCGGCAGCTATTCCGCCCAAAGCGCCAATGATCTGGCGATCCTGCTGCGCGCCGGCGCGCTGCCGGCGCCGCTCAAGCCGCTGGAAGAGCGCAGCGTCGGCGCCGAACTGGGCGCGGACTCGATCAGCGCCGGCCGCTATGCGGCGGTTGGCGGCCTGCTTCTGGTGGCGCTGTTCATGATCCTGCGCTACGGGCTTTTCGGCCTGTTCGCCAATATCGCGCTGACCTTCAACGTGATCCTGCTGCTGGCGATCCTCACGGCATTCGGGGCCACCCTGACCCTGCCGGGCATCGCCGGCATCGTGCTCACCATGGGCATGGCGGTCGACGCCAATGTGCTGATCTATGAGCGCATACGCGAGGAACAGCGCAACGGGCGCACCATGCTGGCATCGATCGATACCGGCTTCCGCCGCGCCATGGCGACCATCATCGACGCCAACATGACCCACTTGATCGCATCGCTCATCCTGTTCGGGCTGGGAACCGGCCCGGTCAAGGGCTTCGCGGTTGCGTTGGGCGTCGGCATCATCACCTCCTTCTTCACCTCGGTGATGGTGACCCGGTTGATCGTGATCACCTGGCTGAACACGGTCCGTCCGCGCAAGATCCTGATCTAAACGGGCGACAAGTCAGCGGTCATACGCTAAAGTTCCCGCCTCGAATCTGAGGGGAGGGGACCATGGCTGCCTTTTTGGGCAATCTTCGCAATGTGGTGATCGCCAGCTTCGCGCTCGCGATCCTGTTGATCGGCCTTTATTGCATGACGCAAGGCTATGACGGCCTGGCTTTTGAGCTGTTCGTGCTGCGCTGGCTGCACGTTGTCGCCGGCGTGATGTGGATCGGCCTGCTCTGGTATTTCAACTTCGTGCAGATCCCCACCATGCCCAAGGTGCCCGATGAACTGAAGAAGGGCGTCAGCGGCTATATCGCGCCGGCCGCTTTGTTCTGGTTCCGCTGGGCCGCCATGGTCACCTTTGTGCTGGGCATCATCCTGGCGCTCCGCAACAACTATCTCCTGGAAGCCTATACGCTGGATCTCAGTGACGGCGCGGCGGGCTGGCCGGTGGTGCCGAAATATCTCGCCATCGGCATCGGCATGTGGCTGGGCACCATCATGTGGTTCAATGTCTGGTTCGTGATCTGGCCCAATCAGCAAAAGGCCCTGAACATCGGCGGCAAATATCCCGATCTCCCGGCGCCGGACAAGGCCGCCGCCGGCAAGACCGCGATGATCTTCTCCCGCATCAACACCCTGTTGTCGGTGCCCATGCTGTTCAGCATGGTCGCGGCGGGGCATCTTTATTGACCCAGCGGTAAAAGGAATCGGGGAACCGCCGGTGCGAACTGGCGGTTCTTTTTTTGATGGACGCTCTTTTAGCCAACCGACTCGCTGCCGCGGTGCGCGCCGCCGATCCTGACCGCTATTTTGCTTCCTTGTTCGCGCCGGCGGCGCAGCGTCCCTATCTCTTCGCCTTTTATGCCTTCAATGCCGAGTTGGCGCGGGTGGCGGAAAATGTCCGCGAGCCGATGCTGGGGGAGATCCGGCTGGAATGGTGGCGCGAAACGGTGGAAGGCGCTTCCAAGGGCGCCCCGCGCAATCACGATGTGGCGCGGGGACTGGCGGCGCTGTTCGCGGACCGGCCGCTGGCCGTGGCGGATTTCGAAGGGTTGATCGCGGCGCGCGCCTTTGATTCCTCTCCCGACCACCTTGCCGATTTTGCCGCGCTGGAAAATTACCTGGCCTCCACCAGTGGCGCGGTGATACGGCTGGCGGCCAGGATTTTGGCCGGCAATGTCGCGCCGGGGATTGAGCAGGGGCTGCGCCAGGCCGCTTTGGCCTATGGCCTGACCGGCTTGCTGCGGGCGCTGCCCTTTCACAACCAGCGCCACAAACTCTACCTGCCGCTGGATCTTCTCTCCGCTCTCGAACTCACGCCCGAGGCATTTTTCCACTTGCCCAAAACCGATCCGCGCCTGGACGCAGCTGTAGGGCAGGTTGCATTGAAGGCGCGTGATGCATTTTTGGCCGCGCGCAATGCGGCCAAGCCGGGGACGGCTTTGCCGGCGATGCTGCCGGCTTCCTTGGTGCCGGTCTATCTGCGCAAACTTGCGACGGGCAAGGACGTGCCCATCCATCGCCGGCAGATGGCGCTGCTCAGCGCGGCAATGAGAAAACGGCTTTAGCCGGGCTCGCTGAGGCCGCCGCTTTTGTATTTCACATCGCCATGGCTGATGCGGCGATAGGCCTTGAGCTGGCCGGCCGCCACCGCGAAGGCGTTGTCCAGCACCGCATAGGCGTCGGTGGCCGCTTTCTTGTGGCCGTTATGCGCGAGTTCCTTGCTCACCACGATTTCCTTGCCCGGCACGCGCAGCACGATATGCACATCGGGCGGGTTGCCGCTGGCCTTCTGGCTTTTGTGCGGCATTTCGATCACCACCCGGCAGCCGATGATGTGATCGTGCAATTGTTCCAGCTTTTCCAGGTGATCGTTCACCGCGTCTTTGAGGGCGTCGGAAGCTTCGATGTTGTGGAAGGAAAGTTCGAGAGGGATATCCATTGCTGAATCCGTAAAATGCTCTGTGAGGAAACGTACGGAACCGGACCCGGTTTCGTCCAGCCTATTCGGCGGCGGTTTCTTTCGATCCCGCGCCATCCAGCCAGCACGACAAATCCCGCAAGGCGCGCGCGCTCATCGCCTGCTTGCGATCCTTGCCGCGGATTTTAGCGCTTTTGGGAAATTCGGGAAACAGGCCAAAATTGACATTCATCGGCTGAAACGTCCGGGCATCGGCGCCGCCGGTGATGTGGGACAAAAGCGCACCCAGGGCGGTGGTGGGCGGCGGCAAGGGTGCGCCAATCCCCGACAACTCGCCCGCCGCGAAGCGTCCCGCCAAAAGGCCGATGGCGGCGCTTTCGACGTAACCTTCCACCCCCGTGATCTGGCCGGCAAAACGCAAGTGCGGACGGGACTTCAGCCGCAACTGGCTATCCAGCAGGCGCGGAGAGTTGATGAAGGTGTTGCGGTGCAATCCGCCAAGGCGCGCGAATTGCGCATTCTCCAGTCCGGGAATGGAGCGGAAGATGCGCACTTGTTCGGCATGCTTCAGCTTGGTCTGGAAGCCGACCATGTTCCACAGCGTGCCCAGCCCATTGTCCTGGCGCAGCTGCACCACGGCATGGGGCCGCTGGCTGCTGCGCGGGTCCTGCAAACCCACCGGCTTCATCGGACCGAAGGCCAGGGTCTGCTCGCCCCGCGCCGCCATCACCTCGATGGGCAGGCAGGCTTCAAAATAGGGCGTGGATTTTTCCCATTGCTTGAAGTCGGTTTTCTCGCCGGCCAGCAACTCGGCGACGAATCTTCTGTACTGGTCTTCGTTCAAGGGCAGGTTGATATAGTCGGCCACGCCGCCGCCGGGACCTTCCTTGTCGTAGCGCGACTGGAACCAGGCGATATCGAAATCGATCGATTCGCGATGCACGATCGGGGCGATGGCGTCAAAAAAAGCCAATTGGTCTTCGCCGGTTGCCGCCCCGATGGATGCGCCCAGGCTGGCCGAGGTCAAGGGGCCCGTGGCGACAATCACGCTTCCCCATTCGGCGGTGGGCAGGGCGGTGATCTCTTCCCGCGACAGTTCCACGCGCGGATGATTTTCGAGCGCATCGCTCACCGCAGCGGAAAAAGCATGCCGGTCCACCGCCAAGGCGCCGCCGGCGGGAAGCTTGCAGGCGTCGGCGGCGCGCAGGATCAGCGATCCGGCGCGGCGCATTTCTTCATGCAACAGGCCGACGGCATTGTTGACCGCGTCGTCCGAGCGGAACGAATTGGAGCAAACCAGCTCCGCCAGCGAATCGGTCTGGTGGGCTTCGGTGCCACGCACCGGTCGCATCTCATGCAGGATCACGGGAATGCCCGCTTGGGCGGCCTGCCAGGCCGCCTCGGACCCTGCCAGGCCGCCGCCAATGATGTGCAGCCGTGCCGCCATGCTTTCGCTTTAGCAGGCCTTATGGAGAGCGCAAACCGGCCAAATCGCCAAAGGGGCCTAAAAGCTTCATATAATTGATATTTCGCGAGCGCAGCATTACAGCGAAAAATGGCGATTTGGGTCGATTTGGTACTGCCAAACCGGCCCCTCTCTGGGCGGTAAAGCCTTTTGGCAACAGTCAAAAAGGAATTGGGAAAGGCCGGTTGACTTGGCCTGAGGCTTGGGACAAGTTGCCCCTCATTAGATAACCGGGGGAAGCCTATGTTTGGTTTTAAGACTGTTGTTGCCGCTGTTACGGTGGCGACGATGATTGGTTCGTCGGCTTTCGCCGCTGACGGTGCGCTCGCGCCCGGCAAGCCCGCCGGCGCCAAGCCTGCCCAGGAAATCGGCACCGGTACCTTGCTGATTGCTGGCGCGACCGCGGGCGTGCTCACGGCGGTTGCCATTGTGGTTTCCAATCAGAGCGGTGATCGCGGCGGTCAGCCGACCACCTTCGCGCCGGCCACGACCACAGGCGTCCCGCCGACGCCGTAATCGTACCGAATTTTGGTTCAATGCAGGCCCGCCATCTTCGGATGGCGGGCTTTGCTGTTTCTGGCGGTATGGGTGCCTTAATTCCGTGCGGCTTTAACGCTTTTGTCGTGGTCCCGGTGCGACAATGCGGCAGGTTCCGGCAAGGCCTGTCTGGGCGAAAGAATCCGAGATGATTTGCCGGAAGGGATGACGGCCGCAACGCCGCCGCCTATATAAGGTTTGCAAGGAACCTAAAGCGATGTCCGAAGGAAATAAGGGAATCAACTACACCAGACTGGCGCTGGGTGCGGGCCTGTTGGCCGCCGCGGCCATCAGCATCGCGGTTTTTGTGCCGCGCCGGCATCTGGCCTTGGTCACCGAACCCCTGGCCGGAATCGCCAAGCTTCCCGTCGCGGCGGCCGTCACAGCCTGGGCCTTGGGGCTTTGGCGGGACGCCACCGCGCCTCAGGCGCCGGTGTTCGACGATCTGCGCCCGTTTGATGAATTTTAGGATCGGCCAGGAAAGGCAGTAGGGTCTTGATACGGCGCGTTCCGGTCGCTGCGACCATTCGGGATGCTTACACTTTTTTGGCAGGGCATTTGGGCGCCATAATCGGGCTGGTCTGGGTGCCGATGGTTCTGCTCACCATCGCGAAATATTTCACGCTTTATCGTCTCTTCAACAGTTTCATCGAGGCGCTGGCGGGCGGCAATCCGGCCCAGATGGCCCCCGCATTGATGATGAGTTTGGCCTATCTGGTGGCGGCGCTGCTGCTCTACGCCATGATGTTCGTGGCGGTGGTGCAGTTGGCGCTGGGGCAGCAAGCGGCGGCCGCGCAACCCGCGGTCCATTTCGCCTTCGGTCCCCTGGAATGGCGCATGTTTCGTGCCTTTTTCGCCCTTGCAGGGCTGGCGATATTGATCGGACTGACGGTCCTGTTTGCCGTCAGCGCGCTCGCAGCCCAGGTGCCGGCCTTCAAGACCAACCAAAGCGCCGCCGGCGGTCTCTTGTTCCTGGCGATTTTTTGCTTTGGGATCACAGCCGTGGTGCGGCTGCTGCTGCCGCTGCCCGCGATCGCCATCCATGAAACGGGACCGGCACTGCGCCGGGCCTGGCGGCTGACAGCCGGAAATTTCCTGCCCTTGCTGGGTATTTTGCTGGCGATCATGCTGCCCATCCTGCTTGTTCAGGGCATCGTCGAGGCGTCGTTGGGCGCAAAAGAAGCGGCGGCGGCCGGCGCGACACAGCAGGTCCAAATGATGAGCGCGGTGCTGAATGCCCGTCAGACGCTGCCTTGGGCCTGCGGCTTGAGCTTTTTGCTTTCTCCCATCGTGATCGGCCTGTTCGCCAGCGCCAGCGTCTCGATATGGCGCGCCCTGAAGGACGAACCCGCTTTGGATATCGCGGTCTGATTTACGGAGCGACCGGCAACCCGAAGCAAGGCGTAGGGGTCGCTAGCGACGGCGTACCGACAAGGGCCTGCCGGCGCGACCATAAAAAGACTGCTACTCCGCGGCTTTGAGTTTTTTCGGCGCGCCTTTCAGCAAAGGTTTGAGATACTGGCCGGTATAGGAACAGGGATTTTTGGCGACATCCTCCGGGGTACCGCTGGCGACGATCTCGCCGCCGCCATCGCCGCCTTCCGGCCCCAGATCCACGATCCAGTCCGCGGTCTTGATGACTTCCAGATTATGCTCGATCACCACCACGGTATTGCCCTGGTCCACCAGCTCCTGCAGCACGTCCAGCAGTTTTTTCACATCATGGAAATGCAGTCCGGTGGTGGGTTCGTCCAGGATATAAAGGGTGCGTCCGGTGGCGCGGCGCGATAGTTCCTTGGACAGCTTGACGCGCTGCGCCTCGCCGCCCGAAAGGGTGGTCGCCTGCTGACCGATGGAAATATAGCCCAGCCCGACGCGCTTGAGGGTCTCCAGTTTCTCGGCGATGGAAGGCACCGCCTTGAACAGCTCTGCGCCCGCTTCGATGGTCATGTCCAGCACATCGCTGATCGAATGATCGCGGAATTTCACTTCCAGGGTTTCGCGGTTGTAGCGTTTGCCCTTGCAGACGTCGCATTGGACATAGACGTCGGGCAGGAAGTGCATTTCGATCTGGATGACCCCGTCGCCCTGACAGGCCTCGCAGCGTCCACCCTTGACGTTGAAGCTGAAGCGGCCGGGCGAATAGCCGCGCGCCTTGGCTTCCGGCAATTCGGTGAACCAGTCGCGGATGGGGGTGAAGGCGCCGGTATAGGTGGCGGGATTGGAGCGCGGCGTACGCCCGATCGGGCTTTGGTCGATGTCTATGACTTTGTCCAGGAATTCCAGTCCTTCGACCCGGTCATGCGGCGCGGGATGTTCGCGCGCCTGGGCCAGTTTGCGCGCCGCGGCCTTGTACAAGGTCTCGATGGTGAGGGTGGATTTGCCGCCGCCGGATACGCCGGTGATGCAGGTCAGGGTCCCCAGCGGAATTTCCGCCGTGACATTCTTGAGATTGTTGCCCCGCGCGCCCACCACCTTGAGCCAGCGATTGTGAACGGCTTTGCGGCGCTGGGCGGGAATGGGGATATTCTCCGCGCCACTGAGATATTTTCCCGTCAGGCTTTTCTTGCTGGCAATGATGTCGGCGGGGGTGCCTTCGGCGATGATATGGCCGCCATGGATGCCGGCGCCAGGGCCCATATCGATGACATGGTCGGCCGAGCGGATGGCGTCTTCATCATGCTCCACCACCAGCACGGTATTGCCCATGTCGCGCAGTCCCTTGAGACTGTCGAGCAGCTTGGCATTGTCGCGCTGGTGCAATCCGATGCTGGGCTCATCCAGCACATACAGCACCCCCGTCAGGCCGGAGCCGATCTGGGAGGCCAATCTTATGCGCTGGCTTTCGCCCCCGGACAGCGTGCCCGATGCTCGCGCCAGAGTGAGATAGTCCAGGCCGACATTGTTGAGGAATTTCAGCCGGGCGCGGATTTCCTTGAGAATGCGGACCGCGATTTCCCGCTGTTGCTTGTTCAGCTTCTTGTCGATGTCGCGGAACCAGTCGTCGGCATCGCGGATCGATTGCTCGCAGACCTGGCCGACATGCAGGCCGCCGATCTTCACCGCCAGGGCCTCCGGCTTGAGACGATAGCCTTTGCAAACCTCGCACGCCGCCTCGGCCTGGTATTTTTCCAGTTCCTCCCGCGCCCAGTCGCTGTCGGTCTCCTTGTGACGCCGGTCCATGTTGGTGATGACGCCCTCGAACGGCTTGCGGGTCTCGTACCGCCGCATGCCGTCGTCATAGACGAATTTGATCTCTTCCTCGTCCGAGCCATGCAGGATGACCTGGCGGATCTTTTTGGGCAGGTCTTCGAAAGGCTCGTTCATGGAGAATTTGTAGTGCCGGGCCAGCGCCTCCAAGGTCTGCAGGTAGTAGGGCGATGAACTTTTGGACCAGGGCGCAATCGCCCCTTTCTTCAGGCTGAGCGATTCATCCGGCACCACCAGGGCTTCGTCGAAATAATTCTGGGTTCCGAGCCCATCGCATTCCGGGCAGGCGCCATGGGGATTGTTGAAGGAAAACAGCCTGGGCTCGATTTCGGGAATGGTGAAGCCGGACACCGGGCAGGCGAATTTCGACGACAGCAGCATCTGGCGCGGCGCGCCGTTTTTCTCTTTCTCGTCCGCGAATTCCACCACCAGGAGCCCGTCGGCGAGATTGAGTGCGGTCTCGATGGAATCGGGCAGGCGATTGCCGATGTCCGGCTTGACCATAATGCGGTCGACGACGATTTCGATATCGTGCTTGAGCTTCTTGTCCAGGGCCGGCGTGGCGCCGATGTCGTGAAACTTGCCGTCGATCTTGACGCGTTGGAAGCCCTTCTTCTGCAGCTCGGCCAGTTCCTTGCGGTATTCGCCCTTGCGGCCGCGCACGATCGGCGCCAGCAGATAAAGCCGCGTGCCCTCGGGCAACGCCAGAATCCGGTCGGCCATCTGGCTGACGGTCTGGCTTTCGATGGGAAGGCCGGTGGCGGGCGAATAGGGCACGCCCACCCGCGCGAACAGCAGGCGCAGATAATCGTAGATCTCCGTGACCGTACCCACGGTCGAACGCGGATTCTTGGAGGTGGTTTTCTGCTCGATGGAAATCGCCGGCGAGAGGCCCTCGATATGGTCGACGTCCGGCTTTTGCATCAGCTCCAGGAATTGCCGCGCATAGGCGGAAAGGGACTCCACATAGCGGCGCTGGCCTTCGGCATAGATGGTGTCGAAAGCCAGGCTGGATTTGCCCGAGCCGGACAGGCCGGTCAGAACCGTCAATGTGTCGCGCGGAATCTCGACATCGATATTCTTGAGATTGTGCTCGCGCGCACCGCGAATGGAAATGTTCTTCAGCATCAGTTGGCTTTTCGGGCTGGCAGGCTGGCGAGATAGGTCTTGCTGGCATCGGGGGGAACCGCACCGAGCTCCATCAAGGTGACGATTGCCTTAAGCGCAAGATCATAGGAGCCGTAGCAATGATGCGCGATCAAGGCGAGATGTTTCCATTGTTCGGCCGTCATGTTTTCGGCCTTCGAGAAATCGCGCACATAGACCATGTCGGTTTCCAGCAATTGCCGGATGCCGCGATTGGGTTCGTTGCCCACCACCATGGGGGACAGCGGCCAAATCTTGGTTCCGGTGACGCTGTGCGGCAGAAAGCCCAATTCCCGCAAATGCAAATCGATTTCTCCGAAGGGCGGCTGGTTCTGATAGAGCGGCACAAAAGATACTTCGGTCTGGATCACCACCGTGCCCTGCAATTTGGCGCGGCCATGCGCCAACACTTCGCTTTCTGCCCCCTGGATGTCCATTTTCAGGAAATCCATCTGGGAGATTTCAGCGATGTCGTCGAGTTTTCGGGTGGCGACGGGAATGCGCTCTTTCACTTTTCCCCATATAGGAAACAAATTGAAAAGCGCCAGTTGTGACGGGTCGGGAACCAGAAGACTGGTCATGCCCTCCAGCTCGCAGACATGCAGGAACCGCTCGGTTCCATCGGCCAGGACATGGGGCAGATACGTTTCGTGCGGACCCTTTGCCTGATTGAGTCGGGCCAAAGCGGCCGGTTGGGGTTCGAATCCCAGGACCGTGCAGAGTCCAGCCGCCAGCATGGCCTTGTAGGGCGGATCGCCGTCGATGGGATTGGCGCCGACATCCACGATGGCCGTGGGACGGGCAGGCGCGAGAAGCGTGGTCAGCAGCCGGGAATCCATGGATCTGTCATAGCCTTTTGCCGGGCCTTACGGAAACAAAAAGAGAACGATCTGCCCGGCCAGCATTGTTCATTTGCAAACTTTTCCTGTTCCGTCTTAATGACGCCAAGGTTGGCTGTTGATTTGGGCAACAGGAACAACATTTTAGCGAAAGCTGTATTTCAGGGGAAAGTTGAGATGACGAATTTTAAGACGGCGATGGTTGGTCTGGCGGTTTCGGCAGCCATCATGGGCTCTCAAGCCCTGGCCGCCGATGTTTCGCTGGTGCCCGGCAAGCCGGCGGGGGTCAAGGAAGCCCAACGCCGCGCAAGAAGCCCCAATCTGCTGCTGATCGGCGGCGCGGCGGCGGTTGCCACGGCTGCGGTGATTGTCGCCACCTCGCAGGGCGACGATGCCACCTGCGGCGCGGCCTGCAATCCTCCTCCCACCACGACCACCAACCCCTAACGGTCCAGGCCCATCCGCTCCAGCAGCCAAAGGCCTGCCGGGGGGCGGAAATGCACCAGATCGACATAGCTGGGGCTTGATCCCCCCTGCAGGGTCTCGCGCGTCAGTTCATTGGGCGCCATGAAGTCGAACAAGCCGGCTTTGTTGGCGCAAGCCGCGTTGTGATTGGCCACTAGGTTGCGGGCCTTTTGCTTGAAGGCATCGAAGCCTGCCGCGTCGCTTTGGCGATAGCGGGCGACAATCGCCATATTGTCGGGCGGAAAGAACAGGATGAGGCGCGCCCTGGCGTTGCAGGCCGCCGCCAGCAAGCTGGATAATTCGCGCGCCGCGCCGTCGCCCATGCGCATGGTGCGGGCGCGGCGGTAGCTGAGATCGCGCTGAAGCACCGCCTCGGTCATGTGGCTATAGGCCGGGAAGATGTCGGGGCGGTCCGCCGCGCTTTGTCCCGCCTTCAATTGCGCCAGAGACCAGGCGGCCAAGGCATTCATGCCCAGCGCGCCGCCGCTCAGATAGCGTGTGGTGAACAGCCAAAGGCCGCGCCGCGGCGTTGGCTCGCCGGACGGCGTCACCGAAAGCCTTGTCTCGTCGAAACTGGGCAGCGCTTCGCCCGGCCCGCCATTGCCGGTGAAGGAATCGAGCGACACCACCACCTGTTTTACCGAAGGATGCGCCAGTGCATCCTGCGCGAAGCGGCGCGTTTCATAGGGCGTCATGCTGGAGGCGCCATAATTGAAACTGCGTGTCTTCAGTGCCGGGTCGATCAGCACGGGATCAAAGCCGTCGCGCACCCGGCTGGAGCCGACAAACACCAGTTCGGGCGCGATCTGGTCCAGCCAGACCGGTTTCAGCGCACGCTCAAAGCCCGACAGGGTCTGGACGCTGGCGCCGGCGGGATGATGCAGGATGTAAGCGCCCGCGATGGCATTGAAGGCCGCCAGCGCGGCGATCACCAGCGCCACGGTGCCTAGGAACCAGACGGGGTAGCGGGTCTTTTCCATCAGAACTGGAAATAGATGAAAGGTTTGAGATTGGACAAAGCCAGCACCGCCAGAATGCAGACCAAGCCGTAAACAGCGGCGTTTACCGGGGTGGGGCTCCAGGAAAGCTTTTTTGCCTCGGCCACCGGCTGATCGGGATAGGGCGAGGGCAGCGCCGGATTATGCCGCCACATGATTTCCATGGAATTGGGCATCAGCCAGACCACCACGAACAGCAGCAGCAGGGTCGCCGCCGCCAGGGGCGAGAAACTCACCACATTGCTGTGGCCCTGTCCCGCCAATCCGCCCAACACATTGCCCGCGGTGGCGAGATCGGGCGAACGGAACACAATCCAGGCCAGCGAGGTGGCGGCGAAGGTGAGCGCGACCGAACCGACATGCAGCGGCAGGCGCAGACGGGCGGGGACGGTCACGTTTTTGGTGGCATGCCGGAAGGCGTGATTGATCGAGAGATAAAGCCCATGCAGCCCGCCCCACAGCATGAAGGTCCAGTTGGCGCCATGCCACAGCCCGCCCAAGAGCATGGTGATGAGGAGATTCAGGTAGCGCCGCGCGCGGCCGCGCCGGTTGCCGCCCAGCGGCACATAAAGATAGTCGCGCAGAAAGGCGGAAAGCGAAATATGCCAACGCCGCCAGAATTCGATGATGCTGGCGGACTTGTAAGGTGAATGGAAATTGACCGGCAGGCGAATGCCCAGCATCACCGAGGAGCCCAGGGCCATGTCGGAATAGGCCGAGAAATCGAAATAGATCTGGAAGGCGAAAAACAACGTCCCCAGCCAGCTGTCGGTCGCACCCAACTGCACGCCGCGTCCCGCCGCGGCAAAGATGGCGTCGGCGAAAGGCGCCAGATTGTCGGCGATCAGGGATTTCTTCGCCAGGCCGATGGTGAACAGGCTCATGCCGGCGGCGAGATCGTCGTTGCGCGATCGCATGTGGCGGAATTGGGGGATCAGATCGTTGTGGCGCACGATCGGCCCGGCGATCAGATGCGGGAAGTAGGCGACGAACAGCGCGTAATCCAGCAAGGAATAATTGTGCGCCTTGCCGGCATCGGCATCCACCAGATAGCTGATCTGCTCGAAGGTGAAAAAACTGATCGCCAGCGGCAGGAAGAAATGCGGCACGGGCAGGCCGATTCCCAGCAGATCGTTGGCGGTGGTGGCGAACAGCGTATTGTATTTGAAGGTGGCTATCAGGCCGAGATTGAAGGCAAGGCCCGCGATCAGAGCGGCGCGGCGGTCCTCGCCGCGCGCACGGCGCTGCTCGATGATGCGGCCGATCCAAAAATTCACCAGGGTGGAGCCGCAAAGCAGGGCCAGGAAATCGGCCCGCCACCAGGCATAGAAGGCGTAAGAGGCGAGGAGTAGGAACACCCGCCGCCCAGTGGGGGCGGTTTTTTCCAGCAGCCGGAACCCCAGCACAGCCAGGATCAGGAATACGAAATAAGGATAGGAATTGAAGGGCATACCGCCTCGCCAGCCTGTCGTCTTATGGGAGAAAAGGGATCACAAGGCTATTGGAACAAATAGGGAACAATGTTATGGGTGGATAAAAGGGCGCATTCGATGGCGCTGGCGTGGGCCTGTCGTCTAACTTCGCCCCCTCGTAATGGAGAAGATCATGGCCGGTAGCGTCAATAAGGTGATTTTGGTTGGCAATCTGGGCAAGGATCCGGAGGTGCGCCGCATGACCAGCGGCGATCCCGTGGTCAACCTGTCGGTCGCCACCAGCGAAACCTGGCGCGACAAGGCCAGCGGCGAGCGCAAGGAAAAGACCGAGTGGCACCGGGTCGTGATCTTCAACAAGAACCTGGCCGACGTGGCCGAGAAATATCTGAAGAAGGGCTCCAAGGTCTATGTCGAAGGCCAGCTTCAGACGCGCAAATGGACCGACAAGGACGGCGCCGAGAAATATTCCACCGAAGTGGTGCTGCAGAATTTTCGCGGCGAATTGACCATGCTGGACGGCCGCAATGGCGGCGGCGAGGGCGGTGGCGGCCGCGGCGCGGGCGAGACGCCGGCCAGCTTCCAGCGCGACGAGATGGATGACGAGATTCCGTTCTAGTCGCGCTTCGCCTGTCTTTTTGTGCCTATAATATGAAGCGGGTGCATGAAGAGCTGGCAAAAATCCAAAATGTCGGGGGACACTGAGTTTTTGCGGGCGGCAGGTTTTGCCCCTGCCAGTTTCGTCCTGATTTTTCTTTCTCTGCTGCTTGCGGGCTGCGCCTCGTCTTCAGGCATGCCGGCGCGTGCGATTGCGGAGCCGGAGATCGCGGCCGCCTACTTGCCGCTGCACGGGCGGGTGCATCTGGGCATTGATTCAGCCAATGGCGCAGCGGTGGTGATAGCGCCGGGAATCGCGGTGACAAACGACCACAATGAAAATCTGGTCGCCCGCAAAACCATTCTGGGGTTTGGGTCGGCGTCCGATCTGATGTTTTTTCGCACGACCCGCGCCGCGACGCCGACTGTAGCCGTGCCTGTCGTCGGCGAAGCCGTAACGGCCTATGGCCAGGGCGCGGACGCCGAACTGCGCATCGCCCATGGGGTGGTCTGCAATATCGTCAAAGTGCCGGGGCATGCGGATTCGCCCTATTTCCTCTTTGAAGGCAATGCCGGGCCGGGCTTTTCCGGTGGGCCGGTGCTCAACAAGGACGGGCACCTGATCGGCATTACCTGGGGTTATGTCGACAGAGGCAAAAGAAGGCTGATGTTTGCCTACGACATGGCGCGGGTGAGGGCCGAATTTAAGCTCAAAAGGCCGGTGAAATCGGTATCGGATGACCGGTCTGCGCCGGTTCCCGCTTATGGCGGCTGCGACCGAAAATCTTGAAATCACGTCGTTGAGAACAGCGTCCGGACGGGCTTGCCGCGCTCTGGTATCGAGGTGGTTCAACAAGGAATTTTTGGAGCCCTGAGAACGCCAAAATGGACCAGCAAATACAACGACTTGTGGGAGGTTAATTTGCTGGTTTCGCAGGGCGCAAAATGCTAGGAATCACATAGGTTTTCTCCGCGCTTTGAAAGCGCTTTTGAGGCTGGCTTTTTGAGCGACGATTCCCACACTTTGAGCCCGCCCGAAGGCGGCGCTCCCACAGCGTCCATCGCGGTCGAAGATGAGCTGAAACGCTCCTATCTCGACTATGCGATGAGCGTGATCGTGCAGCGCGCGCTGCCGGATGCGCGCGACGGATTGAAGCCCGTGCATCGCCGCATCCTCTATTCGATGCACGAAAATGGGTACGACTGGAACAAGGGCTATCGCAAATCTGCCCGCGTGGTCGGCGACGTGATCGGTAAGTATCACCCACACGGCGATCAGTCGATTTACGACGCGCTGGTGCGCATGGCGCAGGATTTTTCCATGCGCGCGCCGTTGATCGACGGCCAGGGCAATTTCGGCAGCGTCGACGGCGATCCGCCCGCCGCGATGCGCTATACCGAAGTACGCCGCGCCAAGGTGGCGCACAGCCTGACCGAGGATATCGACAAGGACACGGTCGAGTTCCGCGACAATTACGACGGCACGGAAAAAGAGCCGTCGGTTCTGCCGTCACGGTTTCCCAATCTGCTGGTCAACGGCTCGTCCGGCATCGCGGTGGGCATGGCGACCAATATCCCGCCGCACAATCTGGGCGAGGTGATCGATGCGGCGCTGGCCTATATCGAGGATCCCGCCATCAATCTGGAGCGGCTGACCGAGATCGTGCCCGGGCCCGACTTTCCCACCGGCGCGCTTCTGATCGGCAAGCAGAATGCCCGTGCTGCCCTGGCGCGTGGCCGCGGCTCGATCCTGATGCGGGCGCGTTGCGCGGTGGAGGAGATCCGCAAGGACCGCGAAGCCATCATTGTCACTGAACTGCCCTATCAGGTGAACAAGGCGATGCTGATCGAGCGCATCGCTGAACTGGTGCGCGACAAGCGCATCGAAGGCATTGCCGACATCCGCGACGAAAGCGACCGGTCCGGCATGCGGGTCGTGATCGAGCTCAAGCGCGACGCTTCCAGCGAGGTGGTGCTGAACCAGCTCTATCGTTTTTCGAACCTGCAGCAGAGCTTCGGCGTCAATATGCTGGCGCTGAATAACGGCCGTCCGGTTCAGATGAACCTGAAGGAATTGCTAGCTGCCTTTGTCGGTTTCCGTGAGGAAGTCGTCACCCGCCGCACCAAATACGACCTCTCGAAGGCCCGTGATCGCGGCCATATTTTGGTCGGCCTGGCGGTGGCTGTGGCCAATATCGACGAAGTGATCAAACTGATCCGCGCCGCGCCGGATGCGGCGACGGCGCGCGAGCAATTGATGGCGCGCGCCTGGCCGGCCAAGGATGTCGCGCCGCTGGTGGCCTTGATCGCCGATCCCCGCCACAAGGTGGAAGCAGACAACACCATCCGGCTGTCGGACGAGCAGGCCAAGGCGATCCTGGATCTGCGTCTGCAGCGCCTGACTGCGCTCGGCCGCGACGAAATCAATGACGAGGCCCAGAAGCTGGGGCTGGCGATCGCCGACTATCTCGACATTCTGTCGTCGCGCGGCCGGGTGCTGGCCATCATTCGCGAAGAGCTGACCGCCATCCGCGACGAGTTTGCCACCCCGCGCAAGACCGAACTGATCGACGCGGAAATTGAACTGGAAGACGAAGCGCTGATCGAGCGCGAGGATGTCGCGGTCACCGTCACCCATAACGGCTATATCAAGCGCACGCCGTTGGCCGAGTACCGGGTGCAGGGACGCGGCGGCAAGGGCCGCTCCGGCATGGCGACCCGCGACGAGGATTTCGTCACCAGTCTGTTCGTGGCGTCCACCCATGCCTGGCTGCTGTTCTTCTCCTCCACCGGCATGGCCTACAAGCTCAAGGTCTGGCGGTTGCCGGAAGCGCGCATCGCCGGCAAGGGCAAGGCGATGGTCAATCTCTTGCCGCTGGCCGAAGGTGAACGCATCACCACCATCCTGCCATTGCCGGAAAACGAGGCGGAGTGGGAAAGCCTTAATGTCGTCTTCGCCACCCGCTCCGGCGATGTGCGGCGCAACCAGCTGTCGGACTTCGCCCAGGTCAACAAGAACGGCAAGATCGCCATGAAGCTGGCCGAGGGCGACGGCATTGTCGGTGTCGCCACCTGCACCGATGCCGACGATTTCCTGCTTACCACCCGCGGCGGCAAGGCGATCCGTTTCCCGGTCACCGATGTGCGTGTCTTCAAGGGGCGCGATTCAACGGGCGTGCGCGGCATCAAGCTGTCGGGTGGTGACGAAGTCGTCAGCCTGTCCCTGCTGTATCACTCCGACGCCACGTCCGCCGAGGCGCGCGCCTATCTCAAACAGGCCAGCGCGGCGCGCCGCGCCGAAAGCGGTGAGGCCGAGGCGCCGGTCGAGGCCGAGGAGGAAGCGGAAGAGGCCGTCGAGGAAGCCACCCTGACCTCCGAACGCTATGCCGCGCTGGGCGCGCGCGAGCAATTCGTGCTGACCATGTCCCAGACCGGCTTCGGCAAGCGCAGTTCGTCCTATGAATATCGTGTCACCGGCCGCGGCGGGTCCGGCATTGTCGCCATCGGCATGGGCAAGAAGAACAGCGCGGTGATCGCCTCCTTCCCGGTGGAGGAGAGCGACGATCTGATGCTGATCTCCGACGCGGGCCAGACCATCCGGGTGGCGGTATCCGGCATCTCGGTGCAAGGCCGCGCCGCCCAGGGCGTCACCGTGTTCCGGGTCGATGACGGCGAAAAGGTCGTGTCGGTGGAACGCATCGCCGATGTCGGCGGCGGCGAATGAGCGTCAAGAAACTCACCGGGCTCTATCCCGGAACCTTCGATCCCGTCACGCTGGGGCATCTGGATATCATCAAGCGCGCGGTGAAGCTGGTCGATCATCTGGTGATCGGGGTGGCGATCAATGCGTCCAAGAATCCGATCTTCAGCCTGGAAGAACGGGTGGCGATGGTGAAGGCCGAAGCCGAAAAACTGGCGGCCGGTCGTGCCACGATCGAGGTGAGGCCCTTTGACTCCCTGCTGGTGAAATTCGCCGCGGAAGTGGGCGCCTCGATGATCATTCGCGGCCTGCGCGCGGTGTCGGACTTTGAATATGAATTCCAGATGGTGGCGATGAACCAGCGCCTGAACACCGAGATCGAAACCGTCTTCCTGATGGCCGATCCCCGGCATCAGGCGATTTCCTCCAAACTGGTCAAGGAAATCGCCATTCTGGACGGCGATATTTCCCCTTTCACCACCCCCGCGGTGGCCCAGGCTCTCATCAAACGCAGCAAGGAAAAGTCATAATGGCCGACTATCTCATTCTCGATCTCAAGGACGGACCGGTGAAGATCAAGCTGCGTTCCGACTTGGCGCCCAATCATGTCGAACGCATCAAGGAGCTGGCCGGCAGCGGATTTTATGACGGCGTGGTTTTCCACCGCGTCATTCCCGGCTTCATGGCCCAGACCGGCGATCCCACCGGCACCGGCAGCGGCGGCTCGGACCTGCCCGATCTCAAGGCGGAATTCTCCAGCGAGAAGCACAAGCGCGGTACGGTGTCGGCGGCGCGCAGCCAAAATCCCAACAGCGCCAACAGCCAGTTCTATATCTGCTTCGACGACGCGCCCTGGCTGGACCGGCAATATTCGGTCTGGGGCGAGGTGGTCGAAGGCATGGACAATGTCGACAAGATCAAGAAGGGCGGCGAGCACAATAACGGCGCCATCAGCGGCGAGCCCGACAAGATCCTGAAGGCGCGGATCGAGAGCGAAGCCTAGGCTCGCAAGCGCGCTTTCACAAAGGCGGCGAGATCGCCGGCTTCATAAAGATGCGCTGAAATTCCTGCCGCGGCGGCGGCATCCAGATCGCTTTGGGTGTTGCCGATCAGAAAGCTGGCCTCCTTGTCGACCGGCCAGTTGGCGAGCAGGTCCAGGATCATGCCGGGTTCAGGCTTGCGCCGCCGGCAGGCGCGGCGATATTGCGGCCGCACGCCCTCCAGATGATGCGGGCAATATTCGAAGGCGTCGATATGGGCGCCTGACGCGGCAAGCTCCGCGCGCATCCAGGCGTGCAGCTTTTCGACATCGCTTTCGTCGTAATAGCCGCGGGCGACGCCGGCCTGGTTGGTCACCACAAACACGAAATAGCCGGCCTGGTTGCAGAGCCGGATGGCAGTCTTGGCGCCTTGCAGCCATTCGAATTCCTCCGGCCGGTGCAGATAGCCGACATCGCGGTTGAGCACGCCATCGCGGTCGAAGAACACGGCCGGGCGTGATTGTGATTTGGTGGAATTTGTCACTGGCACTTTTTGATCGCTGTTCTACAGTTGTTGCGCGAATTCACTGTCAGGGTTGCGCAAAGTCAACGGCCGTCGATTTATTCTGCAATATTTCGTGTGTCGGCCCCAGCAAATCCCCATCCTACAAGCAGCACGAATCCAGCCCGGTGCCCCTTTGAGCCAGCCAATTTCTTTCATCGATCTGCAAGCCCAGCGCCGCCGCCTGGGCGCTCCGCTGGAGGCCGCCATCAAGGCCGCGGTGGAAGGCGGACAATGGATATTGGGACCGCAAGTTGCGCAATTTGAAAAAGATATCGCCTCCTGGGCGGGGGTGAAGCATGCCATCGCCTGCGCCAACGGCACAGATGCGCTGCTCCTGGTGCTCAAGGCTTGGGGCGTGGGACCGGGTGATGCGGTGTTCGTGCCGGCTTTCACCTTCGCGGCCTCGGCCGAAGTGGTGGCGCTGGCGGGGGCGGTGCCGGTATTCGTGGACGTGCTTTCCGACACGTTCAACATGGATCCGGTCAGCCTGGAAGCCGCCATCGCCATGGTCAAAGGCGAGGGCAAGCTGAAGCCCAAGGTGGTGATGCCGGTCGACCTGTTCGGCCAGCCCGCCGACTATCGCAGCCTTGCGCCCATCGCCAGGCGCGAGGGTCTCAAGCTGTTTTGCGACACGGCGCAAGGTTTTGGCGGATTGATGGACGGCAAACGCGCCGGCGCGATCGGCGATGCGGCGGCCACCAGCTTCTTTCCCGCCAAGCCGCTGGGTTGTTACGGCGACGGCGGCGCCTGCTTCACCAATGACGATGCGCTGAAGGATCGTCTTCTCAGCCTGAGGATGCATGGCCAGGGCAGTGACCGCTACGAACATGTCCATATCGGATTGAATTCGCGGCTCGACACCATCCAGGCGGCGATCCTGATCGAGAAGCTGAAAATCTTCGAGGACGAGATCGACAAGCGCAATCAGGTGGCGCGCCGCTACGATCAGGCCTTTGCCGGTTCCAACCGCATCAAGACGCCTTTTGTGCTGGAAGGGGTCACCTCGACCTGGGCGCAGTATACGTTGCAGGTTCAGGGCCGCGCCGCCTTCCAGGCCGGGCTCAAGGCGTCGGGGGTCCCCACCATGGTCTATTACCCTATCCCGCTGTCCAAACAGCCGGCCTATGCCCATTATCCCAGTGTGCCGACGCCGGTCAGCGAGGCCCTGAGCAGCCATGTGATCAGCCTTCCCATGCACCCCTATCTGGACGAGGACACCCAGGATCGCGTGATCGCGGCCGTTCTCGCATGTGCGAAATAAAAAGTTCCAGCTTCCGCGACGTCCTGCCGCAGGTCTATAGTTAAGCCACTGGTAGAGGTCCACGGGTTCGCCGTGACCGACGGCAGGTAGGACCCGGCCGCCAGGCCAAGGCGCCCCCGCATTTCAACGGGAGAAGCGCCATGACCATCAGAAACCCCATCGAATGGAGCGGAGCGCAGCTGGTGTCAGCCGCCCATGCCGCCAGTGCGGTGGGCCGTTCCATCGATCACATGCGCGATGTGGCGCATTCGCCCGCTCCCGCGATACGGCGCATCGGCACCGCCGACGTCTGGCAATCCCTGCGTCAGGGCTTTGCCGACTTCCAGGCCTATCGCAGCGACGTGATCTTCCTCTGTGCCACCTACGCCATCGTAGGGGTTGTTCTGGCGCGGCTGGCCTTTGGCACGGACCTGCTGCCGCTGGTGTTTCCCCTGGCCTCGGGCTTTGCCATCATCGGACCGCTGGCGGCGGTCGGGCTGTATGAAATGAGCCGCCGCCGCGAACAGGGCGCCGAGGTCGGCTGGGCCAATGCCTTTGATGTTCTCAAAGCCCCCGCGATCGGGGGGATCGCCGCCCTGGGCCTGTTGCTGATCGCGATTTTCCTGGCCTGGCTGGCGACTGCCTGGACGATCTTCCAATTCACCCTGGCGCCCATCCTGCCGCGCTCGCCCAGTCCCGAGGTCTTCGCCCAGGCGGTGCTGTTCACCGGCGAGGGCCAGGCGATGATCGCGCTGGGCATGGGCATCGGTTTTCTTTTCGCCCTGCTGGCCATGATGGTGAGTGTGGTGTCATTCCCGCTGCTGCTGGACCGCGATTGCGGCTTGGATACCGCCATCGGCACGTCCTTTAGGGCGGTGCTGGCCAATCCGGGGCCGATGGCGCTGTGGGGCCTGATCGTGGCGGCGCTGCTCTTGGCCGGTTCGGCGCTGGTCTTTGTCGGCCTGATGGTGGCGATTCCGGTGCTGGGCCACGCCACATGGCACCTTTACCGGAAGCTTATCGCCTAGCGCGGGCCTTTTGCCCCCTGGCGTTGTCGCTCGTCGCTCATGGGCGCTTTACTGCCCACATCGCTCCTCGCTCCTAGCCAGGGCCAAAATTCCTCGCGCTAATATGGGGTGCCTGATATAGGCCCCCGCCATGGATGTCAGCCTGTTCGATTTCGACCTGCCGGAAACGCAGATCGCGCTAAGGCCGGTTTCGCCGCGCGATGCCGCCCGCCTGATGGTGGTGGAAGCGGACGGGCGCATCGCCCATCGCAGCATGCGCGATCTGCCGGATTATCTGCGCGCCGGCGATGCGCTGCTGGTCAATGACACAAAGGTCATTCCTGCGCGGCTGCATGGGCAGCGATTGCGCGAAACGGGGCCGGCCAAGATCGAGATTCTGCTGCACCAGCGCCTGGCAGCGGACCGTTATCGCGTTTTGGCGCGGCCGGCGCGCAAACTAGCGCCCGGAGACGATTTGCAATTCGATTCGCTGAAGGCGCGGGTGATTGCGCGCGGCCAGGATGGCGAAGCCGAGATCGCATTCACGCTGTCCGGCGCAGCCCTGGATGCGGCGATCGCGGCCCAGGGAGAAATGCCGCTGCCGCCCTATATCGCGGGCAAACGCAAGGCCGATGCGCGCGACGCCGAGGATTATCAGACCATCTTCGCGCGCCAGGACGGTTCGGTGGCCGCGCCCACGGCCGGCTTGCATTTCACGCCGGACCTGTTCGCGGCGCTGGAGAAAAAGGGCGTGACGCGCGAGGCAGTGACCCTGCATGTCGGACTGGGCACCTTTCTGCCGGTCACTGCCAGCGATACCGCCCAGCATCGCATGCATGCCGAGCAGGCGGTGCTCGATGCCGCCACGGCCGCCCGGTTGAATGCGGTCCATGAATCGGGCGGACGCATTGTTGCGGTCGGCACCACCAGCCTGCGCACCTTGGAGAGCGCGACGGCGCCGAACGGCGCCATTCAATCCTTCAATGGGGAGACCGACATCTTCATCACCCCCGGTTACCGCTTTCGCGCCGTCGATCTGCTGCTGACCAATTTCCACCTGCCGCGCTCCACCTTGTTCATGCTGGTCAGCGCCCTGATGGGGCTCGAGGTGATGAAAGCCGCCTATGAAGAGGCCATCGCGCAAGGCTATCGCTTCTATTCCTATGGCGACGCCTGTCTGCTAATGCCAGCCCGATGAGCAATTTTCATTTCGAGCTTTTGGCCCGTGACGGCGAGGCCCGCACCGGCATCATCCATACGCCGCGCGGCGATATTCGCACCCCGGCCTTCATGCCGGTGGGGACCGCGGCCACGGTCAAGGCCATGCTGCCGCAAAGCGTGCGCCAGACCGGCGCCGACATCCTGTTGGGCAATACCTACCACTTGATGCTGCGGCCGGGCGCCGAACGCATCGCGCGATTGGGGGGGCTGCACAAATTCATGGATTGGCCGCGCCCGATCCTGACAGACAGCGGCGGTTTTCAGGTGATGTCCTTGTCGGCCTTGCGCAAGATCAACGAGGACGGGGTCAAGTTCCAATCGCATATCGACGGCCATGAGGAATTCCTTTCGCCGGAACGCGCCATGCAGATTCAGCGGCAGCTGGGCTCCGATATCCAAATGGTGTTCGATGAGTGCCCGGCGCTGCCCGCCACCCACGCCGCGATCGAGAAATCCATGGCCTTGTCGATGCGCTGGGCCAAACGCTCCAAGCTTGAATTTCAGGAACAGCCGGAAGAGGAACGCGCAGGACGCGCCTGCTTCGGGATTGTCCAGGGGGGCACCTTCGCGGATCTGCGCCTGCGCTCCGCCGAGGCGCTGAAGGAGATCGGTTTCGACGGCTATGCGGTGGGCGGCCTGGCGGTGGGAGAACCGCAGAGCGCCATGTTCGAGACCCTGGAGGCCACGGCGCCGCATCTGCCCCAGGACAGGCCGCGCTATCTGATGGGGGTCGGCAAGCCGGACGATATTGTCGGTGCGGTGCTGCGCGGCATCGACATGTTCGATTGCGTGCTGCCGACGCGTTCGGGCCGCAACGGCCAGGCTTTCACCTCGGAAGGGGCGCTCAATCTCAAGAATGCGCGCTTTGCCGAGGATGAAGGCCCGCTGGATTCAAATTGCGATTGTCCGGCCTGCCGGCAATTTTCCCGCGCCTATCTGCATCACACGGTGAAGTCCGGCGAGATCATCGCCGCCATGCTGCTGACCTGGCACAATCTGTCTCACTATCAGAGACTCATGGAGGAGATGCGGCAGGCCATTGCACAATCACGGCTGACCGATTGGGCGAATCAGCGCAAGACAAGTGGCCAGATCACGGAAAGCTACTGATTTATTATCACTAAGTTGTTGTTTTATAGAGGAAAAATATAATTCCATTCCTGGCTTGCCGGGATATATTGCCTTTGTTGCGTACGCAATTCGCGTTGCTTGGTTCCGTATCATGTCCGTATGGCGAGCGTGATTTTGCGATTGCGGATTGTTAATCTCGGGTTTGGAGAGCCCCTAACTATTCATGACCGTCGCTGCGTCCTTTGAACAGACACGCCCCTATCCCATTCGGGTGGGTGGCGGCAGTTCCCCGTGGCAACGCTTGGCCATCCTGCTCGGATTGGTCGGCGCGGACCTGATCTGCTTTGCGATCGCCGACGCCATTCTGCATCTGTTGGGGACCCCGCCTGCCTTGGCACTGTTCCGCAACCGCACTCTGGGGCAGCCCAATGCCAGCATCGATCTGGTGATGATCATGGCGCTGCTCTTTGTCGGCGCGCGCTATCTGGTAGGCGACTATAGCAAGCGGCAATTGTTCTGGGACGGCGCCCGTTCCACCACCACCGCGCTTCTGGTCTGCGGCATCGCCTATAACGCGGCGGTCTCCCTGCTGGAGCCCAGTGGGTTGATGGTGGGTGTGGCCGTCTGGTCGGGTTTGATTTTTGCCTTGCCCACCATGCGTCAGGTGATGCGGCTTTTCCTTGGGAAGATCGGCGTCTGGCATCTGCCGACCGCCATTATCGGAACCAGTCCCATGGCCCAGGAAGTCGTGCCGGTGCTGGGCCAGCAATTGGCCCTGGGACTGAAGGTGCAATGGGTGGTGCCGGAGACGCCGGAAAAGCATCTTTCCACCGCTTTCGCGGGGCTCACGCCGCTGGCGGTGCCGCCCGACGAACTGGTCGCGGCGCTGATGGCGGCAGGCTGCCGGCAGGTGATTCTGGTGCCCGATGATCGCGCCACCATCAATCACAACGACCTGATCGACCAATTGGTCGGCGCCGATATCGCGGTGGCGATCGTACCGAGCTTGCGGCGGCTCCCGCTTTATGGGCTTTCTACCAATTATTTCTTCGGCAAGGATCTGTTGTTGCTGCAGGTCCGCAACAATTTGGCGCGGCTGCCGCAGCGCATTTTCAAACGCAGCCTGGACATTATCGGCGTGGTTATCTTGGCCGTTTTGCTCGCGCCCTTGTTCCTGTTTTTCGCCTTTTTGATCTGGAAGGAGGATCGCGGCCCGATCTTTTTCCGCCAGACAAGGGTGGGACGCGGCGGACGCGACTTCACCTGCTGGAAATTCCGCACCATGGTGGTGGATGCCGAAGCGCAGATGGCGCGGTGGGAAACGGAAAACCCCGTTCTGCTGGCGCGTTATTGCGAATCCAATTTCAAGCTGCAGGCCGATCCGCGGGTCACCCGCGTCGGCGGCTGGATGCGGCGCAAGAGTCTGGATGAGCTGCCGCAACTGTGGAATGTGTTGCTGGGCGATATGAGCCTGGTCGGGCCCCGGCCACTGCTGCGCCGGGAGTTGCCCGACTATGGCGCGGTCATCAGCCTCTACGAACGGGTGCGGCCGGGTATTACCGGCCTTTGGCAGATCAGCGGCCGCAGCCACACCACCTTCGCCGAGCGCGTCTCCTATGACGAGTGGTACATCAAGAATTGGACCGTCTGGTACGACCTGGTGATCCTGCTGCAGACCGTCTGGGTGCTCTTGCGGGGCCAGGGCGCTTACTGACAGCGCCGCTTCAGATCGCGCTGATCGAGAAGCGGAACCGCCGCGGTCCCTCGCGATAGTTCGACGGTTTGCGGGTATCGTCCAATTCCATCGCCGAAAGCTGTAACTGACAGAAGAAGCCCGCCGAGCCATCGGTCAATTTGGCGGGGCGGTGGGTCAGCATCCCCAAAAGAGGGGCTGTAGCGCGGTCTGTCTCGATCCTGAGGCGGTTTTTCCGGTCGCCAATCTCCGCCCAGCCTTCGGTCAGGCCCAGGCCATGGCTGGACGAAACCAGGAACGATACCGGCGCGCCATGGTCGACGGCGCGACTGGCCAGGGGATAGGTCTCCCGGCGCCCGCCATTGGTGGTGGAGAGCTCCAGATCCTCCAGCAAAAAGGCTTGGGGCAGGAGGGTGAAATGACCCAGCCGCAACACGCCTTTGCCCCAGTCCTGCCAGTGGAAGCTGATGTCGAAATCGACCCGCCGCGCGCTGCCGGAAAAATGCATATGCTTGTCGATGGGGCCTTTGGGCGTTTCGATCCTGGCATGGGCGGTGATGTCGCCGCCGGCGCCTTGCTGGATACGCGCTTCGCACCATTCCAGGTCGGTAACCTTGTGCTCGCCGGGTGCTTCGAACACGCAATCGCCGGTGTACCAGTCGGCTTGCAGGGCAATGTCCTCGAAGCTGCCATGCCGCAGTCCGCCCACCAGGGCGGCGCCGCCAAAGCGCAATTGTTCCAGGGCCAGGCCCCGGCGGCGATCCAGACGGGCGCTCAGGGTGGCGGTTTCAATGCTGATATGGCGCTCGGAGATGGGCGCGGTCCGCGGCACGGCAGGCGATGGAGCGGCGGGACGCGCATACTTGGCTTCCGCAGCTTGCAGACGCGCGCGAAACGCCGCCCAGCGTTTGTCGGTCAGATGAGTCCGGAAGTCGCTGGCCCACAGATAGCAAAGCTCCTTCCAGTCGGCATCGGTGCGCTCCAGCATGCCGCGGAAAATGCGCTCGCAAGCGGCATTGACGGCGATATTGTCGCGTCCGGTGACGGCCCAGCGGGCCAGATTGTATTTGCGCTGTTTTTTGACGGGCACCGGACATTGCACACTCTCCAGCCGCAACAGATTGCCGGCGCCGGGCCGATCGATCAGTTTCAAGGCGCCGGAGGGGCTGACCAGGATCATGTCCGGTTCGGTGGTCACGGCGGTGAATGCCTTGTCCAGCCTTTCCCATTCGCTGGTTTCGGGCAGTTTTTCCTCGGTCCGGAACCGTCCGGGACGAAAATCGAAGATCTCCGCATCGCTGGCATAAAGACATAGCGCCCGCTGGGATGATGCCTGGCGACCGCGCACAAAGCGCAAATAGTCTTCCAGCTTGATGTCGTCATAGACAAAACGCTGCAGCTGCTGAAAGGCGGCGGTGTTGGTCCATAGCAGGGCGATCCGGCGGCCATCGAGTCCGCTTGCATGTTGCGGCAGATGCTGGTGCTCCGCATTCCATTCGGGATGATGGGCGGAAGGATTGTCCCAGTCCATCAGAAGGGCGTCATAGCCGGCATCGAGATAGTGTTCGACCAGCCCCGCGGAATAGGCTTGTTCGTTGACCAGCGCGACGGTGGGGCGGACCCCCAGCAGATCCCGATAGACTTCATTGCCGATCTTGAGATTCTCGGCCGTAACCCGCGCCGGCACCAAGGGACCGATCATCTGGCTGTAGCCCGAGCCGATCAGTTCTATTTTGTCCGCTGCCAACAGCGCGCGGGCGTGCGCGATCCAGGCCGGGTCATGCAAGGCGATTTGTTCGAGCGTATAGCCGGAAACTTCGATTCCGATCCGGGGATGCTTTTGCGCCAGCCGCAGCAAGGGCCAATAGCAGCGCTTGATCACCTCGGCGCGGCGTTCCTCTTCGATGGAGGAAAAGGCGAGATTGAGATGAAATAGGGCGAACAGGCTGAGGGTGCCGGTTCGGCCTTGTATTTCGGTCTCTCGGAACGGCGCATTCATGGGCTTAAAGCGGGGCGCGGGCAAGATTCTGGTAACCATGATGGCCCAGGGTCGTTAATAACTTCCTAGGCCCCTGCCGGGCCGTGAAATTCCGCGGAAATGCTGGGAAATTTGCCAAAAATGACCGTTGACCCCCCGGAGACGGCCCCATATGGTCCGGCGCCTTGGTGAGAGCCCATAGCTCAGCGGTAGAGCATCTGACTTTTAATCAGAGGGCCGATGGTTCGACCCCATCTGGGCTCACCACAAAATCTGACTGCGATCTCAGCCCGTCGCCATGCTCAGAACCGCCACGACACGGTCCACATCGCTTGGGGTCATGGCCGGGAATAAGGGCAGCGTCAGAAGCCGACTGCTGACCGATTCGGCGACCGGCGCGATCCCGGGACCGTAGCCCTGTTGACGGTAGAAGGAATGCAAATGGACCGGGGCGTAATGGACATTGGCGCCGATCCCTTCCGCCCGCAGCTTGGCAAAGACGTGGTCGCGATCGATTCCCTCGGCCAGTTTCACCACATAGAGATGATAGGCATGGGTACGATCCTTATGGGTCTTCAACGCGGTGACCTGGGTCAGGCCGGCCAGGGCCTGGTCATATAGCGCGGCGATGCGCTGGCGCGCCGCCACCCAGCCGGACAGCCGCGTCAATTGCGCCAGGCCGAGGGCGCATTGAACATCCGGCAAGCGATAATTGTAACCCAGCTCACGCATGTCATAGGCATAGGTCCCGCTTTTCTCTCGGCTGCGGTGATCGCTGTCGATGCCGTGATTACGGAAGCGCCGCATATGCGCGGCCTTGTCGGCATCGCCGGTCAAGGCCATGCCGCCCTCGCAGGTGGTGAGATGCTTCACCGGATGGAACGAGAAACAGGAAATGTCGGCCAAGGTACCGGCCTTGCGGCCCTTATAAGTTGCACCGGGGGCGTGACAGGCGTCTGCGATGAGTGCGATGTCACGGCCCTTGGCGAGCGCACGCAAAGCGTCATAGTCGGCCGGCTGCCCGGCATAGTCCACTGCCACGATGGCGCGTGTTTTCGGCGTTATTTTGCGTGCCACCGAAGCCGGGTCGATCAGCACTGTGTCCGGCTCGATGTCGGCGAAGACCGGCACGCCGCCTTCATAGATCGCGGCATTGGCGCTGGCGGCAAAGGTGATGGCCGGCACGATCACTTCATCGCCGGGCTTCAATGCAATTGCGCGCATTGCGGCGTGCAAAGCGGCGGTTCCGGAATTGACGGCAACGCCATGCGGGGCGCCGCACCAGCGCGCGAAAGCATTTTCGAATTCGGCGACCCGCGGACCGGTGGTCAGCCAACCTGAGCACAAAGCCTCGACCACCGCCTTGATGTCGGTATCGGAAATCTCCTGCTTGCCATAAGGCAGAAAGGGCAGGGTGGCGTTATCCTGTTCGGGACGATCAGGCATAGGACATGGCAAGCAGGGTCTGGAGACCATGCGCGTCCAGTTTTTCCGGATTGCTGTCGCTGGAATAGGAGAAGCCGTCCGGCACCGCCTTGCCGCCGCGATGCAGGTAGGCGTCGCGCGCGGTATTGGCAAAGCTTTGCAGGATGACGTAGCGGTCTTCCAGCTCGACGGTGCAATGGGCATCGTCGGCCGGGATCATGGTTTCGTGCAACTTCTCGCCGGGCCGGATGCCGATGATGCGCTGCTTATGGGTCGCGCTGACCATCTGAGCCAATTCGGGCATGGTGCTGGAGGGGATTTTCGGAACGTAGATTTCTCCGCCCTTCATCATCTCCATGCTGGAAAGCACGAAGTTGACGCCCTGAGTCAGCGTGATCCAGAAACGGGTCATGCGTTCGTCGGTGATGGGCAGGCTGTCGGCGCCGTCGGCGATCAGTTTCCGGAAAAAGGGAACCACGCTGCCGCGTGAACCGAACACATTGCCGTAGCGGACGACGGCAAAACGTGTGCCGTCTGCGCCGGCCAGATTGTTGGCGGCGACGAAAATCTTGTCCGACGCCAGTTTGGAGGCGCCATAGAGATTGATCGGGTTGGCGGCCTTGTCGGTGGAAAGGGCTACAACCTTTTTTACGCCGCAGCGCAGGGCGGCGCTGACGACATTTTCCGCACCAAAGACATTGGTGCGGATACATTCGAAGGGATTGTATTCGGCAGTGGTGACCTGCTTCATGGCGGCGGCATGGACCACGAAGTCCACGCCATTCAAGGCCAGTTCCAACCGGTCGCGATCGCGCACATCGCCGATGAAATAACGGATGAAGGGATATTTCTCGAGCGGGAATTCCTGCTGCATTTCGAACTGCTTGAGTTCGTCGCGGGAGAACACGATCAAGCGCTTGGGCTTGTATTCCGCGATCACCGTCTTGATGAAATGCTTGCCGAAGCTTCCGGTGCCGCCGGTGACCAGCACGGTGCGATTGTTGAGATCCATCCAGGGCTGGGTGAAGTCGCGCAAAGGCGCACTAACGGCTGTGGCCGGTGCGGCGCTGGGCGTGGGCATGGCGAAGGCGACGGATGGGCTCATGGGCTGGTTTGTCCAATTTGGCGGGTGCAGTCTGGGACAAATAGGGTTAACGCCACCTCAAAATGGGCCCAACAGAAGGTTGACGCGGTGGGGCTGACACCTTTTAAAACCGGTTTTTGAGGGGCGTCCGGGCCGGGTTGTAATTTCACACAACGCCGTTAGGTTACCCCCGTTTTGGGCGACGGATTCCTCTAAATGGTTCAAAAAACTGCATTAATTACCGGCGTGACGGGTCAGGATGGCGCCTATTTGGCGGAACTGCTCCTGTCCAAGGGCTACGCCGTTCACGGGGTTAAACGCCGCTCTTCGTCCTTTAACACCCAGCGGGTGGATCACCTCTATCACGACCCCCATGAGGGGCAGCAGCCCTTCCTGATGCATTATGGCGACATGACCGACGCCACCAACCTGATCCGGTTGGTACAGGAGGTCCAGCCCGACGAAATCTACAATCTGGCGGCCCAAAGCCATGTGCAGGTCAGTTTCGAGACGCCGGAATATACCGCCAACGCCGATGGCATCGGCACCTTGCGGCTGCTGGAAGCCATCCGGTTGCTCAAGCTGGAGGGCAAAACCCGGTTCTACCAAGCTTCCACATCGGAATTGTTCGGCCTTGTGCAAGAGATTCCGCAACGCGAGACCACGCCCTTTTATCCGCGAAGCCCATATGCGGCCGCCAAGCTCTATGCCTACTGGATCACGGTGAATTACCGCGAAGGCTATGGCATGCACGCCTCCAATGGAATCCTGTTCAACCATGAAGGCCCCACCCGCGGCGAGACATTCGTCACCCGCAAGATCACGCGCGCCGTGGCGGCCATAGAACTCAAGCGTCAGAAAACCCTTTATGTCGGCAATCTGGATGCGCGCCGCGACTGGGGGCATGCCCGGGATTTCGTCAAGGGCATGTGGATGATTTTGCAGCAGGAACAGCCCGACGATTATGTCCTGGCCACCGGTGAAATGCATTCGGTGCGGGAATTCATCGAGCTGGCTTTCGCGGAAGTGGGCCGCAAAATAGCCTGGAGCGGCCAAGGCGCGAACGAGGAAGGGCGCGACGCGGGAAGCGGGGATGTCCTTGTCAAAGTCGATCCGCGTTATTTTCGGCCGACCGAAGTCGAGCAGCTTTTGGGCGATGCTTCCAAGGCCAAGAAGAAGCTGGGTTGGCAGCACGAAACCCCCTTCGGCCAACTCGTGAAAGAAATGGTGGCTTCGGACCTCAAGGTGGTTGCGGCGGAGACGCACGCCAATCCCTCATGACGGCAGATTACGATCTTTCCGGAAAACGGGTCTGGGTCGCGGGCCATCGCGGCATGGTCGGCGCGGCGTTGATGCGCAGGCTGGCGTCCGAAAATTGCACGTTGCTGACTGTTTCGCGGGCCGAAGTTGACCTGAGAGATCCGGCGGCAGTGACCAGGTGGATGGATGTCAACCGGCCAGATGCCGTCTTCATCGCCGCCGCCCGGGTCGGAGGCATTTTTGCCAACGATCATTATCCGGCGGATTTCCTCTACGACAACCTCATGATCGAGGCCAACGCGATCCACGCCGCGCATAAGGCGGATGTCGAGAAATTGGTGTTTCTGGGTTCGTCCTGCATCTATCCGAAAATGGCGCCGCAGCCGATGAGCGAAGACGCCTTGCTCACCGGGCCGCTGGAGCCGACCAACGAATGGTATGCCGTGGCGAAGATCGCCGGAATCAAGCTCTGCCAGGCCTACCGCAAGCAGCATAATCGCAATTTCATCTCCGCGATGCCGACCAGCCTGTATGGCCAAGGCGACAATTTCGACCTGAAGAATTCGCATGTCGTGCCGGCACTCATGCGCAAAGCGCACGAGGCCAAGCTTGCGGGCGCCGTCAGCATTTCGGTTTGGGGGACCGGCACGCCGCGGCGCGAATTCCTGCACGTCGACGATTGCGCCGACGGCGTGGTTCATCTGATGAAGCACTATGACGGCTACGAGCACGTCAATGTCGGCTCGGGCACCGACCTGTCGATCGGGGATCTCGCCCGAATGATCTGCCGCGTGGTCGGATTCCGGGGCGAGCTGGTCTTCGATTCTTCGTTTCCTGACGGGACGCCACGCAAGCTGATGAGCAGCGCCAAGCTGGAGGCCATGGGCTGGAAGCCCTCCATAGGTCTTGAGGACGGCCTTCGGAATGCATATCAGTGGTTCCTGGAGAACCAGGCTGATTTGCGGCAGGACCGTATTTGATGCGCGTCGCGCTGGTACATGATTGGCTGGTTACCTATGCCGGCGCCGAGCGGATACTTGAAGAGCTGGTCAAGCTTTACCCCGATGCTGACATTTTCTCATTGGTTGACTTCCTGCCGGCCGACCGCCGCGGGTTTATTGCCAACAAGGCGGTCAAAACCAGTTTTATCCAGAAGCTGCCTTTCGCACGAAAGCATTTTCGCTGGTACTTCGCGCTTTTCCCGCTGGCGATTCAGAGCCTGGATTTCTCCGGCTATGATTTGATCGTTTCTGTGTCCTTCTCCGTGGCAAAGGGTGTAATGACCGATCCGGATCAACTGCACATTTGCATCTGCTGCTCGCCCGTGCGTTATGCTTGGGACCTGCAGGAACAGTATCTGCGCGAGCATGGCTATACCCGGGGGTTGAAGGCCTTCATCATGCGCAACGTCTTGCTGTTTGTGAGAATGTGGGATGCGGCCAGCGCCGCGGCGGTGGACGAGTATGTCGCCATTTCGCACTTCGTAGGTCAGCGTATCCGCAAATATTATGGTCGCGAATCGACGGTGATCTATCCCCCCGTGGCGACCGATGAATTCTCATTTCACGAGGGCAAGGAAGATTTTTATCTCGCCGCGTCCCGTCAAGTTCCATACAAGCGCATCGATCTCATTGTGGAAGCATTTCGCGCCATGCCGGACCGCAAATTGGTGGTCATTGGTGATGGCCCCGAGCATGAGCGTATCCGGGAGCTGGCCAAGGGCACCCCGAACATCCGGATTCTCGGGCATCAGGCGTTCTCCGTACTCAAGGATCATATGCAGCGCGCGAAGGGATTCATATTCGCCGCGAAGGAGGACTTCGGAATTGTCGTGCTGGAAGCCCAGTCTTGCGGTACGCCGGTCATCGCCTTAGGGCAGGGCGCCGCCCGGGAGACGGTCAGGGATGGCCGGACCGGAGTCTTTTTTGCCGAACCGACCGTCGATGCTCTCAAGGATGCGATCACCCGCTTTGAGCAAACCGAGTTTGATGCGAGGGTGTGCCGAGAGAATGCCTTGCGTTTTTCCGACCAGCATTTTCGCGAGACTTTTCTGGCGTTCGTTGGCGACGCGAAGGCGCGCTGGCAAGCTCGCCGTGAGGTGATGCAACCGTGAAATCCGCGCTGATTATCGGCATTTCGGGTCAGGATGGCGCCTTTCTGGCGCATCTTTTGCTCGAGAAAGGTTATGAGGTCCACGGTACGTCGCGCGACAGCGAGATCAATTCCTTTCCTGCACTGGAAGCCCTGGGTGTCCGCGACAAGGTCAAGTTGCATTCCATGGCGTTGCGAGATTTTCGCAGCGTCATGTTGTTGCTGGACCGTATCGCGCCCGATGAAGTTTATAATCTCGGCGGCCAGTCTTCTGTGGGCCTGTCCTTCAATCAGCCCGTGGAAACCTTTGAGAGTATCGCGGTCGGTACATTGAACCTGCTCGACGCGCTGCGCTTCCTCAAGCGTCCCGTCCGTCTTTTCAACGCCGGTTCCAGCGAGTGCTTTGGCAATACCGAAGAGCCTGCAACCGAGGAGACGCCGTTTCATCCCCGCAGTCCTTACGCGACGGCCAAGGCGGCGGCGCACTGGGCGGTGGCGAACTATCGCGAGGCTTACGGCATGTTTGCCTGTTCCTCGATATGCGCCAATCACGAAAGTCCGCTTCGGCCCTTGCGTTTCGTCACGCGCAAGATCGCCGAGGGGGCGGTTCGGATCGCTCGCGAGGGTGGTACGCTGTCGCTTGGCAATCTGGATATCGAGCGCGACTGGGGTTGGGCGCCGGAGTATGTCGATTGCTTTTGGCGGATGCTGCAAGCAGACACGCCTGGCGATTATGTGATCGCAAGCGGTGAAACCAACCGGCTATCGGACTTCGTGGCAGAGGCTTTTTCTGCGGTGGGGCTGGATTGGAAAAACCATGTCATGGTGTCCCCGGAGCTGATCCGCCCGTCCGAGATCAGCGTCAGCCGGCTATCTCCCGGCAAAGCCGCGCGAAATTTGAACTGGCGCGCGACCCGCAAAATGCGTGATGTGGTGCGCCTGCTTGTGGAAAATGAAAAGACCGGCGGCACCGGCCTGGGCGGCTGACCATGCCGCGAAAGGTGTTGTTCGGATCGCACAACTATTGGACCTCGCCGATTCAAGTTGGCAGTCACGCGCTTGCCCATGCATTCGCGGATCGGGGATGGGAAGTGGGTTATGTCTCCGATCCCATCTCTCCGCTGCATTTGTTGCGACGCCGGACATCCGATTTTGACCAGAGGCTGGACTTCAGCCGCAACGGTGGAAAGCGGGTGGCGACCGGTATTTGGTCCTATGTGCCGTTCGCGCCGCTGACCCCGCAGCGGATTCCGCTACTGCGTTCGGAGCTTGTTCATCGCCACTGGCACCGTTTTTCCGGCCTTGGGAAGGTTTTGGAAGGGGCGGGATTCGCCGCCGTCGATCTCTTGCTGATGGACAGTCCATTTCTCTTGGGCTTGATGGATATCGTGGATCACCGGCGCAGCGTGGCCCGAGTGGCCGACAATTTCTCCGGCTTTACCAAGGTCACGCAAGCGGCGCGGCGGCTTCAGAACGAGATGCTCTCGCGGGTGGATTTGGTCGTTTATACCGCCAGCACGCTGGAATCCGGGCTCAAGGCGCAAACCTCCCGCCCCCTGATGCATCTGCCGAACGGTGTACGATTCGACTTGTTCCAGCGCGCATCGCGCGAGAGACCGGCACTTTATAACGGCCTGAGCGGATCGATCGCGGTCTATGTCGGAGCGATGGAGGACTGGTTCGATGCCGAGCTGGTGAACAGCGCGGCCCGGGCCCTGCCTCGCATGTCGTTTGTGATGATCGGCGATGCTTCCAAAGTCCGCTTTGATCCGCTTCCCAACATCCACTGTATCGGCCGCGTGCGGCACGCCGATCTGCCCGCCTATCTATGGAACGCCGATGTCGGCATTATTCCGTTCGACATGAAAAACCACGCGGCGCTGGTGAATTCCATAAATCCGCTCAAGCTTTACGAATATATGGCGTGCGGCCTGCCGGTGGTGTCGGTGGCCTGGGAAGAGTTACGGCGTATCGCCAGTCCCGCGATACTTACCCAGACACAGGAAGAATTTATCGCCGCGCTTGGTCGGATTGACGGACGCCGGGATGCCGAACGATTTATTGCATATGCGGGCGCCCAGGATTGGGGAAGCCGCGCAGACGCCATCAATTCGGCGTTGGCGCTCTGATGCGCCTGCCCAGACTCCTGTTTGTGACGTCGGCCAGCTTCAACGGCATTACCGGCGGCGGCATCACTTTTTCCAATCTTTTTCGGGGCTGGCCGGAAGACCGTCTGTTCACGGTCCACAACGATCCGGTGCCGGTGAGTTTTGACGTTTGCCGGAACTATTACAGGCTGGATCGCGCGGAAATCGGACGCTGGCCGAATCTGACAGGCGGCCAGGCGGGCCGGGAGGAACGAAGCGGAGATATTGCCGCGGCGCTCTCTCCGGTCCGGCAGCGCGCCGGGGTCCTGCCCGCATTCCGCAATTTTCTGGTTGGGGCGCCGTGGCCGGACCGGGGGCGGCTGACACCGCAACTCGAACGCTATATAGAACGCGTGCAGCCGGAGCTGATCTATACCATCTTGGGTACGATCGGCATGACGGAATTGGTGCGCCAGATTCGCGACCGGTTCAAGCTGCCGGTTGCGGTCCACTTCATGGACGATTTTCCATCCACGCTGTATCGCGGCGGCTTGTTTTCGCCCCTTGTGCGTGCGCGCATGAACGGCTTGCTGGATGATGTCGTCGGCAAGGCGAGGGCCCGGCTCGCGATCGGCGATGCCATGGCGGCGGAGTATCAGAAGCGGTGGCGGCAGCCATTCTCCGCGGTGCAGAATGCGGTCGATGTGGAAGCCATCGTTCCTGCCAATCCCCATCGCGATCCCGCGGCGCCGATGCGGCTCGGCTATATCGGTTCGATCTTTCCTTATGCACAGTCGCGCAGCCTGGCCGATATCGCCGAAAGCGTTGCGCGATTGGCGGGGGGCGGGCGCCCCATCACCCTCGAGATATTCAGTCCAATGCATTTGGCGGAGCCGTTTCGCGGCAGCCTGGAAATTCATCCCGCTGTCCGCCTGCATGACACGATCGCCGATGACGCGGCATTTTTTGCCAAATTGTCGGAATTGGACTGCTTGCTTCTGCCCGTCAATTTCGACGCCGCCAGCGTGGCCTACATCCGCTATTCCATGCCGACGAAGGTGCCGGCTTATCTGGCGGCGGGCACACCCATTCTGGCCTATGGCCCGGCCGAAACCGCCCAGATCGATTATGCGGCGCGCGAAGGCTGGGGGCTGGTGGTGGATCGCCGCGACCCGCGGCAGCTGGACCAGGCCATTGTCGCGCTGCAGAGTGACAACGGATTGCGCGAGAGATTATCCAGCCGTGCCAGGGCGATTGCGTCCCGGCACGATGTCCGCCATGTTCGGGGCATGTTTCAGACTCTGTTATCCCAAGCCATTGATAAATGAAGCAGATTCTCCTTACCCAGGGCATTCCCGCCGTGGAAATGGTGCCCGCGCCGCTGGTCGAACCAGGCACAATCCTGGTTCGGACCGCGATGTCCTGCATCTCGGTGGGCACGGAATTATCGGGATTGAAGATGAGCGGCACGCCGCTCTGGAAGAAAGCCTTGGCCCAACCCCGCAAAGTCCGCCAAGCCTGGGACATGGTCGGTGAGAAAGGGCTCTTGCGCACCGTCGCGGAGATCAAGGGTAAGGTGCAGGCACCCCAACCGGTCGGCTATTCCGCCGCCGGAACCGTAATCGCGGTGGGGGCAGGCGCGGAGGGATTCGCCGTTGGCGAGCGGGTAGCCTGTGCCGGCGCGCAATGCGCCCATCATGCCGAAATCCTGCGTGTGCCCGTCAATTTGGCTGTGTCCATTCCAGACACCGTATCCTTTGAAGCGGCTTCCACAGTGGCGCTGGGCGCCATCGCACTACAGGGAATTCGCCGCGCGGCGCCCAGCCTGGGCGAGACCTTCGTGGTGGTGGGGTTGGGGTTTCTGGGCCAGCTCACGGTGCAAATACTGCGTGCCAACGGTGTGAAGGCGATAGCCGTCGATCCCGACCCGCGACGCCTGGCGCAGGCGGTACAGGCTGGGGCGGTGGGACTCGATCCGCAAGATGGCGCGGCCGAAACGCTGGTGGCTCGCTTGACCGGCGGGATCGGGGCGGACGGGGTCATCGTTACCGCCGCCACACAATCCGACGCTGTGATCTCCACAGCTTTCAAGATGTGCCGCAAGAAGGCGAGGGTCGTACTGGTGGGAGATGTCGGCCTCGATATCGATCGCAACGACATCTATGTGAAGGAGTTGGATTTTCTGGTGTCCACCTCCTACGGCCCTGGGCGCTACGACACAAGGTATGAAGAAGAGGGGCTGGATTATCCGATTTCCCATGTGCGTTGGACCGAAAACCGCAATATGGTGGCCTATCTTGACCTTGTCGCATCGGGTGGGGTTTCGCTCGACGAGAATCTGAGTGTCCGCTTCGTGGTCGATGAGGCGCCACGCGCTTATGAGGCGTTGAAGAGTGAGGCGCGGCCCATGCTCGCTCTACTGGAGTATCCGGGCAGCTCTCCGGAGCTCTCGCACAGTTTGCGCCTATCCTCTCATGCCACCAGCCGCGCGGGCGCCATTCGGATCGCGGTGGTGGGTGCGGGAGAATTCGCGACCGCTATGCACCTGCCATTGATCCAGGCAATGCCGGATCGGTTTCAATTGCGGGCAGTGGTGAATCGCACCGGGCACAAGGCGGCAGCTGCCGCAAAGCGCTTCGGGGCCGATATCGCCGGCACGGATTTTGAAGCGATCTTGGCCGATCGGGATGTCGATGCGGTCCTGCTTTGTACCCGCCATGATCGGCATGCTTCACAAGCGCTGGCCGCCCTCAAGGCCGGTAAGCATGTGCTGGTGGAAAAGCCACTGGCGCTTAACCGCCAGGAGCTGTCCGAAATCGCCGCGTTCCTGGAACAGGCCGGCGACCGCGCACCGGTTTTGCTGTGTGGCTTCAATCGGCGCTTTTCACCTTATATGACGGCGGTCGCTGAAGGATTGAAAAGCCGGACCAATCCATTGATCGCCAACTATCGCATGAATGCGGGACGCATTCCTTCCGACCATTGGGTGCACGGACCGGAAGGCGGCGGCCGCAATATTGGCGAGGCGTGTCACATCTACGATCTTTTCACTTTCCTGACAGGCGCGCGCATGACGAGCGTCAGCGCGCGCGCGGTGCGGCCGGCGACGGATTTTTACCGTGCGGACGACAATTTCGTCGCCACTGTCGGATTTGCCGACGGCTCCGTGGCAAGCTTGACCTATACCGCGCTCGGCAACGCCGATACGTCCAAGGAGAAGATGGAGCTGTATTGCGATGGCGCCGTCTGGCAGATGGATGACTATAAGGCGCTTTCGGTAACCGGCCGCTCCGGCGGATATTCCAGCAAGGGCGCGGAAAAAGGCCACCGCGAAGAACTCAAGGCATTTGTGGACGCCATCCGGCGCGGCGAGCAGCCGGTGCCGCTTTGGCAAGCTTTTCAGGCCATGGAAATCGCGTTCGCGGTCGAAGAAGCCATCAAGGTTGCACGATGACGCATATCCTGTGCGTTGTCGGGGCGCGACCGAACTTTATGAAAATGGCCCCGATCTTAACGGCCCTCAAGGCCGAGGGCTTTGCCGTAACCCTGGTCCACACCGGGCAGCATTATGACGCCGCCATGAACGACGTGGTGTTCGAGCAGTTGAAGCTGCCTCTGCCGGACGTAAATCTTGAAGTCGGATCCGCCAGCCACGCACAGCAGACCGGTGACGTCATGAAACGCATCGAACCCGTCCTGCTGGAGAAGAAGCCCGATGCGGTGCTGGTCGTGGGCGACGTCAACTCGACCCTCGCGGCGGCCCTGGTGGCCGTCAAGCTGGGAATCAAGGTTGTACATATCGAAGCCGGGTTGCGCAGTCGCGATCGCACCATGCCGGAAGAAATCAATCGCATTCTGACCGATCAGATTTCCGATATTTTGTTCACGACCGAACGGGAAGCGCATGCCAATCTGGCCGCTGAGGGCGTGCCCAGCGATCGGGTCGTATTTGCCGGCAATGTGATGATAGACAGCCTGCGGGCAAATCTCGCCAGCGCCGTGCCCCCATCACAAAGCGTGGGGCAGCCGCTGGCAGTCAGAGGCTATGCCGTCGCGACACTGCATCGCCCATCCAACGTGGATAATGCCGGCATATTGGGCCCGCTGCTCGGCGTATTTCGAAAGATCGCCACCAGCATGCCGGTCGTCTTTCCGCTCCATCCTCGTACGGCAGCCCGCATCCAGGAGCATGGACTGACCGATTTCCTGCATGCCCCCGGCATCATCGTGCGGCCGCCTGCCTCCTATCTCGCCATGCTGGGATTGATGGAAGGTGCCGCGCTTGTGCTCACCGATTCGGGTGGAATACAGGAAGAAACCACGGCGCTGGGTGTTCCGTGCTTGACCTTGCGCGAGAATACCGAACGTCCGATTACGGTCTCAGAAGGCACCAACATCGTGGTGGGAACCGATCCCGAGGCGATATATGCGGCATTCGTGGATATAACGACAAAAGGCGGCAAGCGCGGCCGTGTGCCCGAATATTGGGATGGGCTCGCTGCCCGGCGCATTGCCGCCGCGCTTAAAGCCCGTCTGTGATTGCCCGCATTGCCCGCCGGTTATATCGGCCGCTGCGGCATGCCATGCTGGCCCGCCGCGCCAAGACCGCGGAATTTGCGTTTCCCGGGGCTCCCGGAAAATTGCGCCAACTGTTGGACGTATTGAATTCAGCGCAATGGCAAGGCCAAGCGGAAATCCTTTCCAGGATTTTGCCGCAATATATGGCGCATCAGTTCAATTTGCTGGGATCGGGCTGGGTCAAAGTCGGCTATGGCGAGGGCTATGCGGGGTTTGGGCCACATCGCTATGGGCCTGGTTCAAAATTGCCTGCGGACTGGCGCACCGCCATGATTGGCCAGGCCTGGCCGCGACACCGCGGCCGCGCGGGCGCACTTCTTGCCATGATTTCTTCTGGTTACGCACCGGTCGACTGGCAGGTTGATTTCAAGTCCGGTTGGCGTTGGGACGCCAAAATCTTGGGGCCGGCGTCCAGAATTGGGCCGAGTCCCGGCGCGGACATAAAGGTGCCGTGGGAGCTTGCGCGATTGCAGCATCTGCCTGCCTTGGCGGGCGGTTATGCGCTTGCCGGCCAGCCTGGTTTCGGCACCGCCGCCTCGTACATGCAAGAGTTTCAGGATTTGCTGCTGGATTTCATGGTCGCGAATCCACCCGCCTGGGGCGTCAACTGGGCCTGCCCGATGGATGTCGCGATCCGCGCCGCCAATATCGTCCTTGCCTGGAACCTGTTTCGCGCGTTAGGCGCCGAATTCAGTCCTGCATTTGAGAATATACTGGCTTCATCGCTCCTGGCCCATGGCCGCTATGTGTTCACCAACCTCGAATGGCACGGCGGCGCGCGGGCCAATCATTATCTTGCCAACATTGCCGGACTTGCCTTTGTTGCCGCCGCTCTTGCCGGCAGCGATGAAACCGATCATTGGCTTGATTTCGCGGCCCGCGAGCTGGAGCGTGAAATACTTTTCCAGTTCCTGCCGGATGGAGGGAATTTCGAGGGTTCAACCGCCTATCACGGCTTGAGCGGCGAGATGGCGATCTATGCGGCGGCGTTGCTCGCCGGCCAGGGCCGGATCGTCGGTGCCGCGAGTCGGTCCCGCCTCGCTGCAGCGGTCAAATTCAGCCATGCCATCACGCGGCCGGATGGTGCGATCGTGCAGATTGGCGACAATGACTCTGGGCGGTTTTTTAAATTGACGCCGGCTTTCGATCCAGATGGGGAACATGAAATCCACTTGAGCCAGAGTGGGTTTCAAGGGGCCGCCTCCGGTCTCTTCGCCGCGAGCGGGGATTCTTTGGACGCGGTGATCGTCCATCAACTCGCGGGGGGAGTGCGATTTTCCGATATTCCTTCGCCGCGGCAAACGCATGCGGTGGCCTTCAAGCCTTTGCCGGCGCAACGGGCGGTGCGGGTCGTCATTCGCGCGCCGCTTGAAGCGATGCATCCCGAGGCGTTCGCGGATTTTGGCCTCTATATTTGGCGCAATCCGCGCGATTTCATCTCCATACGCTGCGGACGCGCCGCGCACGATGCCCATGGTGCCCACGCCCACAACGACCAATTGTCCATGGAAATCTGCCTGAATGGCGTTTTTTGGGCTCGCGATCCCGGCAGTTACATATACACAGCCGATCTGCAGGCCCGTAAAGAATACCGTCGCACGGCGAGCCATTTCGCCCCCCGTGGCGATCGGGAAACGGGAGACATTTCTGCCGGGCCCTTCCGGTTGCACGATCATGCCGCTGCCCGGATGTACGGCTTCGGGCCCAGAGAGTTTATCGGCGCGCATGACGGTTTCGGCGACACGGTTTTTCGCCGTGTGCGGCTGGAGGATGCGGCGCTGGTGATAGAAGACACTCATGGCGGCACCGAAATCACGCCGACGACCGTCGTTACCGAGCATAGTCCTGCATCGCCCCGGGACCTGGCGCAATTGTGGGGACTCACCCTGCCTTTTTCGCCCGGCTATGGGCTTCAGGACGCCGACAGCAGCTTGTCGAAATAGCCGATGGTGTATTTAAGTCCGTCTTCCAGCGCGATGGTCGGCTGCCAGCCGAGAATCTGTTTCGCTTTGGTGATATCCGGTTGGCGCTGCAGCGGATCGTCCTGGGGTAGCGCCCTATAAACCAGGGTCGACTTCGATCCCGTCAGACGAATGACCATTTCTGCCAATTGTTTCATGGAAAATTCGGCGGGGTTGCCCAGGTTTATCGGCCCGGTGACGTCATCGGGCTGCGCCATCAGGCGGACAAACGCATCGACCATGTCACTGACATAACAAAAGGAACGGGTCTGAGAGCCGTCGCCATAGATTGTGATCTGCTCGTTCTTGAGAGCCTGGACGATAAAGTTGGATACCACGCGGCCATCATTGGGATGCATGCGCGGACCATAGGTGTTGAAAATCCGGGCGACCCGGATTCGGGTTTTGTGCTGACGGTAGTAGTCGAAAAAAAGCGTCTCCGCGCAGCGCTTACCCTCGTCGTAACAGGCCCTGGGTCCGATGGGGTTTACATTGCCGCGATAATCTTCGGTTTGCGGATGAACCGATGGGTCGCCATACACTTCCGAGGTCGATGCCTGGAAGATCTTGGCTTTGGTGCGCTTGGCCAGGCCCAGAACATTGATGGCGCCATGAACGCTGGTTTTGGTCGTTTGTACCGGGTCGAACTGGTAATGCACGGGCGAGGCCGGACAGGCGAGGTTGTAGATTTCATCCACTTCGACATAGAGCGGAAAGGTCACATCGTGGCGCAGGAATTCAAAATACGGATTGCCGATCAAATGGCGGATATTCTCCTTGTTGCCCGTGAAAAAATTATCCACGCACAAGATGTCATGACCCAGCGAAATCAGTTTTTCGCAAAGATGCGAACCTAAGAATCCGGCGCCGCCGGTGACCAGGATACGGGACATGTTGTTCTTCTCGCTTTGACGGGGGTCTTATTCCATTATCCTGGGCGGGCCGCAACCCGCGCCTGATACAGCTCCAGGAAGGCCCTTGCTTCCCGATCGGCATTGAAATCCTGCTCAATCAGCGCAAAGGCGTTTTCGCTGAAGCGGGCTCCCGCCGCCCCCAAGGCGGTTTGCATGCCGGAGGCGATTCCTGCGGCGTCATGAGCCTCTGCCAAAAAACCGGTTTCCATATGGCGCACAGCATCCGATATTCCGCCGGTATCGCATGCCACAACCGGGCAGCCGCAGGCCATCGCTTCCAGAATGGTGTTGGGCAGGTTTTCCACGGTTGACGGCGCGACCAATACGGTGGCGGCCGAATAGATCAGGGCCATCCGGGCACTATCGTAGGTGAAGCCGAAGCGATGAACGGGCGGTGCGATCTGGGCGGCCATTTTTTCTCCGCCCCGTCCCGCCAGCCCGACAACCATGTTCGGCAAATGCGGCAGGCGGTTTACCGCTTCAATGAAGAGGTCGGAGCCTTTGCGCGGATTGTCGTCCAGTACATGGGCCACAAACAGGATCAATTTGGTGTCGGGAGCCAGGCCGAGCAATTCCAGGGCCTGCGATCGCGTCGTCCTCGCAAAGCGGGTGCGATCCACGCCATTTCGGATCAGATGCAGGCTCTTGCCATCCAGCAGCGGACTTTTTCTGGCAAGGTCGTAGAGCCAGCGGGACGGTGCCACGAAAATAATATCGGATTTTCTGTAGATCGTCCTTTTTCGCCGCCACAGCATCGCCGTAGTGTCGAAAGGAATTTCCGGGTAGGTATGAAGATCGGGACACTTGCCGCAGCCCGCACGCCATTGTTCGCAGGCACCCGAATAAGCGCAATGACCCGTGAACAACCACTGATCAGACAACCGCCAGACAATGGGCGCGCGCCGTGACAGATGCGGAATGATATTCGGGCTGAGATACCCCCCATGAATGTTGTAAAGATGCACGATGTCGGCTTGGGCCAGCCAGGGGTGACGCAGTACCCTATGCATCGACGGATAGTATGCGTATTGCAGCGCCAGAGGGGCGGTGATGCTATCTGCCAGCCGGTCGGCGGCCTTGGCGACAAGGCTTGGGCCGTGAACGACCTCGACATCGGGATCATTGCCGCTCTTGCGTCCAACCATCATGTGCGATGTATGTCCCAGAGCGCGGATACGGGAATGTATCCGGTTGGCGGAGCGGGCAGAGCCGCCCTCTATGTCGGAGGTCGAAAAAGAAAGAATATTCAGAGGCGCTGTCATTGCGTCAGGGCTGCCAGATCAAAATCGGGCTGGCCGCGTTCCATGAAGACGGTGTGCCAGATCTGAAACATCATCGCGGCCCATACCTTGTTTGTATGATCGGCCTGTCCGTCCAGATGCGGACGCACATATCTGTGATAGAAGTCCGGTGAAAAATAGCCCTGGTTTTCCAGGCGTTTTGGCGCCAGCAGATGCTCCGCATGGGGCCGCAACCGCCCCCGCAACCACAGCTTCAGTGGGATGACAAAACCCATCTTGGGCAGTTTCTCAATCTCCGGGACAAGCACCGGCGACAAAGCCCGGCGCAGCAGGCCTTTCAAGTCGCGTGGACGGGTACGCAGCCGGGCAGGAACGGACATGGCTAGGTTTGCGAACTCGTTGTCCAGAAATGGGGTGCGCGCCTCAAGCGAATGCGCCATGGAGAAGCGGTCGGTCATCAAGAGAAATTCTTCCGGCAGCTGGGTCGTGATGTCGGTAATCGCTGCGCGATCGCGTACCGCTCCGTTCGAGGTGGTGAAACGATGGTAGAGGAGCCCGGCGGTGTCCGGACATTCGGTCGTGTCCGGCATCACCGCCCGTTTGTCGCGATCCGGAAAATAATAATAGCGGTCGAAAAAATATTCCCGGAATCGTTCGGCATCGACGTTGCGGTTCAGGTCGCGCCCGATCCAGCCACGTTCCAATCCATCCCATTTGCCGTAATTGCCGAACAGTTCGTCGCCGCCGCTGCCGGTATGGCCCACTTTGACATCGCGCGCCATGAATTCGAATACGCTCCAGGAAGGCAGTCCCCCGCCATAGGGTTCGTCCAGTGCCCACACCATCCGTACCAGGTCTTTCAGCAGGGCCTCAGGCGTCAGTTCGATCTCGTGGTGATCGGTACCCCAGTGCTTCGCCACAAGCCTGGCGCGGGGCAACTCGTTCCAGCCTTTTTCCCCTTCGCCCGTGAAACCGACCGAATAGGTTTTCAAGGTCAGGCCCGCTTGCGCCAGGACGCCGACAATGCCGCTGGAATCCAGTCCGCCTGACAGTGACGCGCCCACCGGCACGTCCGCAATGTGCCAGCGCTTTACCGCATCCCGGAAGCCGTGCAGCAACCGGTCGGGCCATTCCTGCTCGGCGATGGCGTCGTCGGGCGTGAAACGCGGCTGCCAATAGCGTTTGACGGTGAGGCGGGCATTGTGGATGTCGTAGACCAGCGCGCAACCCGGTGGCAGGCGCTTGATGCCGGTCAAGATGGAATCCTCGTCCGGCAGGTACATTAGGCTCATATAATGGAAGAGTCCGGCGCGGTTCACGCTGCGGGGGAGATAGGGCAGGGCCAGCAGGGCCTTCAACTCGGACGCGACGGCGAGCCTGCCGCCGATCTGTGTGTAATAGAGCGGTTTGATACCGAACCTGTCGCGCGCGCAGATCACCTGCCCCTTATCGCGGTCATGGAAGATGAAGGCGAACATCCCATTGAGCCGCGAAAGGCCTTCGACCCCTTCCCGGATGAGAAGCTGGAATACAGCCTCCGTGTCGGAATGGTCGGTATGAAATTGCGCGCCCCGCCGCTCCAGCGTCTGCCGCAATTCGGCAGCGTTGTAGACCTCACCGTTGTAAACGATGGCGTGACCGCCTGCGGGGGTGATCATAGGCTGATGCCCGCCTGCCAGATCGATGATGGAGAGGCGGCGCATGGCGATTGCCACTTGTGCGCCGGGATCGCGGTGGATTCCGGAATCGTCGGGACCGCGATGAAGAATGCGGCCGTTCATCGCCTCGATCCAGCCATCCTCCTGCGGGCCGATTAACCCGACAATGCCGCACATCTAGGCCGCCTTGGTCACGTTGGCGACAACACCGTTAGAGCCGTAAAAGACTTCGACATTGCTGGCGTCCGGAAGGCTGACCATCTGGCGGACTTCCTCCAGCGTCTTTGGATAGTCGTAATAGGCGCCCAGCGCGTCGAAAGTGTCCATGATCGCCCATTCGCGCTTCTGCGCCTTGGTGAGCGGCAGGTAATAATAGTTCCAGCACGGAATCATTGTCAGCGTACCCAGCGTGTTGCCAATCTTGGGAATACGCTTGATGAAAGTGTCGATCGGCAACCACCAAGGAATATAGCTCCGGATCAAGGCCAGCAATTTTTCCGGCTTCATTTTCAACGCACGAGGCCGCCAGAAATATTTGGGATTGCTCCATGGTTCGAGCCTGGAAGTTTTAAGATAATAGTCGATGGATATCTTGCCGCCAGGCTTCACCCGCTTCCAGATTTCGGCATAGGCGCGCTCCGGTTCCGGTGTGTGCTGCAGCACGCCGTAACAGAACACATAATCGAAGAAATTTTCCCGGAATGGCATCTCGTAGATGCTGCCTTGCATCAGGATCAGATCGCCTTTGCCGCGGTTGCTCGACCAGTTGGCATCCACCGCGGAGGACAAATCGATCGAGCAAAGTTTCACGCCCGCTTCCAGAAGGATCTCGGTGAAACGGCCCGCGCCTGATCCGGCCTCTAAAACGTTCTTCCCGTAGAGCTCGCGAGGTTTCCAGCGCGTATTGTTCCAGAACCGGTTGAAAGTCAGCGGCAAGCCCAGCGCGCTGTCGAGTTGGGTTTTCTTGAAGGTGTTCCATTGCAGACCGAAATTGGACGTATAACCTTGATCAGGCACCAATCGGGGCACGCCTTCGCGAATGGGATGGGTCTCGCCATTCATCACAAGGGTGCCGGTTTTGACGCCACCATCGGGGTAGAAATCCTGGCCGTGTATTTCCACGGGATAACGAACAACATCTTGGAGATTTAACACGGTCATTTCCTGCGGCGGGTTATGTTGCGGCAGGCTCGATGGGGATTGCCGCATTGGGAAGGCGCTCCTTCGCGCCGCGCCGACAATAGTCCATGGCCCCACCTGTCCGAAAGCCCTGTTTTTCCTGCAAAAATGCCGCTTGCCTGGGGGCGGGCCCAGCTATAGTTTGCCTCGCTTTTTACGGCGGACGCCCGGTTGAACCTTCCCGACCCCCAGGCCTTGGACACCAAAGCCCATTTCGACCGGGTTTCGGTGCATTGGTCACGCAACTACGATTCGCGCTCGGGCGCGATGCGCCGTCGTATCGCCGACTTCAAAGCCGCGCTGGAGGGTTTGCCAAAGGGCACGCGGCTGCTGGACTTCGGCTGCGGCAGCGGCGACATCACCCGCGCGTTGGCGGCGGATGGTTTCACCATGACCGGAATTGATTTGTCGCCTGCCATGATCGCCATGGCGAGGCGGCAGCCGGGCTCCGAGAAAATCGACTGGGCCGTGGCTCAGCCTGGCGCGATAGGATTGCCTTTCGCCGACGCAGCCTTCGATGGCGCGATGGCATCCAGCGTATTGGAATATCATCCCGATCCGGCAGCCCAGATGACCGAAATCGCGCGGGTCCTCAAACCGCAAGGCGTCTTTATTTTTACCGTACCCGATATGAGTCATCCGGTTCGGGCGCAGGAAAAAAAGTGGCAAAGTCTGGCGACAAGCTGGCTCTGGCCGCTGCTGCGCATGACTCCGCGGCATGATTATTTTGAGTATCTCAGGGTGTCGGTCAACCGCTGGCCGCTGGAACGCTGGCTGTCGCTGGCGCGCGAGACCGGCTTTGAAGCGGATCTGCCTGCAAGACGCGATGCGCCGCTTGCCATGATCCTTGCCCGGAAGCCGGCATGACACTGGCTTTCGATCTGCCGGAGAACAGCTTCGGTCAGCGCAAGCGTCTGCATGCGGTTGCCGAACTTGTGCGTGCACACCGCCCCAAGACGGTACTGGATGTAGGCTGTGGCTCGGGCCAGTTGCTCACGGTTCCGTTGGCGAAGAATTTTCCGGAGCTGCAGATTACCGGTCTGGACGAAGACAGTACCAGCATCGCTTGGGCGCGGTCGCAAGATCCGCCTTCCAATCTTCGGTTCGCCTTACCGCAGGAACTTCCTGCCGAATCCCGTTTTGATCTCATCGTTGCCTCGGAAGTGATTGAGCATGTCGAAGATCCGGCCGGTTTCCTGGTATGGCTGCGTGGACACTTGGCACCGGGCGGGGCCGTCTTCCTGACCTTGCCCAACGGTTTCGGTCCCTATGAAGGCATCGTCTTTCTGTATCAGCTTATGCGCTGGATGGGGCTGCGCCGGCGCCAAGCCGGCCCCAGCACGGGAGCGCTGACCGATACCCTGGCGATCAGCCCGCACATCAATTTCTTTTCCTTCGGTGTTATCCGCCGGATTATTTCCCAGGGCGGTTTTGCCATTCAGCGCTACCAGCCGCGCACCTTTCTATGCGGTGGAGTTTTCGACCGGTTGATGGCAAGGCATATCGATTGGAATGCGCGGGTCAGCGAGAAGCTCCCCGCCATGTTTGCCAGTGACTGGATGTTTCTGCTCACACCGGCCGCGGCGCCCGCACCAAAGCCATTACGCCGTGGCGCGCTGGCGCGACTGCGCCGCCGCTTCAATGAGCAAGACGCGCAGATGCAGGCCCGTTAAAGCGACCAGCGCTCCCATGAGGCGGGAAGGGCGGTCTTGCGCCACATGCCTTTCACGTCGGCAATCAGGCCGCCCGGCTTGACCAAGCGGGTAAAGTCGCTTTCCACGAACGCGGCATAAGTATCGTGGGACACCGCACCAACCAGTGCATCATAAGCCGGCGTGTCATCCAGACTGTTCATCAAGGCAATGTCATACTCGTGGCGGGCCTGGACGGGATCAGCGATCTGATCATGCACTTCCACAGACAGGCCGCGCGCTTTCAAGCCGTTGATGACGTCGATCACTTTGGAATTTCTCAGATCGGGCACATTTTCCTTGAACGTCAATCCCAGCACAAGCACCCGCGCCTTTGGGGGCAAGCGGTCGGCGATGCTGTCGGCGACATATTGGCCCATACGATCATTGAGACGGCGGCCCGACAGGATGATCTCGGGATGGTGGCCGTTGTCGAGCGCGCAACGCGCCAGGTAATAGGGATCTACCCCGATGCAATGGCCGCCCACCAGGCCAGGGCGGAAGGGCAGGAAATTCCACTTGGTGGCGGAAGCGTCCAGCACATCGTGCACGGACAGGCCCAACCTGTTGAAGATCATCGTCACTTCATTGATGAAGGCGATGTTGATGTCGCGCTGGGCGTTTTCGATCGCCTTGGCCGCTTCCGCGGCTTTGATGCTGGCAGCGCGGAAGACGCCGCCGGTGGTGACCTTGCCATAGATATCCGCCAGCATTTCGGTGATTTCCGGCGTCTGGCCGGCAATCACTTTGGTGATACGCTCCACGGTATGCTCGCGATCACCGGGATTGATGCGTTCGGGTGAATAACCCAGCCAGAAATCCACGCCGCATTTCAGGCCGGACGCCTGCTCAAGGGCCGGGCCGCACAGATCCTCGGTCACGCCGGGATAGACTGTGCTTTCGAACACGATGATGGAGTTCTTGCCGATCAATGGACCCAGGGTTTTGCAGGCGCTCATGACTGGCTTGAGGTCCGGTTCATTTTGGTCGTCCACGGGCGTAGGCACTGTGACGATGAAGACGTCCGACCCCTTCAAGTCGGTGGCATTGGCCGTCAGTTTCAGCGTGCTGGCAGCCAGACGCGCCGGTTCGACCTCGTTGGTGCGGTCGTGGCCGCTTTTGAGCTCGTCGATGCGCGCTTGGCTGATGTCGAAACCGACGACCTCGAAATGCTTTGCCAATGCGACGGCCAGCGGCAAGCCGACATAGCCGAGTCCGACAATGGAAATGGTGGGCTTCTTGCTCATTCAAACCCTATGGTAAGCGCGATACCAGTCGACGAATTTGGGCAGGCCGACTTCGATCGGGGTGGTGGGACGGAAACCGAAATCGCGCGTTGTCGCCTCGATATCGGCATAAGTATCCCTGACGTCGCCCGGCTGCATCGGTTCGAATTTGATCACTGCCTTGCGGGCGCAGGCTTTTTCCAGGATGGCGATAAAGTCCATCAGGTTTTCGCTGCGATGATTGCCGATATTGTAAACCCTGTGCGGCGCGCCCTGGTTGGTTTGCGGCGGCCGGTCCAGGCAGGCGGCGACGCCCGAGACGATGTCGTCCACATAGGTGAAGTCGCGGCGCATATCGCCATTGTTGAACACTTGGATCGGCTCTCCCGCCAAAATCGCCTTGGTGAATATGAAGGCGGCCATGTCGGGGCGGCCCCAGGGGCCGTATACGGTGAAGAAGCGCAGGCCGGTGGCGGGAATGTTGTAGAGATGGCTGTAGGAATGGGCCATCATCTCGTTGGCCTTCTTCGACGCAGCATACAGCGACACCGGATGGTCCACCCGGTCCTCGACCGAGAAGGGCAGCTTGGTGTTGGCGCCGTAGACCGACGATGAGCTGGCATATGCCAGGTGCTTCAAATTCGGCAGGTGCCGCGCCAGCTCCAGTATCTCCAGGAACCCGTCCAGGTTCGCGTTGGCATAATCACGCGGATGGGTGAGGGAGTGACGCACGCCCGCCTGCGCCGCCAGATTGGTGATATGGGTTATTTGCGGATGGGCTGTGGCGAAGGCCTGCATCGCCTCGGTGTCGGAAATGTCGAGCCGGTGGAAGGAGAAACCGGGCTTGTCTTCCAGCCGAGCCAAACGCGCTTTCTTCAATTCCACGTCGTAATAGCTGTTCAGGCTATCGAGGCCGATGACCTCCTCTCCCCGGGCGAGCAGCCTCTCACACAGGTGATAGCCGATAAATCCGGCCGCGCCGGTTACCAGAAAGGCCATGCTCGGTCCAATGCGAGAAGGGGTCCAAGGATCATGTAACAGATTTCCTAACCGGGCGATGCCCTGTCATGCCCGCCGCTAAAGGGCATGCGCGGGTTTCCGGGCCTCAATAAACAGAGAAGTGGGGTCGTAAGCCATTCCCTCTTTTACATCCAGTTCATAAACTGACCAGTCCGGTATTGCGCTTCGATAGGGGTCCATGATTTCACAGGCCTCAAAGCCCGCTTTCATCAACAGTTGGGACAGCGAAAAGCGGTCATACATCCACATATGAATTTCGCCGCTCATGCGAAAGGTGCCCAGTTTTGCCGCCTTGGTGGAGAAGAGCCTTCGTACCAAACCGCTCCCGCGCGAAACAAGTCTTTTCAAGGTCACCCTGCGGAGTTTGGACAGGAACGTCCCAATATCTTTGGGCCTTCTGCGACCTTCCATCTGCATCGACAAGGCCCCCGTGCGACCTGTTCGCTGAAGCACATAGTTCCTATTTATGATTCGGGGCTGGACAAGAAACGTCTCCATATGGCCGCCGCTCCAATGTCGCACCGTCTGGTCATATAATTCGAGCATGATCCAGTCATAGTCGGCGCGCAGCATATCTGTTGAGCCGGCGCTATTGGCTTCCACCAAGCGCAAATATTCCCTGGCGATGCCCTCCAGGTCCGGCACGACGACCCGCAATATCCCGCCCGGTTTCAGAACGCGCCAGCATTCCCTCAAAAAGGATTCCGCATTTTCCTTTGGAATGTGTTCAAGCACCTGGGAGTGATAGATCACTTCAAATTGTGCATCCTTGTATGGAAAACCCTTCAGCAGATTGTGCACCTGAACGTGAGGACTGCTCGACTCCATGTCCACATTTGCCCAGGACGGATGGAATTTTGCTCCACATCCCACATTCAGATAGGGTAATTTTTCCAAGACGACTTCTCGATATGAGCCGCATGAGCGCGCATATGCACGTTGCTGCATGCGGCCGGGGCCGGTGATTTCCTGGAAATTACTGAAACTTCCCGATACTGACAAGGAAGACGGGCGGCCGGCGCTGGGCGGTGAACGTCGCACTGTTCTTTGCTGCGCTATTAGGATCGGCTGCGCCGGCGATCACGGAAACCCGCTGTTCGAGGCCTCCTCTCTGCCCATCCGCGCCGCCGGCTTCTCTGTGGCGATTGACGCCTTGCGCGCCAAATTGTCCGTCTTTATGGTCCGCCCGCCCGTGCAGGGCGGATTCTAACGAGGTTTTCGTGCTTCCCAAGACGGTGGACAACAAGGTCTGCGTGCTGGGCCTGGGCTATGTTGGTTTGACCCTGGCTGCAGTAATGGCGGATGTAGGCTATGAGGTGACTGGCGTGGAGATACGCCAGCAAGTGGTCGACATGACCATGCGCGCCGAACCGCATTTCCATGAACCGGGTCTGGCTCAAATGCTCAAGCGCGTGGTCGCGGCCGGGCGGCTGAAATGCGTCACCCGCATTCCCAAAGATTGCGACGCCAGCGTTTTCATCATCACCGTGGGTACGCCGCTCGCCGCCGACGGCAAAGCGCGGCTGGACATGGTGGAGAATGTCGCCCGCGAAGTCGCCGCCAACATCAGAGATGGCGGACTGGTGATCATGCGCTCCACCGTCAAGCTGGGTACGACACAGAATCTCGTGCTTCCGATCCTGAAAGAATCCGGTAAGCGCATCCAGATCGCCTTTTGTCCGGAGCGCACGATTGAAGGTCATGCATTGCGTGAACTTCGCAGTTTGCCGCAGATCGTCGGCGCCGCCGATACCGAGACTGCGATGCGCGCGGCGCAAATATTCTCTTTTCTGACGCCCACGGTGGTTCGCGTATCCTCTTTGCACACCGCCGAGATGATCAAACTGGTGGATAACGTTCAGCGCGATGTGCATTTTGCCTTTGCCAACGAGGTTGCCGCGATGTGCGACGCCGCCGGTGTGGGCGCCGCCGAAGTCATCCAGGCAGGCAAGCTTGGTTATCCACGCACCAACCTGCCCATGCCTGGACCGGTCGGGGGGCCGTGTCTGTCCAAAGATCCGTATATTTTCGCGGAAGGGTTGGCGGCCTATGGCGTGGTGCCCAACATCACCATGGCGGCGCGCAAGACCAACGAGGATTTGCACGTCAATATTTCCAAGCTGCTTTCCCGTATCAGCAAGGATTGGAAAAATTTCCCGAGCGATCCGGTGATCAGCTTGGCCGGTTTGGCTTTCAAGGGGCGTCCCGCCACCGACGATTTGCGGGGCACTACCGCCAAGCCAATCTTCGAGGAATTGGCGAAAAACTTTCCCAAGGCGCGCTTTCGTGGGTTCGATGCCGTCGTTTCGGCGGAAGAAATCCGCAATTTTGGTGTCGCACCTGTTGCTACGCTCGAGGATGCTTTCGAGGGTGCGCATTTGGTGCTGGTGTTGAATAATCACCCCGTGTTCGAGGCGATGCCGATCGCGGCATTGGCAGAAGGCATGGCGCGGCCCGGGCTCGTCTATGATTTATGGAACAACTTCAAGGCGGGTGACCTGGAGATGCCCGCAGGCACCGGCTATATGGCGCTTGGGGGCAAGGGCGTGGCAGTGCTGCCGGCTTGAGGGGCGATCTGAATAGCAGTTGCGATCCCGCAAGGCAGTTAAGACATTGATTTTAAAAGATAATTGTGGGTCGACATCCTGTCAGTCGATTGTCCTTGCAATGCTGGCGGCCCTATAGCAATTCGAACCGCTTATCGGGCGCCTGCTTCGGGCGTGGTTCTGGAGATCAAAATGCTTATTCTGGTTACCGGCTCGGCGGGATTCGTCGGCGGCTATATTGTCTCGGAGCTGCTCGCCCAGGGGCACCATGTCCGGGGAATCGATAATTTTTCCAAATATGGAAAGATCGTCCGCGATCACGACTCTCATCCAAATTACGAATTCACCGAAGGCGACTGCAAAGATGTCGCGCTGATGAAGCGGCTCGCGGAAGGCTGCGATGTCGTCATCGCCGGTGCCGCGATGATCGGCGGTATCTCCTATTTTCATGAATTTGCCTATGATCTTTTGGCCGAAAACGAACGCATCTTGGCTTCGACTTTCGACGCCGCGATTCACGCTCACAAGGCGGGTTCGCTCAAACGCATCGTGGTGATTTCGTCCAGCATGGTGTTTGAGAGCACACAGAACTATCCCACCCGCGAAGGCGATCAGCTGGTTTCGCCGCCGCCGCTCAGCACTTACGGATTTCAGAAATTGGCCGCGGAGTTTTTCGCGAAAGGGGCACTGGAACAGTACAACCTTCCCTATACCATCGTACGCCCGTTCAATTGCGTGGGGATCGGCGAAGGGCGGGCGCTTTCCGACAAGGTGGTGATGAGCGGCAATATCAAGCTTGCGCTAAGCCATGTGCTGCCCGATTTGGCGCAAAAGGCGCTGAAAGGACAAACCCCGTTGCGCATTTTGGGGGAAGGCGACCAAATCCGTCATTACACGCACGGAAAAGATTTGGCGCGGGGCATCCGCCTGGCCATGGAATCGCCCAAGGCGGTCAATGAAGATTTCAACATCTCGACCGACGTTTCGACCAGCGTGATCGAATTGGCCAAGCTCGTGTGGGAAGAGGCGCGTCCGGGCGAGGCATTCGCGCTCGCGAATGACCCGGCCTTTCAATACGATGTCCAGAAGCGGGTACCCGACACGGGTAAGGCGGAAAAGATGCTCGGCTTCAAGGCTCAAATGCCTTTGCGCGATAGCGTTCGCGAAGTTGTGGATTGGATGCGCAAGGAAGTGGCGGCTGGGCGCGTCTAGCGCGGCGGGATTATTAGATGCAGTTTTTCCTTGTCTCGTCGATCTGGCCGCGGACGGCACATTCTGTGAACGCTCCGCCGGTGGTTCTGTTTGAACTTACCAAGGCGCTCTCACGCGAGCCGGGCCTGACCGTCGGGTTGCTCAAGTTGACGCGGCCGAACGATCCGGAAGCGGACGCCGAGGACAGAGAAGGTGTGGCGGCGTTACGGGCCGCCGGCGTGAGAGTTGAAGAGATGCGCCTCCCGTCCGTTCCCAAGCGGCGGTGGTTTCCCCTCTCGCTCGTGAACGGCCGAATAGAGGATTTCGTGCCGGAGGCCGCGCTGCGCGGTTTCGCCGCCGAATATATCCGTAAGCTGGGCGCCGACATTATCATGCCGGTCTGGACGGATTGGGGGACCGCGTTGCTGGCCGACGCCCCTGTCGCCAAAATCGCCTATTACGGCAATATCGATCCGAACAATTACAAAATTCAAATTGCCCAGCGGCGCCGGCTTGGAAACTTGTCCTGGTTGCGCTGGAAGATGGAATTGCGCGCCGCCGAGATATTCGAGCGTCTCCACTTGACGGAAATGCGGAAATACGGGGCGCACGGCAACGTCGCCGCCAATGATGCCGCCTACTATGCCGCGAACGGCATTCCCAATCCCTTTTACATCCAAAATCTTTGGATCGACAGAATGGGAGATGATTGGAGACCGGCACGCGTGCGGCTGGAGAACCGGACTGGCTGCCGCATCATCGGTAATGTCGGCAAGTTGGGAGCCACGGCCAATACGCTGGGCATGGAGATATTGGGACGCGATGTGATACCGGCGTTGCGTCGCGCCATGCCTATGCCGTTCGAAGTACACATCCTAGGCGGTGGCAAGCTCCGTCCTGACGTCGCCGCCCTTCTCAATGCGCCGGAAGTAAAGCTGCGCGGTTATGTCGACGATATCGACGAGGAAATTCTGCGCGCCAACATTTTCCTGGGCATGAACAATGCCGGTCCGTACAAAGTCTGCCACACCCGTTATCTTCATGCCTGGACGATGGGATGCTGTATCGTCGTGCATGCGGACACTGCGCTGTCGATGCCGGAGATCAAGCATCGCGAGAACGCATTGATGGGCCGCGACGCCGCCGAGATCGCCGATCTGGTGGCCGAGGCCGCTGCCGACCCCGACCTGCGATTGCGGCTAGGCGAAGCCGGCTATCAAACCTACCGGCGCCATTTCACCGGCCCGGCGGTGGCCGGAATTATCGCGCAACGATTGCGCGGTACCGCGTCATGAGGGCGGGAAAGCTCCTCACCTATTTCCTTCCCTTTGTCGTCAACTCCCTTCTTCGCCTCGCCGCGATACCGGTCACCACATATATCCTTGGGCCGCCGGAGTATGGCCTGTTCGCCCTGATGATGGGGGTGGTCAATATTTGCACCGTGCTGGCCACCAGCGTTACGGGCTATATCATCAACCATCGCGCCCATCCCGGCGAAGTGGCGCCAAGAGGCCTGATCGTCACGGTCGCCCTGGTGGAAGTGATAGCCGGGCTGATCCTGATTTGCCTGTGCATGGCGGGATGGCCCTGGTTCGCGCGCTGGATGGGCGTGGCGGGCGATGTTTCCTCCCTGAGTTTCCTGTGGTTGTTGCTGTCAGTGCCATTAGGTGCGTTCTGGACCTCGGGCAGCATGGTGATGGTGTTCGATCAACGCGCCGGCCTGTACAGCACCACACTGATCGCCCAAGGCGCGATCCAGCTTCTGACCACCGTCGTGGCACTCTACGTATTCGACTGGCGGGTCGGATCTTTGGTGGCGGGGCAGGTGATGGGAGTGTTGGTCTGTGCGATTGGCGGATATCTGGGGCTAAAGCGCCATTTTTCTTTCACTCTTGATCGCGGCATTGTGCAGGAGTCGCTTGCCCTGATGCCATGGTCGATGGCTTCCGGTTTTGCAAATTCCTCCACGGATCTGCTTGAACGCGTTGTCCTGGGCCGTGTCACCAACACGTTTCAATTGGGCCTTTATGTGCATTCCCAGAGTTATCGCACCATGCTGGCGCAAGCGGGCAAGGCCTTTTATCAGGTCCTTCAGCCCGCGATGCTGATAGAGGCCCGTTCCACATCGCTCGATTTCAGCGGGAGCCGCAAAGGATGGAACGTTGTATTCGCCATGATATCGCTAATGGGGGTTGGCTTTGCTTTGCTTGGCGAGGAGGTCATCTCGTGGCTGACCCATGGCAAGTTCAAAGAATCCGCGATCTTTGTACCGTTCTGGTGCATTTTTCTTCTGTTTCAGTATACCGGCCGGCCTCAGGTTGCGATGCTGTATGCACATGGGCAGGGCAAGAAGATTTCGTCGGCGCTCCTGATAGGAAGATTGGTTTCTGCATTTCTGATGGTTGTTTTGGGCGTGCCGTTTCATGCGTTCGGGCTCGTGGCGGCGGTGATCGCGGGCGAATTGGTCAACCGGGTTGCTTTGCACTATTGGAGTCATCGTCAGTGGGCGCTGGGATTCCATGACGGCTATGCTTTGGCGGGCGCGGCGGCTATTGCGCTGGTGGCCGCGGTAACGAATTTGATAGCGATCCCATTGGCGGTTAGAATGGCAGTATTCGGGGCGCTGACTGTTATGATACTCATAATCAGCGGTCCCACCGCTTATAGGTTTTTGTCTCGCCGAGACTGATCTTCGAAGGGTTGACGGCAGAAAATGAATTTACATGCTTTAGGTCTGTCGGCTTCGGCGCCGCCCGGCTACGGACTTTGGCGATCGCGCCTGACCAACTGGTTCGGGCGTCACACTGCGCATATCGCATGGCCCAACAGTCATTGCATGCATTGCAGGTACGAGGGAGCGGAATTTTATCCAGTGACGGTGCGCCCGGATTTCGATGTTGCCGTGCTGCCCTCCCGCTTGCGGAGCCTTTTTGCGGAGCGCGCTTTCGGCATCTGCCGCAAATGCGGGATTGCGCAGGACTACAACCGGTTGTCACCGCAAGATGTCGCCGACTATTGCCAAATCCTGACCGACAAGGATCAAGCCGTATCCGAGGAGGCGTTCCATACTTTCCCGGTGCCTCAGGACTATGTTGACGCATTCAACCGAAAGTATTTCGACCTGAGAACGACGCGCTGGAAGGCCTATTTCGGACCCTTTTCGATCGACAGGGCATTCTTTTTCCGGCCTTTTTTTGGAGCGGCCCCCGCGTTTGTATCGCAAACCTATCGCGCTTCTTGCAGTGGGATGGAGATATCCGAGGTTGCCCGCAAGACCACCCAGGCCTTATTGCCAGACTTCCGGTTCTTAAGCGGGAACATTCACGCGGTGTTGGACGGTGAATTCCTCGGCTCCGGTCCCTATGACGCGATTTTTGATTTCCATACCTTGATCCACTGCGTGGACGTGCATGACGCCTTGATTAAAATGAAGGCCATGCTTCGTCCCGGCGGCGCGCTGGTTCTCACGCACGAGATAAACGTCAAACCATCCAACCCATTTCACATTTTTTTCGCGGATGAACAGGCCCTGCTGAAGGTTCTAGGGAAGCATTTCAACAGAGTTGATCGTATCGACGCCGCAGAGGACGACCCGGCGCCGCATATCAAGAGCTTTACGGAGAAACAGGATTGTCCCGATTTTGTGGCTTGGAAAGATGCTTGACACCATGATCATCGCCGAAATCGGCTCGGTCCATGACGGCTCGTTCGGCAACGCGATCAAGCTGATCGAAGCCGCGGCCGCGGCCGGTGCCGACGCCGCCAAGTTTCAGACGCACATCGCCGCGGCGGAAACCCTGCGCAATGCCCCGATGCCGTCCTATTTCAAGGGCGAGCCGCGGTTCGAATATTTCGAACGCACTGGTTTCTCGCGCCAGCAGTGGCGCGAGCTGAAGAGCGCCTGCGATGACAACAAGGTGGTGTTTCTGTCATCCCCCTTTAGCCTGGAAGCGGTGGACCTGTTGGAGGATGTCGGCGTCGGCACCTACAAAATTCCGTCCGGCGAAGTGTCCAACATCCCGCTTCTGGAAAAAGTGCGCCAGACAGGCAAGCCTGTGCTTCTGTCTTCGGGAATGAGCGATTGGGCCGAACTCGATGCCGCCATGGCGGCGCTCAAAGGCGCGCCTGTCACCATACTTCAGTGCACCAGCGCTTATCCCTGCAAGCCGGAGGAGGTCGGCCTCAACGTGATAGGGGAGATGGCGGCGCGCTATGGCGTGCCGGTGGGTTTCTCCGACCACACCATGGGCTATGCCGCAAGTTTCGCGGCCGCTGCCATGGGTGCCACGGTGATCGAAAAGCACTTCACCTATTCGCGGCTGATGTATGGCTCGGACGCCAAGCACTCCATGGAGCCGGAGGAATTCCGGGTCTTCAGCCAGGGCTTGCGGGATATTTGGAAGATGCGCGGCCATCCCGTGGACAAGGCCGATGTCCGGCCTTTCGCCGAGATGAAGCGGATTTTCGAAAAAAGCATTGTACTTCAAAGAGATACGGCAGAGGGTGTCAAGCTTTCCCTGGCCGATCTGGCGTTCAAGAAACCGGGTGACGGCATCCCGGCGGCGCGCTATGGGGAGGTGGTGGGGCGCACACTGCGCCGCGGGCTCGCGGCCGATCATAAATTGACCTGGGAAGACTTGGCGTGAAACGTAAAATCTGTGTGGTGGTGGGCTCGCGCGCGAACTACTCCTCCATCAAATCGGCAATGCGCGCCATCAAGGCGCATCCGGCCCTGACCCTTCAACTTGTGGTCGGCGCCTCGGCCATCCTGGATCGTTATGGCGCGGTGGTGGACCTGATGCGCCGCGACGGTTTTGAACCGGACGCGGAAATTCACATGCTGATCGAGGGCGAAACGCCAACCACCATGGCCAAGTCGACCGGATTGGGCCTGATCGAGCTTTCCACCGTGTTCGCGCGCCTGGCGCCGGACTTCGTGTTGACCGTCGGGGATCGCTTCGAAACCATGGCGACCACCCTGGCAGCCGCCTATATGAACATTCCGATCGCCCACACGATGGGCGGGGAAGTGTCGGGCACGATCGATGAAAGCATCCGTCATGCGGTGACAAAATTTGCCCATGTCCATTTTCCCGCAAGCCGGGACGCGGCGGAGCGCATCGTCAAGCTGGGCGAAAAGCCCGAAGACGTCCATCTGGTCGGCTGCCCGCGGATGGATTTGGTTGCGGACATACTCAGGGAAAAGGGCGCCTTGTCCGGCACGGAGCTGTTCAAGGACGGAGTCGGCGCGGAGTTGGACTTGTCCAAGCCCTTTATTCTGGTCTCACAGCACCCGGTAACAACCGAGTTCGGCGAAGGAGAGCGCCAGATCACCGCCACCCTGGAAGCGGTCGTCAAAACGAATCTGCCCGCCATCATATTGTGGCCCAATGCCGATGCGGGATCGGAAGACATCGCCCGGGGCATGCGCAAGTGGCGGGAGCAGGGCCGCGACGCCAACATGCATTTCTTCAAGAATTTGCCGATCGATATCTATGTCAGGCTGATGGCCCAGACCGCTTGCCTGGTCGGCAACTCTTCGAGTGGCATTCGAGAAGGCGCTTTTATCGGAACGCCGTGCGTCAATATCGGGTCCCGCCAGACCATGCGCGAGCGCGGCGACAATGTCATCGAGGTGGAAAACGAGGTTGCCAAGATCGAGGCCGCCATCCGCAAGCAGATGGCGCACGGCCGTTATGCCATGGCGCCGATTTATGGCGACGGGACGGCGGGGGCCCAGATCGCGGATATCCTTTCCACCAAAACGGTACAGGTGCAGAAGCGGATCACCTACTGATGGGCGGCCATTGCTGATGCGGTTTTTGGGAATCATTCCCGCGCGGGGCGGCTCGAAAGGTGTGCCGGGCAAGAACATCCGCCTCTTGGCGGGAAAGCCGCTGATCGCCTGGACCATCGAGGCGGCAAAAGCATCCCAGGCGCTGGATCGGCTGTTGGTGTCCACCGACGATCCCGCCATCGCGGCCGTGGCGCGCGATCTCGGTGCCGCAGTGCGCATGCGTCCAGCCGCACTGGCCGCCGACGACACGCCAACGCGCCCGGTATTGGAGCATGTTGCGAAGGAATTGGAGGCCGAAGGCGACGTCTTTGACGCCGTCGTGACGTTGCAGCCTACGTCTCCGTTGCGATTGCCCATCCACATTCGGGAAGCTTGCGCGCTGTTCGCCGCGGACCCCGGGGCGGACAGCCTGGTGAGTTGCATCGCGGTGCCGCACATCTTCAATCCCCTGTCGGTGATGAAGCGAAACGCGGACGGTTATCTGGAAAACTTTCTTGGCGGCGACACCGTCACCCGGCGTCAGGACAAGCCGGAAGTTTTTGCGCGCAATGGTGCCGCCATTTATGTGACGCGCCGGCAGCGCCTCCGCGAATATGTTTTTGGCGGCAAGCTGATATGCTATCCGATGGACGACAAATACTCCCTGGACATCGATACGCTTGAGGATTTCCAAGCGGCTGAGCGCGCCCTGGCGGCGCATGTCTAACATGCCTGCCTGGAACCAGCTTCGCCGCAAGTTTCTGCTCGGCCGTGATTTGCTGGATTGGCGGCGCCAGACGGCATTACTTCGCGCAGAGCAGCCGCCTGCGCCGGACAAGACGCTGTTGGTCGGTTCGCTCCTTACCATTCCTGCAACATTGAAAGCCGAAGCGGTTTATGCGCGCAGCCTGCAGTGGCGGGGCTATCGGCCGATCTTCGCCCTCAATGAAAGGTCGGCCTACTACCGCAAGCTCGTCTTCACCCTTTTTGGCGATACGGCGCGGATCGTGACCCCGCGCGACTATGCACAGGCGAGTGATGAAGCTTGGGCAGCGGCAGAAGCTGCGAACCTGTTGGCGCGCCACGCGGCACTGGAGAGCTTTCTGTTACTGGAAGTGGACGGTGTGCGAGTGGGCCGGAACACTTTATCCACCGTCGTTCGCGCTTTGCGCGCTTCGCACGTGAATTTCACCAATCCCGATCACCTTGTGCGGATTGAGAAGGCGCTGGCGGCGTCTCTGTTGGCGGCGCGGTTGGCGGGGCGGCTGGTAGCGGATGTGGCGCCCGATGCGGCATTGTTCAATGAGCGCGGCTACACGCCCTCGGGGGAATTGTTCGATGCCTGTCTGGTGCATGGAACCGACACGATCCAGTGGCTGGGCGCGCCGCAGGCCGATCATCTTCTCTATAAGCGATATAAGCTGCAGACCCGCGGCCAGCATCCGTTGGCATTGGCGGACCAGACTTGGCTGAATCTTCTCAACGCGCCTTGGACATCGGCCGACGAGGCGCGACTGATGGCGAAGCTGGCCTCCCATTACGAGACCGGTGCATGGTTCAACCGACAGCAGCTCCAGACGGGAAAGCAGGTGATGACGCCTGCGCAGGTACGTCAGGCGCTGGGAGTAGGGGGGGATCGCAAGATCGCAGTGATATTCTCGCACATTCTGTACGACGCGACTTTCTTCTATGGCGACAGCCTGTATCCCGACTACGCCACCTGGTTGGTGGAAACGGTGCGCGCCGCCATCGACAATCCTGCGATCCACTGGGTTGTGAAGGTTCATCCTGTCAATGTCTGGCGCTCGAAGATGGACAATGCTCCACTGGAGCAACTGGAGGCTAACCTGCTGCGGGAGGCTTTTGGCGCTTTACCGCCCCATGTCACCATCATGCACGCGGATACGGACGTGAATACTTTCGCCCTGTTCCAGACGATCGATTACGGCCTGACGGTGCGGGGCACTGTGGGCATGGAATTGCCCTGCTACGGCATCCCCACCGTGACCGCGGGCACTGGCCGCTATTCCGGCCGCGGCTTCACCATGGATCCCGCGACGCCACACGAATATCAGGCGTTGCTGACGCGGTTGCATACCGTGCCGCGGTTGGATGCGGCCACCGTGGCGCTGGCGCGGCGCTATGCTTACGGGACTTTCTTCTTGCGGCCCGCGCCGATGACTTCAATGCGGCTTTTGTTCAACCACCGCTCCTCCCTGCCTGAGTTCGGCACGCATTTCTGGCTTGATACGAAAATCTCTGTTGGTCAGAGTAGGGACTTGGAGAAATTTTCTGACTTCCTGGCGGGCAGCACCACCCCCGACTTTCTCAGCGTAGAAATGCCATGATCGAAAAGCCAGCTTCCCCCCTTTCGGGTTCATCTGACAACGTCCTGGTGGGCCATATCCCCACAGCTCCGTTGACGGAGCTGTATGCGAAAAACGGTTTCGATATCCGTGGCGATGTGCAGGGCGTGAAGGACATCGAAGTCTGGCAATGTTCGATCAGTGGTCTGAAATTCACGGTTCCCTGTATTACCGGATCGCCGGACTTTTATGCACAAGTTGAAAAAAAAGGCAGCGAGTATTCTACAGAGAAATTCGAGTTTGAGCTTCTCGCCGCGACGATACAACCAGGCCAGAGCGTTCTGGACGTTGGGTGCGGCTTTGGAAACCTGGCTGCCCATATTCCTTCCGCGAAATACACCGGGCTGGAGTTTTCTCACCATGCCGTGGAACGTGGACGCGAGAAAGGCCGCAATATCCTAAGAGAAAGCGTTCAGGACCACGCGCTGAATGCCGCGGGACAGTATGATGTCGTCGTCAGTTTTCAAGTGCTGGAGCATGTGGCCGATCCTAAGGGCTTTCTGGCGGCCTGTGCGGCGTGTCTCAAGCCTGGCGGAATGATCGTGATCGGAGTGCCTGCCGATGACAGTTTCCTGGGCGCTACAGTGAACGACATCTTCTGCTTGCCGCCTCATCACGTCACGTTCTGGCCGGACCGTGCGCTTCGCTTCGCGCTTCACCAGGCAGGGTTGGAGCAGGTGCAGATCGAACATGAACCCTTGGCCCCAGTGCATATTCCGTTCTATGCGCACCAGCTCATGTTGCGCGCTCTGGCAACCGGTGAGCCGGATTATGTGCGCACGGACCTCCGGTTTCGGCTGCGCAACAAGCTAGCCTTCTGGTTGGGAAAATTGGTGCAGCGGGCGTTTCGGCACGGGCCGCGGTATTTGGCTGCCGGCCATTCGATCGTTGGCACCGCGCGCAAGCCTGGGGGATAGGCTGGCCATGAAGCACAGCGTGGTCATTGTCAACGACTTCGGCCATGTCAATGGTGGCGCGGCGCAAATCTGCATCGCCGATATCTTGGCCCTGGCGCGGGCCGGTCATGACGTCACTTTCTTTTGCGCGGTTGGTCCGATTTCGCCAGACTTGGTCGCGGCGGGGATAAAGGTCGTGTGCCTCGACGAGAAGGAGATCGCGACCGATCCCGACCGCATCGGAGCGGCCCGCCGTGGACTGTGGAACGGCCGGGCCCAGCGGGAAATGGACCGCCTGCTCTCCAGTTTTGCCACGGCGCCCATCGTCCATATTCATGGCTGGTCCAAGGCCTTGTCGGGAAGCGTTGTGGCTGCGGCCGTGGACAGACGCGTTCCAACGGTCTTAACACTGCATGATTTTTTTGCTGCCTGCCCCAATGGGGGATTTTACCAATATCCCCAGCAACGCATCTGTGAACTTCGCGCCATGTCGCCTGCCTGCATCGCGTGCAATTGCGACAGCCGGAGTTATCCGCAGAAGCTCTATCGCGTGATGCGTCAAACTTTGCAGCGCCATGCCGGTCATTTGCCGGATGGGATTCGCCATTTCACCTATTATTCGCAGTTGGCGCTCCGAGTCATGCAGCCCTATCTGCCGGATCATGCTCAGCTTCATTTCGTTCCCAATGCGCTGGAGGGCGAGCGGGAGGCGCCGGTTGCCGTCGGGGAGAACGAGGATTTTGTCCTGGTTGGAAGGCTTTCGCCGGAAAAAGGCACCTTGCATTTCGCGGATGCCGCGGCGCGGGCCGGGATACGCCCGGTCTATCTAGGGGAAGGGCGCATGCGGGACGAGATCCTGGCTCGGGCGCCGCATGCGGAAATTACCGGCTGGTTGTCTCGCGAAGCATTGTTTGCGCGTTTAAAGCGGGCTCGCGCTTTGGTCTTCCCTTCGCTATGGTACGAGACATTCGGTCTGACGGTTGGTGAAGCCCTGATGCGCGGAATTCCGGTGATTGTCAGCGATCGAACGGCAGCGGCAGAACTTGTTGAGGACGGCCGCAATGGGCTCTTGTTCCATACCGGCGATGTCGAGGATTTGGCACGCCAGATCACCCGCCTGAAGGAACCCGCTTTGGCCGCAAATCTCGGTGCAGCCGCTTACGCCCGTTATTGGTCGGATCCCTTGACTGAGACGCGCCATACATCCGCTCTCCTCAAAGTCTATGAAGCCATGGCATCGCGTTGAATGTCCTCCGCAGCCGCGAAAGCAGATTTTGCCTCCCAAAGTTTTTTGACGAGCATAGCGCTGATTTGCCTGGCGACGCTGCCTTTGATGCAGGCGCTCACCATTCCCGTCGGATTTCCGCTCAAGATATACGAAATCGTGCTGTTGGCGCTGCTGGGGCTACTGCCGCTGGTTCGGCATTTGAGCTTCCCCCAATCCGCCATTCCCATGGCCCGGATCACGGCCTATTGGATGTTGTTGGCGTCGGCTCTGCTGGTCGTGAAATTGTGCTGGCCGCCGCCAACCATGTCATCGACACTTATTGAAAGCCGCTTTGGCCCGGTGGGTGATGGGATAACCAAGCTGGTTTACCTTTGGCTCAATTTGCTGGGATTTCTGATCTTTGCATTGCAAGCGCGCCATAATGAAAAAACTTTTATCCGCATATGGCTCTGGGGCGCGCTGTTCGCAAGCGGTTACGAATTTTATCTCGTCGCGGCCAACCTGGCTGGCATCCTGAAGCCTCCTTCGCTTCCCGGCAGTGTCCTCATCTATTTCGGCTTTGGTTCGCATGCCTTCCTGCGAAATTCGACCTTTACGGAAGGCAACTTCGCCGGTTTGTATTTTGTCATCTCGACGCTCCTGGCGCTGCATGCAGGTCGGCCAAGAACGGCTGCGCTTACCGTCTGCGCCACAATTCTCACTTTCTCCACGCCTGCGATCGTGATTTTGTGCGGATTGGGTCTGTGGAAAATATGGGGCCGCTTTCGGAATAGCCGTACCGTGGTGCGGTTCTTTGTAGCCCCACTGCTGATTGCCGTGGTCCTTGGCTTGGGCGGGGGGCTCGCCGCAACCGCGGTGTTTCAAGCGGCGGTGGTGTCAAAGCTTACCGCCGAGGAGGGGACAGGAGAGGCGCTATCGCGCGTGGAGCGCTTGCGCATGGCTCAGGGCGCCTGGGATATGTTCCTTGATAACCCTTTGACGGGCGTCGGCATCGCGCAATATGGGTACAATATTCTGCATTACCAATCTCTTCCGACCGAGCGGAAACAGATACCCAATGTCGTCTATTTGGAGTTCCTGTCCGAAGACGGGCTGATTGTATTCGCCATTTTCCTATACTCACTTTGGCTTACCTATCGGCAAACTGATCGCCCGGACGAGCGCTATCTCAGATTTGGCGTGTTGTCTCTGTCGATATCGTTTCTCGCTTTTCCCACCATTTCCGTAATGTATGTGTGGGCGTTTCTGGGATTGCTTTTCGGGCGCCGCAGATCTGAGGTTACTTTATCGCGGTCGAGCGTTTCGCCTGTCGCGGCCATATAGTGGCGAGCCGGCGCCGAACAGCGTCAACGAGGGGCATTTCAGCCTGCTGCCGGTCGTATTCGATCCGAAGAATGCGATATCCGACGGCGATGAAGCCGGCGACCAGAACCGTTACCACCGCGACGATCGCCAGGGTCAGCGCCGGCTTGGGCGATACCGGGACGGGCGAAACAAACGGGGTTTCGACATTTTGCGCCGAATAATCGATATTATCCGGCACATTCATCAGCCGGTATTGCGATGTGGCGAGTACCTGAGCCATCGCGGCGCGATAATCGGCCACTTGGGTCGCGGCGAGCATCTCGTTGGCGTTCGCGATCTGGGCTTTCAGCCGGGCCCGTTGCGCGTTGCGCAATTCCCGGTCTGCTTCCGCGAACAGTCGGCGTAACACGTTGACTGCGATCACCGGGTCGGCATTCTCATAGCGGATACGCATCAGCGCGCTTTTGGGCATGGCCTCGATCAATACGCGCTTGCTGAGCAGCTCGGATGTGAGCACCTCATCGGGTGGGTACCATTCGGGACGACGGAAGAAGCGTCGTATCGCGGCGCGCAGAGAGGGGCCAAGACCGCTCGGCCTCTGAAACGTGCGGGTTTCGGGGTTCCAGTCGCTGCCATAAAGCCAACTGTATAATTTTCCGTCACGGTTGGCGGCGCGGACCACGGAGGGTGAGGTCAGCTTATACTGAAACTCGTCGAACTGTTGGCCGCCCGCACCGCCCCCACCGCCCAGGCTGAGGCTGCTCAGCACCCTCGAAGTCAATGAGGAGCTGCCCCCCTCGGATAAGCCTCCTTGAACCGGCGCAACAACCATATTGGCTTCATAGGATGGCGTCGCTCCGCGCAGCGCGAGCGCCGTCACCAGTATCGCCAGCACCGCGCAAGCCGAAATGAAGCGCCAGGATTCCGCCGCGAAACGGAGCAAGACCCAAAGATCGATGTCGACATAGTCGCCGCGGTATGTCGCGACGGCATTTCCGCCGGGCGGCGCCTTACTGCTCATGGCTTTGGTCCAGGCCTGTTTTCATGCTTCCTTGATACAGGAATTTCCGCGGATCTGGTAATGTTTTGACATGGCAAAGCGCTACGCCTGCTTGGCAAGGGGCCTAATATGGCTCTCCGGATAAGCCGGCTTTTTGCGGGATCTGGAACGCGATCATTGCCCCAACGTATTGAGGATTTCCCCTTCGCTGCTGCGGCGCGTTCTTTCCCAGAGCGTGGCGTCTCCTGCCAGCCTCTGTCCTCCATCGCGTTGCAACGGACGCAGGTCCATGGGAAGAAACGCCTGGGTCTCGATCGGGGCTACCCAGCTCAGGGGGATGCGTATGATGATGCCCTTGTCGAAGCTGCCCTCGCCGAACTGCGCCGATGAAACATTGGTTTTGGTCGCGAACGCGCCGATCTCCACGCCAGTCGAAAAGCGCCGTGTAATCTCGAGTGTGATGCCGCGATCGCGGGCGAGATATTGTCCTGCCCTCAGCGTAAAATTCAGGTTGTACCAGGGCGATTGATAATAGAGCGAGATATGGCCGGTGAAGGCCCGGTATGATTGCAGGCCGAACAGGCGATCGAAATCTCTTTGCCAGACATGATAGGCGTCGACGCCGATGCCCCAGCGCGCCCCTTCGGGGCGCCACAGCAATTCGCCGCCCACGCCGTCAAACATGCTTTCCAGGATACCGGCCTGCAGGACGCCGTGCACCGTGGGAGACAAACGAAATTGGTAATCGGCGTTCAGGAGTCCGATACCGTTCTTGCCCTGCGTGAAATAGCGGGAAAACTCCGTCCTGACATGCGGCAGCAGGCTGTCGCTCTGCCTGTTGACATCGAAATTGTCGAAGATGTTGAGTTCGCCTTCCGCATTCAGCGACAGGCCGGGCGCCAGGCTGAGCGAAACCAATCCCGCAGCGAGGATTTGCACGCCGAATGGGTTGTTGGGATCGAATAGTTGTTGACGAAATTGCGGGAAAACGTCCCATGAGAAGCCTGGATAGTTCTTCGATTCGGCGAGGGCCAAAATCGGGTTCGACATCGATGCCGGTTTTTGGCTGAGCGGCCCTTCGAACAGCCGTAGGCCTTCGCCCGTCTCCGAATTGCGCTCGGCGGGGGCGCGCATGACATCGAATTCACGCTGCGGAATTCCGTTGCGAACCGCGATCAAGCGGAATTCTTCGATTTCCGGCGGCGCGTTGGCCATCAGAATCCGGACCAAGCGGTCGATCGCATCGGCCTCGGCGAAGTAATGCGCATTGCTGAAGTAGAGGGTAATGCTGCCGGGACCGAAGCCGAGAGCTTCGATATGGATGCTTTGCTTGGTCGCTTCGGCGATAATCACGCGGCGTGCTTGGTTCTGATCGGGTTCGACCGAGGTCGCATCGATGACCAATGGGGTGTCGATGAGGTCAATAGCGGTTACCCGCATGTCGCCGGAAAAGCTTGGCGCCGCGACATGCACCAAACGGGGCACCGAGCAACTTACTTTTCCCGTGGGACCCGTTATCACCAAGGTTTCTATTGCGTTATCCAGGGCCGATCGGGCCGCGAGGGTATGGCATTGCGATGCGCTCGGTGCGCGATTGGAGGAAATATTGACGGTGTGTCCCCTGATCGAGAAGTCGACAACCTGGCCGTCATTCCAAATGGCGTCCACCAGGGAATTTTTTTCGGCCATTTTGGCCGGGATCAAGCTGGCGCCGGGCGACGTTTTTCGCAGCAGTGCTTCCAAGCCTCTGCGCTGCTGTTCTGGCGTGCGCACATGCTCGGGCGTGCCCGGCGGTTCGATCTTTTGGGGATATTGCGGACGCACCGGGTCGAGCTGAAAGGAAATGCTTCCGTTGACGGAGCGATCGTAAAGCCAGCTCATCCCCAGCGTGACGGCGTCCGTCAATTGGTAGGATGCGCCGTAATTGAATTGGGAGCGGGGGCTGAAATTGCCGCGCGCGGCTTCCAGCAGGTAACTATCGCTGGAATATTCTCCGATCAGCGAAAGACCCTCCAGCGGCGTATGATACACGATGCCGCCGAACAGACCGGAACTTGGTCCGTGGAACAACGTGTCGAATGCGGTGGTGCCGGGTATGATGTTTGGAAACAATGTCCGATTGCCGAATGATTTTGAAATTCGGGTAATGGGGTTGCGGAGCGAGGCGGTGCTGCCGAGCCTTCCCCAGCCGATGCCCAGGGTGGCGTCGACCGGCCCGAACTGCTTGGAGGCCACCAGATATTCTCCGCTGTACATCCCCGTTCCAACGAGGTCATTGACGCCGACCGCGACCGCCGGCCACAGATCGGTTTCGTCCCACAAGCGCAGCTTTACCGCGAAGCTGCGGTCGTAATAGACCGGATAGGCGGGATCGAAATGCTGCAGACCCGAATAACGGAAAGATCCTTCGAGCCACGGAAGTATCTGGAAGCCCATATTGTAGTGCTGCGTGTTCTTGAAAAAGCTCGCGCCAACCGACAACTGCCCATCGGGAGCGAATCGGGCGCTCGGCATGTCGATCATCCCGACGCTGCCAAAATTGTTGCGAGGCAAAGCGGCAGACGCATAGTCCTGGGCGCGGACAGTTCTCAGGGGCAGCAACAACGCGATGACAGCCAGGCAGGCAAGGCAGGAAGGTCCGCGGCCAATAGGTCGCGGACGGGGGAACGGTCTGGCTAACAACGCCCCTTTCCGCAATGGTTTTTCGACCTTAAGCCGCCTTGGTCTTTCCTTGCCGTTCGGCTAAGCAATTGCAAGGGAAATCTTTTTGTTCACTGCGCTGCTCGCCTTATGCTAAGCAAGGCCAGCGAAATAAGTCACTTTTCAGGCAGTCGGGCTAGGGAATTTCTATGGGTTTGCGGGCTTCCATCATTTGGTTTTGCCTGCCCGGTATTCTGGCGCTGGCCGTTGCCGCATGGCCGGTTCCGGGAACGGCCCAAGTGCAATCCGACATCAACAGTCCGGTGGATACTTTGTTGCAGCTTCAGCAACTGCAGAGAGGATACGGGCAAATCCCTGGATCCCTTTACGGTACCGATCAGCAACAACAGCCGGCCGTTGTGGAGTCCGCTCTTCCCTATCAGAACCCGCTCCCTCCCTCCCGGCTCGAGCAGATCATTTCGCAGCGCGCAGGCGTCAAGTTGCAGCAGTTCGGCTATGACCAGTTGGGGCGCAGTAGAAATCTAGTCCTCCCGCAAACCGGCGCCATGCAGGACGACTATGTCATGGGCCCGGGAGACGAGGTCGTCGTCTCATTGCGCGGTCAAGAAAGTTATGAATTTCGCACCGCCGTGAATCGCAACGGTCAGGTGACCCTGCCGCGTCTCAATCCGATACCCGCGTCCGGACGCTCATTCGGAAGTTTTCGCCAGGATTTGGAGGCGGCGGTGCGCCGCTCTTATGTGGCCACCAATGCGTCCGTATCCATCGGCCAAGTGCGGAGAGTCAGTGTACTGGTATCAGGCGAAGTCAATATTCCCGGCCAACGTCTTGTGACCGGCCTGTCCTCCGCCGCGGACGCGATACTTTTATCAGGGGGCGTGAAGAAAACGGGCTCCCTGCGGAATATTCGCATTCAGCGAGCCGGCCGTGAACATGTGGTGGATCTTTACGGCATATTGACCGGTGCGGGAGCGGCGGGGACGATGAGTCTGGCCGATGGTGATCGCATTATAGTGCCTCCGCTGGGCCGCACCGTTTCGGTCACGGGCCTGGTACGCCGTCCCGGAATTTATGAACTTCCGGCTCGCTCCAGCGCGCTTACCGCGCGCGCGCTTCTGTCCCTGGCGGGAGGGCAGGAGGTGCGCGGCCAGTATCGTCTGGCGGTTCAACGCATCGAAGCGGATGGGCGGCTCAATCTTGTTCCCTTAAAGGGTGAAAATGAGCTCATCCGGGACAGCGAAATTCTGCGCGTCGAACTCAATGCCGACCTTGCTACCTCTCAAGCGACACTATCGGGCGGTGTCGGGCTGGCGGGACAGTTCGCGGTTTCTTCGGGCACCAAACTGTCCGAGGTCATACGTGCTCCGGGTGCCCTTGGTCAGGCTCCCTATACGCTTTTCGGCATCATGGTGCGCAAGGATTCCCGCACGCTTCTGCGCACCTTGATGGCCTTCACGCCGGTCGCGGTCCTGAACGGCACCGAGGATATGGAGCTTCACGGCGACGATGTCATCCGGCCCATTACCATCGGCGAGTCGCAGCTGCTCGCCTATGTGGTGAAGACCTATCTCGACAAATTGGCGTTCGATCAAAACCGCATCCGCAATCCGTTGGACACGCAACCCGATGTGGCGGCGCCCTCTGTCGCGGTCAACGCCAGCGGGGTCGTCGGTGCGACCAACCCCTTTGGCCTGCCGCCGGGACAGTTGGAGAATATCTCCTCGGGGCAGGAAGACTTCAGCAGCGTGCCAGCCGATGTTCAGCGCGCCAATATCATAGCCTTGTTGGATGTCGCGGCGCCGGGCACGAGAGCGGCTTATCAAAGGTCTATGACCGCCGCGATGGGCAACGGTATTGGGCAGTATCCTGCGCAGATGACTTCGGGCCAGGCCGCTACGGGACAGCTCGTTCCGGGGCAGGTTGCTCCCGGTCAGGTCGCCCCCGGGCAGCAGGCAGCGATGATGGCGCGAGGCGGCACGAATTTCGCGGGGCTGCAACCCGGCGGTTCGGATAGCGGTCTTTTGGCGCCCGGAACAATAGGGGCCAACGGCCAGCCATATCCTTTCGCGGGCGCGGCAGTGCCGGCGGTTCCAACCGCCCCAAATTACCAGGAGCAGCCCATCGCGCCCGGTGCTTTTGCCAGTAATCAGGAGGTTCAGACTTTCGGAGAATTGTCGCGCCAACTGGGTATGGACCCGTTGGTCCTGATCAACTTCTTGATTGACCATCGTGCCCGGCTGGATGGGGCGGTACGAGGTCCCGGTCCATATTTCGTCGGCCCAAATGTTTCCTTGGCCGATTTGGTGCAGGCCGCCGGCGGCACTGTCAGTTGGGCCGATGAAAGTGGTGTCGAGCTTCTGACCACCGTGGTCGACAGCCGCAACGGCCGCTCGGCGAGCCAGCGTCAAACCTTGCCGTTGCGCCAGGGTACCCTGGCCAGCTACGTCGTGCGCCCCAAGGACCAGTTGCATTTCAACAAGGTTTTCACCGACACCGGAATCGGCTCGGTCTCGGTTCAAGGTGAAGTCCGCTTCTCCGGCAACTATCCCATAACCCGCGGTGAGCATCTGTCCGATCTTCTGATGCGCGCGGGTGGGCTAAACAGCACGGCCTATCCGGCGGGCACCGTGTTCCTGCGAAAATCGGCGGCCCAGGTCGAAGAGCAGGGTTATAGGCGCACCGCCAATGAGATCCAGAGCCAGCTCTTGGCAGGCATGGCGCGCATCGGCAACGATAAGATCTCCGGGGAAGGTTTTGCCGCGATTCAGTCCTTCATTGGCCAGCTGCGCAATCAAAAGGGGTTGGGCCGCATCGCCATTTCCGCCGATCCCAGCGTACTGGCCGCCAATCCGCAAATGGATCCGCTCCTGGAACCGGGCGACGTGGTCTTCATTCCGCAACGGCCTTCAACCATTACCGTGCTGGGAGAAGTGATGCAGCCCGGCAGCTATACCTATCAGCGCGGTATGAAGGTGGCCGACTATATCGAGCAGGCGGGCGGTTACGCCCAGTATTCCGACGAAGACCTGACCTTCCTGGTTCTGCCCGACGGTTCTGCGCGCAAACTCGAGACGTCCTGGTTGAATTTCGATGCCACGACGCTGCCGCCAGGCACATCCATTGTCGTGCCGCGCGATTTGGCGCCGCTTACCGCACGTCAGTTGTTACTGGACATCACCGGCATCTTGAGTTCTTTCGCGGTGACCGCCGCTTCGCTGGCGGTTCTGGCAAAACAGTAGCAGCCTGACGCCGGGCGCATGGCTGTGCCCTGGCTGCTTCCGCCCCGGCGCGCGAATGCGCGCCTAGCTTCTTCCATAAGTATCCTCGAAGCGGACGATGTCGTCCTCGCCCAGATAGGAACCGGACTGGACCTCGATCAGGTGCAATGGTTCGGTGCCGGTATTTTCCAGCCGGTGCTTTGAGCCCAGCGGGATATAGGTGGACTGGTTTTCCTTCAAGGGAAACACCTTGTCATCGCAGGTCACGCGCGCCGTCCCCGATACCACGATCCAGTGCTCCGCGCGTTTGTGATGCATCTGCAGCGAGAGCTTGGCGCCGGGACTGACGATGATGTGCTTGACCTGGTAATTGTCGCCATTGTCGATGCCCTCATAGGAGCCCCAGGGGCGGTAAACCTTGCGGTGCGTGGTGTGCAGCTCGCGGCCCGATTTTTCCAACTGCTCGACGATCCGCTTCACATCCTGGGATGCGCTTTTGTGGCTGACCAGCACGGCGTCCTGGGTCGCCACCACCACCACATCCTCAATGCCGACCGCGGCCACCAACGGTCCTTCGCTGCGCAAATAGGAATTGCGCGTGCCGTGATGCATCACATCGCCCTTGGTCGCATTGCCCGAAGCATCGCGTGTGGCGGTGGTCCACAAAGCTTCCCAGGAGCCGATGTCGCTCCATCCCATCTCGACCGGGACTATGGCGGCCCGCTCGGTGCGCTCCATCACTGCATAGTCGATCGAAATGGCCTTGGCCTTTCCAAAAGCGGCGCTTTCCAGGCGCAGGAAATCCATATCCTTGCCGCCTTTCGCCAGCGCTTCCCGGCAAAGGGCCAACATTTCCGGCTCCAGCCGCTGCAATTCGGCGAGAAACACGCTTGCCTTGAACAGGAACATGCCGCTGTTCCAACTGTAATCGCCGGAAGCGATATAGCCGGCCGCGGTGGCGGCATCGGGCTTTTCGACAAAGCGCGCCACCGCGAAACTGTCGGCGAGGCCTTTCCAGCACAGTGGGATCCGAAGCTTGGAATTCACGTGACTTGAAGTCGCGGCCGCACTGACCCTATAGTGAGTCGTATTAATTTAAATCATACCAACATGGTCAAATAAAACGAAAGGCTCAGTCGAAAGACTGGGCCTTTCGT
>JADMIO010548825.1_pt1 | contig 98035 bp, 85 predicted proteins | sample 8958161 | NCBI WGS metagenome assembly JADMIO01 (sample SAMN16585339, study PRJNA669376) | soil metagenome | isolation source: Crop rotation soil | place: USA: Cullars Rotation, Alabama | collected 2011
CGACAACTTGTCCACGTGGAATTCTAAGCTTAGGATCCCAATGTGCTGGAAAGTCAAAGCTGGGAGAAAGATCTTTGATGAAGCGCGCAACGTGATGAGGATCGCTAATGACGATAAGGATCGGCTTGTGATCTTCCCTGCCCTTGAGCTCTTTGATTTTCCTGACAGCATCGCGATTAAAGGGATCGGCACCGAGGCCATAAAAAGTGTCGGTACGAAAAGCGATCACGCCACCGCCAGAAATTACGGCGACAACCTGACTCAAGGACTCATTGGATTGACGAAGTATCACCGTGCGACCCGGTCGCTACCGCTCCCGATTCTGACTCACTGCTTATGCGATCTTCACGCCAAAGCCTAATCCGTCTCCGACCGGCAAGACCTGGGCCCGCAACTGCGGATGGTTCACAAAATACTCATTGAACTCGCGCAGCGCTTCGGTGGAAGTTTTCTGATCGTCTGAGCGAATTTCACCGGCCACCTGGCCGCCCCACAATAGATTGTCGCAGATGACGACGCCGCCGGTGCGTAGCTTTGGCAGGGCCAGATCGAGATAGCCGCGATACTCTTCTTTCACCGCGTCGATGAAAAGCAGGTCGAGCACTTCGCCAATCCGTGGAATCACATCCAGAGCGTAGCCACGCTCGATCTGCGCGCGCTCGCGCAAACCGGCGCGGGTCAAATAGCCTTCCGCCGCGCTGATCATTTCGTCGTTCGGTTCCACCGTGAACACGTATCCATCCGGCGGCATGCCGCGCAGCAGATGAATCACCGAGTATCCGATCGCCATGCCGCATTCCAGGGCGGCTTTGGCGTTGATGGCGCGCGCGGTTATTTCGAGGAAGAGGGCGACTTCGCGATCGGCAATGGGGACACGATGCTCTGCCGCATAGCTTTCCATTTCGGCCAGCAGCTCATCGCTCGCGGGTAAAAGTCTATCCAGATACTCCGCCTGATTGAGTTGAATAATTGCGTCGAGTTTAGCTTTCATGAGGCCGATTATAGTGATGGTGTTACAGAACGGCGAGCGTAGCTGGCGGTTCCGTATGCGCCGTGTCTATCCGTCACTTGTCCTGATTATCCTGCGTTCCGTTCACCGCAACGTACCTGCGACCCAGGCCCAACTCTCGCAACTTATGTTGGAGGGATTGGCGGTGCATGCCGAGCACTGAAGCGGCGCGCGTCACGTTTCCGTTGGCTTCCTCCAAACAGCGGGCGATGTAGCGGCGCTCGAATTCGCGGCGGTCGTCGCGAAAATCATTTGTGTAAGGGACCACCAGGTTGCCATTGGTCGATAGCTCGCTCGAAGCTCCGGCAGGCTTTTGCGCCTGGCCGTTCACTTCTATGGCGTTGAGCTCGTCGCCTTCCGACATAATCGCGCCGCGTTCGATCACGTTTTTTAGCTCGCGCACATTGCCGGGCCAGTCATAATCGAGCAGCTTGCGCAGGGCCTCAGGTCCGACCACGCGCTCAGGCAAGCCGTGGCGTTCAGCCGCTTGTCGGGCAAACGCCGCCGCCAGAGTAGGAATGTCCTCGCGGCGCTCGCGCAACGGCGCAATATCGATCGTCACGACCCGCAAACGGTAAAAAAGATCGGCGCGAAAGTTTCCGTTCTCGATCTCCTCTTCCAGAGCCCGATGCGTGGCGCTGATGATACGCACATCGACAGGAATAGATTCGTCGCCGCCCAGTCTTTCAATCCGTCTCTCTTCCAAGGCGCGCAGGAGTTTCGCCTGCACGTTCGAGCTCATGTCGCCAATCTCGTCGAGAAACAAAGTGCCGCCGTTGGCCTGTTCGAACTTCCCCTTGCGCCGGGCCGCCGCCCCGGTAAAAGCGCCCTTTTCGTGGCCAAAAAGCTCAGATTCGATCAGCTCGGTAGGCAGCGCAGCGCAGTTTACGGCGACAAAAGCACCCAGGCTCCGAGTGGTGCTGCGATCATGAAGCTCGCGCGCCACCAGCTCTTTTCCGGTGCCTGATTCGCCGCGGACCAGAACGGTCGCATCGGTGTCCGCGACCTTTTCAATCATCGCGCGGACTTGCTGCATGGCTCGTGAATTGCCGAGCAACGCGCCACGCTGTGACGACTCGATTTCAATGCGCCGGCGCAGCGACTGATTCTCGCGGCGCAGCTTAATCGTCTCAAATGCGTTCTTGACGACCAGCCGTAGATCGTCAAGCTCGAACGGCTTACCAATGTAGTCATAGGCGCCGTCTTTCACTGCCTGCACTGCCAAACGTTCAGAGCCATGCGCGGTGATGATGATCACCAGCGGCGCATCTTCGTGTTTGGTTTCGCTTTCAGTCTGAAGCTGTTTCAGGAACTCCAGACCACTTATGCCGGGAAGGTTTACATCGAGCAGTAGCAGGTCAACATTTTGGTTGCGCATGAAAGCATGCGCCGCTTCGGCACTGTCCGCTTCACTCAGGTCACAACCAAAAGTTTCCAGGGCGCGGCGAATGCCATAGCGCGCCGCCTCTTCGTCATCAACTATCAGTATTCGCAAGTCTTTCTCGTCCATTTCTGCTGGAGGAGTTTAATACAATGCGAGCCAGTATGCTCGCGGCTCCAGACGGTTTTCGAGAAACTGCCTTGCGCATCGCGTGCCAGAGAAAGGGTCAGAACCGCGAGCGGTAGCGACCGGGTCGGTGCTCAACCAATGACGTCCCGAGCTAAACCTGACCCGGTCGCTACCGCTCCCGGTTCTGACTTCGATGAACTAATTCACTCGGCGAGCCGACACCACTACGACAATCGCGTCTCCGGAAGGGCCGACATTCAGAGTTCCCGCAATTACCATTGAACCCTCTCGCATGCTGAGATCCGTGCGCAGACCGACCGATTCATAGTTGACGACCGGGATCGGCATCGCGCCACTTGAGGCATTCGTGTTGGTAACCGCGCCGGTGACAATCGGCACGCGCGTTCCAAACCTAAATTCCATCAACTGCACCACCTCTTGCCCGCTGTTGTTCGCAGCCAGCCGGACTCGTGAAGCAAATTGGCTGAAGCTGGGATTGCTTTGCGCCGGCGAGCCATGAATCGCAAAAGGCCCACCCACCCAACTCACATCAAGTTGGCCGTTGTTCTTGACTCGATTAAGAAACGTACCGGCCAGGCTGTAATGCTTGAAGGGCAGCGAATCACGAAGCCGTTTAATTGTTGGATCGAGCACCACCGGGATCTTTGTTTCTTCAACTTCACGATTCGACGCGAGAATCAGATACAGCTGTACCTCGAGGTTAGCGTCGTCATCCTTTACGGCAGCTATGCGTGAAGGTTGACTGGAATCCTGCGCCGTCGCCGCGGCGGCGCCAAAGCTTAACGCCATACAGCACAGGGCGAGCACAAGCACGCGATGCAGTTTGAGTGAGATCATTACTCGATACTCCTTTTTTTGAGTGAATAAGTTTGCGATTACTCGCCGGCAGGATTGAGGCTCCGACTTTGAGACACGCACGCGCGTGGTGAAAGTTCCAAAGTCTCGGAACATGGTTCGAGCGAGGATGTGTTTGTCGTCAGTTAACGGTCTTCGAATAATGGCAGCGTCACTTCGAATCGTGCACCACCCCCGTTTCCGGTTGGAACAAAACGCGCTGAGCCTTTGGCTTCTTCCATGCGTTTGCGGACGATGGCGAGGCCGAGGCCGGTGCCTCTTTGGCGGGTCGTGAAAAAAGGCTCCCAAATCTTGGCCCGGATTTCAGCTGGGATACCGGGCCCACTATCGGAAACAGCAAACACGATGGCTTTATTTTGGATAGTCGATTCGATCGTGACACTGCCGCCCGGGGGAGTTACTTGCAACGCATTAAGCACGAGGTTCGAGAGCGAGTCCCGCACCGCTGCAGTCTGAATGCCGTCGAGGTCAAAATCGCCGCTCTCCCGATGCCACAACTTAATGTGCCGCTCGTCAGCGTCGGCGCGAAACAACGCAGCCACACTGCGGACCAGCTCGCTCGCACTGCAAGGTATGGCCGCCGGAGGTTGTTTGCTGGCGAAACTGAGCAATTGCGTCACGCTCTTGCTCAGACGATCCGTTTCACCAACAATCAGGCTGAGGTCGCGCGCGTGCTGAGTTTTCAGGGCCTCGTCTTCGCTCATGACCTGAGCGATGGATTTGATGGCCGAAAGCGGGTTCTTGACTTCATGGGCCACGGTGGCGGCCATTTGGCCGAGCGCCGCCAGCCGCTCGCCTTCGGCGACCTTTCGCTCAAGCCGCACGTTCTCTTCAACCAACCGCCAGTCGTCAAGCGCGATTGCGATTTGTCCGGCCAGCACTTCGAGGACCGCGCGCACGTCAGCAGTCAAAGCATTGGGCGCGCCTTCAACTAACAGAAAACCGAGCGCATGTTTGTCGCGGCGCAGCGGATAAGCAACATCAAAACCTTCGTCACGGACCGCCTTCTCGCCGTCGAACGTGGAAGTCCTGTTCGTGTTAGTTAAAATCCTGACGCGACGCAGCGGCAGGGCCGAGGCGATTTCCGCTTCCATAAAGGTTATGAGATCAGCAAGCTCGCGGAACTGCCCGGCGGGGGTGGTAATCCGCGACACCAAGTCGCGGTAAAGCGCTGTCTCGCGTTCAAACAATGCGCGGAAGCTTCGCTCTAACCAGGCCCGCAAAGGCGCCGCGAGCAGCGTCAGTGCGAGGATCAAGAGTGCTTCAACGACGCCGGCGCGCACGTGCCAGCGCGAATTCGCCCAATCGCCGATCCGCCGAATTCCGTAAACATAGACCGCCAGCACCACCGCTCCGAATGAGGCCACAATGAGGCTCTCTTTGATTATCAGTTCCAGATAACGATAGCGATAGATGTAATAAGCCAGGAGGGCCGAGGGCAGAAGCGATCCGAGATTGGCAAAAGTCTGTAGATACTCGCCGGCGACGGTCCCTTTGCCCAATCCCAGGGCGAGGGCGGCCATAATCAGGATGCCAATCATCACGAACGAAAAGGCCAGGGTGCGTAATATTCTTCGCTCGCTCTGCGACGTTGCCCGCTGGGCGACCAATAGTTCGGTGCCGGCGACGACGCCGAGCGAATAGACGACCCAGAGGGCGAAAGGAAGAACAAAGGCCCCCAGTTTCACGATCATAGGCTGGTACGGACCTCTCCAAATTTGCGGCACCACGATGACCAGGAATATGCAGGGGATGTAGGAGAGATAAATTCGCAGCCGCTCGACGCGGGTCAGATCCCGCGACTCAGAACTCGCCCACAAATGAATGTGAACATGCAGCAGCAGTGAGTAACAGACGGTAATGCTGATGACCGCGACGGTATTCGCTGAGCGCAGCGCGAGGCTCCAGCGCCCGGCATCGAGTCCCAGCAAGCTCCGCAGCGTGACGACTAGATTTCCCGCGTGCCAGCCCACCATGCAAACGCCGAGGGCCAGCAACAAACGTTGAATCGGGACGGCGCCGAGTCGCTGTTTGAACAGCAGATAGCCCATCCACAGCGGCACGACCGCGCCCAGGCTGTAGCCGATTAGTTGCAGGGCTTCGAGCAGTGACATTCGCTGTGAGGATACTACTGGAAACGCGCCGGGCGAAGACGCGGAATCCGCCTGCCCGTGACGATAGAAGATTATTTAGTGGCTAGTGTGTTTCTAATCCCGGATTGTTCGAGGCGTCGAAGACCATGAGCCGTTTTGCCAGGCCGTTTGGGATCGCGCCGACCAGCCGGTTGTGGTCCAGTCTGAGGACCTGAAGCGCCGCCGCGCCCACAAAGCTCGTCGGGATTTGACCCGAGATTTGGTTTCGATTGAGGCGCAGGTCGGTCAGTCTCTTGAGCTGGCCAAACTCTTCCGGCACCGATCCGGTCAGCTTGTTGTTCGCCAGCAGCACCGCCCGAAGATTTGGGCTGAGCGAGTTCGGAATCGTCCCGGTTAGCTCGTTGTTGTGGAGGAATAGTTCTTCGAGAAGCGGTTGGCGCATCAACTGCGCGGGTAGATCGCCCGAGATGTGATTGTCTTCACCGCGAAAAATTTTCAGTTTTGGCGTGTTCCAATTGGTAGGCAACGCACCTGACATTTCGTTAGCGTGAATGTCGAGATATTCAAGTTCCGGAAGCAGCGCCACTGAATCAGGAAGTCTTCCCGTGATCTTGTTTCCCTTGACCCATAAATTTTTCAGCGCGCGGCAATCGCCGAGCTGATCGGGCAGTGCTCCGGCAATCTTATTAAATGAAAGATGCAGAGTGTGCAGCCGTTCCAGACGACAGACCGCGGGCGATAGCGGACCGATAAGGTTGTTGTCATAGATGGTGAGTTGCACCACCCGGCCTTCGGCGTCCGTGGTTACGCCGTGCCATTCACCCACCGGCTTTTCACTGCCCCAGAAATCACGTTCGATCCAATCAGGACCGCCGAGCGCTTCGTAAAACTCAACCAGAGCTTTACGCTCGCTCTCGCGCACGGCGGGATCTTTCGGCTCGGGGAGGGACTTCGGTTTTTCCTGAGTTTGGCTCAGCAGCGGCGAACTAAATACGCCCAGCACTAAAACTGTGGTTGCGAACAGCGCGAGCTGACCTCGCTTCAACCAAAAAAAACACCGCCTCAAAATATTCGACTCGGATCGATTGTCCATGGTTCGCCTTTGTCCTGTGTTTTGGAAGTGCGGTTATTGTCCAAGGGTCAAAGTGATTTCCGTCCGCCGGTTCTTCGCCCGGTTAGCGGCCGTGGTATTCGGCGCGACTGGATTTGCCGCACCCATGCCGTTGGCTTGAATGCGAGTGACATCTACGCCCGCGGCTGCTAGTCGCTCAGATAAAACGCGCGCGCGGTCCTGGGTCAGTTGTTCCAGATCGATCTTGCCACCATTGTCGGTGTACGACTCGATGGTGATCTGGTAGTCGGGGCTGTTAGCCAGCAGCGCGCCGATCTGATCAAGTTTCGCCACGGATGCCGGAGCGAGCTTTGACGAGCGCGGATTCAACCAAAGCGATTCCGCCAAGACCAGCGTCATACCGCGGTTCGTTTGACGAACGGTCAGAAAGCGGGATAACGATTGCTTCAGGTTTTCAACTGCGGCCTGCTGATCAGCGGCGCGCTTTTCTGAATCACGCCGGGAGGCTTCCGCGGCGCGCTCTCCTTCAATTCGCGCCAGACGCACCTTCGCATCCTCAGCGTCCGAGCGCACGGTTTGAATCTCTTCGCGTAATCTCGAAATTTCGGTCCGGGCATCGCGCAACTTCTCAGTTGCATTGACGGCGTCGCGTTCAGCCAACTCGCGCGCGTGGCGTTCGCTGTTCAGGTCCGCCTGCAAGCGCGAAATTTCTTGGTTTGCCGTTTCGACTGAACGCTCGGCGCTGCGCACCGCCGCGTCGCGACGCTCGAGGTCTTCACGCCGCTCGCGGGCCGCGCGGCGGACCACCGCCATGTCTTCGGCTTTGGCCCCACTGCTGATCGCCTGGCGGGCCAGAATGTCGATTTCGCGATCCGGCTGGCGCATCCGCAAGGCACTTTCAGCTTGTTCGAGATCGGCCTGGGCCGCGCGAAACTCGTTTGGCGCATCTCGTTCCGCGCCGGCATATCGCGCCAGGTTGATAGCTTGACGCGCGCCCAGCAGAGCCACCGGGATATCGCGATAGTCGGATTCAGCGATTTGCGGCACGCGAGAATCGCGGAAGTAATCGCTCGAGTTACCGATGTATTGAATGCGTGAGGTTTCCAACTGCGCATCCCGAATCCGCGCCGGCGCCAGGTTCTCCATCACCACCATGCGGCTGGGAGCATGGACCAGAAAGTGCGGTTCAGCCGTAACGATCAAAGCGAAGGTCTGAAGCGGAGTGGTGACATCGATCTTCGAATCAACGATCATACTGCCGCTCCGTTTGATCTCGCCGAGATTATCAACGTGGCCGTCAGGAGAGATGGCCCACAGCACAAAGGTGGTGTAAATGCTGCCCAATTCGTACGCGCGCGGCAAATTCTCGATATTCAATTCCACCCGAGTGCCACGCCGGCCTTGCCGTCTCACTTTGGCCGACCCCTTCAGACGAGGCAAGCGCGTCGTCCCCTGAAAACGAACATCGATTGTCTGATCCAGCGGGTAGGTAATGGCCGTGGTAGTGCGCGTCGCATCGCTCTGCGCAAAGCTGAGCACCCCAAAACCTAAGGTGATTGCCAGAGCCGGCCCGAGAAACCTCAATCGCTTCATTTTGATGACTCCTGAACTGTAGACATAGATATCAAGCTGGGGACGGAAAGCTTTCCCGTCTTATCGATGCGGCTCACGCGGCCATTGTTGCCGAATGAGCGCCAAACAGGCAAGTTTTGCGATTAGTGAGGACTGTCCGGAAACGAATCCTGTCTCTGGGAACCCTAGCGGTTACGCGTCTCCTCGTATTCCTTCGTGCGCCGGTCCTGGGCAAACTGAATCACAAAGAACATAAGCGCGCTAATCACTAAAAGGTGGATCATCCCGCCCTTGTGCAGAAGGAACGTGGCGATAAGCCAAATGACGAGCAGCAAACTGCCGGTAATCCAGAGCATTCTTGTTTGATAGCCGAAATTAGTTCGGGAGTATTTTAAGGATTAGCGCGGGTTGAGTCTATTCGCCGCTCCTGGAAACGAGATCGCGCGCATTTCAGTAAGCGACGGTTCGCTGCCGATGAGCATTACACCTGATGGGCCGGGCACGGCCAACAGTGTTCGCGATCCAAAACCAGCCGCGTGATTGGCTGAGACCGACACGATCGCGTCTTTCCAAATTACCGCCCCGTCACGCCCGGAATACGCAACGCCGAATGTCTGGCGCGGGGCCATGAACACGTCCAGCAGGCCATCCCCGTTGATGTCGGCGAAAGCCAGAGCTTCCGCCTCGGTATCAGTGGCAACATCCCAAAGAATTCGACCGTTAACCGCGCTCACCGCGACCAGGTGACGGCGCGCAGTCATCATCAACACTTCCGAAACGCCGTCGCTTTCGAAATCCACGCTCACTAACAAGCCCCGCGGTGAATCGTCCTTAAGAGCAACGCGGCCGAGCGGGCGAAGGTCACTTAGCGTCATCGCCGTCAACCCGTCGCGCGTGCCGGCTAGAACGAGATCGCCGCGCGGTCCACTGATAAAAAGAGGTGCCGTGGTCGCACTGCTCCCCAGGCTTCCGGATCTAACGACGGCTCCGCTCTTGTTCCGAATTTCGATATCGCCGTTTTCATAAGCGATGGCGAAGGCGTTCTGACCAGTCGAGACTGGAGCACCAACTGTACGCGCCGGCAGTTTGGTCTGCGAAACAATCCGGCCATCGGCGCCACTCAGCACCGTTACCCCTTGCAGTGTGTTATCAAGCACGACTATCTGAGATCCGGTTTGATCTCTAATTACCGTTGCAGTGGAGGTTGGGTTGGGTGTTGTAGCGCGCCAGAGTTCGCGACCAGAGTTCCCTTCCAGGCTAAAGACCTGGTTGCCGCTAAAAATGATGACGTTATCCAATCGGGCAATTCTGGATGGAATAGTTAGCGGCGGCACCACCACATTGCCTTTTGTTTGAAACGGCCGACGGACACTCCAAAGGGGCAAGCCGGTCGATGCGCCGATTGCAAAGGTAACTCCCTCGGCATTGGTTCCAACGATATCGAGTTTGTCCGGCGACACCAGATGGGCGAGCACGGGCCGGCTTATGTTGCTGACTGTAGTGCGCCATCCGCCTGACGTCGCAATAAGTTTGGGACTATCCGCCGCGGGTGTGGGTGTCGGGCGTACGGTGATGGGCTGAGCACTAATAACGATCGGGGTTGGCGACGAGAACTCGCCTAATTTCGAAGTCAACGCCGCGATGCGCCAGTAGTAGCGGCCGGGCGCCAGGTCGTCGATTGCGATCTGCGTTCCGTTGACGACTCGATCGAAAACAATATCTCTGAACTGAAGGTCCTGTGATAACTGCAGGCGATAACGTGCAACGCCCGGGCGAGATCCCCAACGAAGCTGAACCGTAGTCTTAGGCTGGGTCTGAGCCGAATTCGAGGTTTGTCCGGTGACCGCCGCAGTCATGCCTGCGGCAGTAAGCACAGTTATCAAGGCGAGCGCGCGCAAATGGCTTCGGCAGAACATCTTCAACTACCAATAAACGCCGAATCGCGCATTAATCCTTGTTCTCCCTACTGCGAGGTCAGGGATTTTCGTTGAGCTTGTACCCGACCCCGCGCACAGTTAGTACGTAATGAGGATTCTTGGGATCGGACTCCAGCTTCTTTCGCAGTCGATTTATGTGAGGATCGATGTTGCGTTGATAACCCTCGTATTCCGTGCTCCACACGCGGTCGAGCAAATCGTTGCGCGACCAGGCACGGCCCGGCTCTGAGGCCAGCAAATCGAGAATCTGAAATTCCAGCGGCGTGAGATCGATTCTCGCACCGCCGCGAGTTACTTCGTGGCGGCGGCGATCGACCACCAGGTCGCCAATCTCGAGCCGATCTTCATCGCCGTCAGACTTTCCGCCCGAACGGCGGCGCAGCAGCGCCTCGACGCGGTACTCGAGCTCTCGTGGGCTAAAAGGCTTGGCCAGATAATCATCGGCGCCGGCTTCGAAACCCGCGACCTTGTCATCCAGAAGATCGTGCGCGGTCAGGAACAGTGTGGGAGTGTCGATGCCCCGTTCTCGGAGTTTCTTCAAAAGCTCGATCCCGGACATTTCCGGCATTGCCACGTCCAGGATAAAGCAGTCAAAGCTGTCTACCGCGGCTGCCTGCAAGGCCACCGGACCACTCTCTTTTTCCGCCACCTCAAAACCCAGACGGCGAAAGTACTCAGCCAGCAACGTACGCATCTCTGCGTCGTCGTCCACAATCATCAACCGCTTTGCAGTTTTTGTTGTCGGTTCGGGATCCACAGTAGTTTCCTTGTAACTCGGCTCGCACGCGGAAGCTCAGAATAGAAGCGCTCCGTTCGAGCCTGATGAAGTTAAAGCCAGCAGAGCCAGGGGTTTTCGGCATTAGTATGTCGGACGCAAAGCTTGACGTCAAACGTTACGGCTCAGTATATTGCCTGTTCGTAATCGTGCGCCGGGCCTTCAGTTCCTTCCCGTTAAACGATCGAAGAATCGAAATGAGATGCGCGATCTTCGTCGGCTGCTAAAGTACCTATTACCTCACTCCGGAACCTTTGTTATTGCGACTACCGCAATGATTGTGGTGAGCGTGCTGGAAAGTGCCACCGGGGCGCTGATTGTGCCGATCTTTGATCAGGCCTTTACTCGCGGAGTCGGTAGCCGGACTCCGACTTTGTTCGGTCTCGAGAAAGTTATCCCGCCCTCGGGCCTGGCGGCGTGGCGAACCATTGCGTTGCTCCTGCTGACCTTTACCCTGGTCAAAGGCGTAGCCGAATACTTTTCGACCTACCTGATGGCTTACATCGGCCAATCGGCAATCCTGCAACTACGCCAGGATCTCTACACTCATCTATTGTCGCAGTCAGCAAAGTTTTTCGAGCGTCATCGCACGAATTATCTCGTCTCGCGTTTAATCTCGAGTGCGGCCGCGATCGAGGCGGCGGTCACACACACTTTCCGGGACATGTTGCGCGAGGGTTTCACGCTAATCGCATTGATGGCGGCCGCCTTTTACTTTAACTGGCGGTTAACCCTGGGCTCGCTGCTAATCATGCCGCCGATAGCTGTGCTCACCATGCGTTTTAGCAGCTCACTCAGAAAGCTTTCGCGCGAGTCTTTCGAAGGCAGCAAGTACCTGACCGACACCGCGCAGGAAGCTTTGGCCAACCAAACCATCGTCAAGGCCTATCGAGGCGAAGAACGTGAGCGCAGTCGCTTTCGCAAAGTCGCTGAGCGAATCCGACGTGCCAATTTACGGTCGGCAAGTATTGCCGGGATGTCGCCGCCGATCATCGAAATAATTGGCGTCGTGTTCGTTATCGCGCTTCTCTTCTTCGGCGAACGTGAGATTCGGCTGGGGCGGATGAATGCCGCGCAGTTTTTGACGTTCATGTTTTTTCTGGCGCGCAGTTACGATCCGATTCGCAAACTTTCCCGGCTGCAGAACTCAATGTCCACGGCGCTGGCCGCCGCCGCACATGTCTGGGAAGTAATGGATGAACATGCAGAGATCACGGAAAAGCCGAACCCGGTGGAGTTGCGGCCCCTGCAACACCAGCTGGAGTTTCGCAACGTCCATTTCGGCTACATGGATGAGGAGAGGGTTGTTTTGCAAGGCGTAAGTCTGGAAGTCCAGGCCGGTAAGATGGTCGCGCTGGTGGGCGAATCAGGCGGCGGCAAATCAACCTTGACGAAGTTGCTGCCGCGCTTTCACGATCCCACTTCCGGCTCAGTGCTTTGGGATGGCGTGGATTTGCGCGATGCGAGCCTGGGAAGTCTGCGCCGGCAGCTCGCGTTAGTAACTCAGGAAACCGTGCTTTTTAACGATACGGTGCGCTACAACATTTCGTATGGCCGGCCTGACGCGACTGAGCAGCAAATTCATAATGCCGCGCGGACGGCTTTTGCGCACGATTTTATCGTCGAGCTGCCAAACGGATATGACACGATCATCGGCGAGCGTGGAATCTTCCTTTCCGGTGGCCAACGACAGCGGCTGGCGATTGCCCGCGCCGTGCTGGTGAATGCTTCGCTGCTGGTCCTGGATGAAGCTACCTCAGCGCTGGATGCCGAGTCGGAACAACTGGTGCAGCGGGCTTTGCTCAACTTAATCCAGGATCGGACCACCATCGTAATCGCGCATCGCCTGTCCACTGTGCGCCGGGCCGATCTAATCGTAGTGATGGAGCGGGGGCGGATCACTGAGCAAGGGACGCACGCTGAGCTCCTCGCTCGGGGCGGCCAGTACCAGCGGCTTTACGAATTACAGTTTGCGGATGAAGAAGAGGAATTAGTGAGCAGTTAGCAGTGAGCGGTGAGCGGATCGTCCACGGAAGGAGAAAAAACGTGAGCAAACCCCACAAAAAACTGCTGGCATGGCAAAAAACGATGGATTTGGTAGAAAGAGTCTATGATTTAAGCCGTCAACTTCCGCGCGAGGAAGTCTACGGGCTTACATCCCAGATTAGACGAGCGGCTGTTTCGGTGCCCTCCAATATTGCAGAAGGAGCTGCTGGCCGCTCTTCACTTCAATTTCGGAATTACCTCTCGGTCGCAATAGGGTCACTCAACGAACTCGCTACTCAACTTGAAATTGTGCGTAGAATTGGCTATCTGGAGGCCCATGTCGTTAGTGACGTTGAGGATTTACTTGACCAGTGTTTGGCCCTGACTTACGGATTGCGAAAGAGTCTTAGATAACACGGCTGCTCACCGCTAACTGATAACGGCTCACTTTATGAAATCAATGACGGGATTTGGCCGCGGCTCTGCGGCCGGCGAAGAATTCAACGTCACGGTCGAAATCAAAACCGTGAACAATCGGTATCTGGACATTCACTTTCGCCTGAGCCAGGAACTGGCGCCGCTCGAGATGACGATCCGCAAGCTAATCAGCGCGCGGCTTTCCCGTGGACGCGTCGATCTCAACATCAATTATGAACGTACTGGCTCGACTACTTACGAAATCAATCGCCAATTAATCGCGGGCTACGTCAACGCCCTGCGCGAGATTCAGACCGAATTCAATCTGGCCGGCGATGTGGACGTCAACACGCTCGCGCGTTTGCCGGGCGCGTTATCAACCGCGCGCAATGGGCTGGACGAACAGAGTACAAAAGGCGTCGAGCAGGCGGTCAATGAAGCCCTTGACGATCTGGAGCAAATGCGGGCCAGTGAAGGCGCCGCCCTGGCCGAAGAGATGCGAATCCGGGTCGCCAGGATTGAGGCCGAAGTGCCGATCATCGAAGATGCTGCCGAGGGTCTGGTTGATGCTTACCGCGCGCGACTGCAACGTCGCATCAGTGAGCTAATCGCGCGTGGCGGAGCTCAAACTGTCGAGCTTGATTCGGGCCGTCTGAACCAGGAGGTCGCCTATCTCGCCGACCGTAGCGACATCAGCGAAGAGCTGGCGCGTCTTCGCAGTCACCTTGAGCAATTTCGCGTGACGCTCGGCGCTGAGGGCGAAGTAGGCAAGCGCTTCGATTTTCTGCTACAGGAATTGAATCGCGAGGCGAACACCGTATTGTCAAAAGCCACCGAGGTCTCGATCAAGGATGCTGGTCTGGCAATCAAGGCTGAGGTTGAGAAACTGCGGGAACAAGTGCAAAATGTTGAATGAACTGACTGAACCAGTCATTTCCGATCAAGCAGCCGGCGTTAGCCGCGGGATGCTGGTCGTGGTCAGTTCCCCGTCCGGTGGCGGCAAAGGCACGTTAATCGATCGCGTTTTGAAGACTGTGCCGGGTTTAAGTTTCTCGGTGTCGTACACCACCCGGGCACCGCGGCCTGCCGAACAGAACGGCCGCGAATACTTCTTTGTTGACAAGCCCGCGTTCGAAGAAATGATCGGGCGGGGCGAGTTCCTTGAATGGGCCAACGTTTACGGCCATTTATACGGCACGAGCGCCGGACAGGTCGAACGTGAACGCCTCGCCGGTCACGACATTATCCTGGAAATCGATGTTCAGGGCGCGGCCAGCATACGCGAGAAAATACCGGACGCGGTCTCGGTCTTTATTCTGCCGCCTTCGTTTGAATTACTACGGCAGAGACTGCTGGCGCGCGGGACTGATTCGCCAGAGGCTTTAGAAACCAGATTACGAGGAGCGCCGTCCGAAGTTGAGCAATACAAGTTTTTTCAGTACGTGATTCTCAACGACGACATTAATCGAGCCTCGCAGCAGTTAGCAGCCGTCATTTCCGCTGAGCGCGCCCGTTGCGCCAGACAGCAGTCAAGCCTGCGCGAAACGCTAATTGATTTTGGAGTGAAATAGCCGCGGCTTTCGGCCAGCGGTCGGGGAACGAACCAGGGTCCTGTGATAGATTTTGAAATTGGAGTTTAGGTAAATACTAACTATGGCTGAATTAGAATTAGATGAATTAACTGAGCAAGCGCCACCGCCGGAGATCGATTCGAAATATCGATTGATTATTTTGGCCGCGAAACGCAGCAAACAGCTTCAGCGCGGCGCGCGACCCCGGATTGAGATTGATCCCACCAAACATAAGCCGACGCGGATAGCTCTGGAAGAAGTGATCCAGGGCAAAATCCCTTTCCACACCAAGCCCGATCCGAGCGAAGTGGCGGCGGAAGTGTGACGGCCGCCGGTATTGCCCGGAAACTTCACATTCCTTTGTAATCAGGTCCCCCGCCACCTTCGGGTGTAACCCAGTTAATTATCTGGTAGGGGTCCATGATGTCGCAGGTCTTGCAGTGAACGCAGTTTGAAAAGTTGATCTGCAACTGCCGGCGCGGCCTTGATCCTCCGTTTGAGCCCTCGGCATTGGCCGCTGGGCCCGCTTCGACCATTTCATAAACTGCCGCGGGGCAGAAACGTTGGCAGGGATTGCCGTACTCTTCGGCGCATCTGGTCGAACAAATATTAGTGTCCAGCACGTGAAGATGGGCTGGTTGATCTTCATCGTGGGCGACCGCCGCATGATACACGTCGGTGACTTTGTTGAAGGTAAGTTGGCCATCAAAGCGAAAGTCCTGATAGCGCTGGGACACATCGTCTCCGCGATAGCCATATGCAGAAAGCTTTTGCATCGCCTCGTGACCTGCTTCCTGATGGTCTCGATCGATAATGCCCCAGGCGCGTCCACCAAAAACGTACTGCAGCCCGGCGTTGGCCATTCCCAGCCACCTGCCGTGACGAAAGGCGGCGTGGAAATTTCGATAGCGGCGCAGCTCGGGTGTAATCCAGCTGTCCTTCACCCGGCGTTCATAGTTCTCGAGGGTCGCTGAAGAATAATCTTCCTTCAGCAAGGCTTCGAAAATTGTTTCCGCAGCCAACATCCCGCTTTTGATCGCCGAGTGGATTCCTTTCAATCGCGCCGCGTTCAGAAAACCCGCGCTGTCGCCTACCAGCAGCACTCCATCTGAGTACATTTGAGGCATCGCGTTCCAACCGCCTGCCGCGATTGCTTTCGCGCCATAACGAAGCATCTTGCCGCCGGCGAGCAGCTTGGCGATGAAGGGATGCGATTTGAACTTTTGGAATTCAGCGTGAGGATCGATTAACGGATCGCGGTAATCCAGCCCCGTAACATAACCGAGATTCACAATCCGGTTCTGCATTCCGTAGATCCATCCGCCACCGTAGGTCCATTGATCAGAAGGAAACCCGAGGGTGTGCGTGACGCGGCCCGTCGGATAACGATCATCAGGTAATTCCCAAAGCTCTTTGACGCCCAGGCTGTAAACCTGCGGCTCACGACCTTCGTCCAGTCCCAGCCGCTGAATTAGTTTCTTGGTCAGCGAACCGCGGACTCCTTCGCCCAGCACGGTGACCTTCGCCAAAAGGTCAACGCCAGGCTCAAAATTGGCTTTCTGCTTCCCTTCCTTGTCGATTCCCTTGTCGCCGGTCCGCACGCCGATTACCTGCTCATTTCGATCGAACAGCATTTCGGCGCCGGGAAACTCCGGAAAGATATTCACACCGGCGGCTTCGCACTGTTCGCCGAGCCAGGCTGTGAGCCGGTTTAGCGAAACAATGTAGTAACCATGATTGTTCAGCGGCGGTGGGTTTATCGGCGAGCGAATCGCGCGCTTTTTGGTGAGGTAAAGAAAATGGTCATCATTAACTTCGGCTTCAATCGGGGCGCCCTGCTCGCGAAAATCCGGAATCAGTTCGGCCAGTCCGCGCGGATCCATCACTGCGCCCGACAAAATGTGCGCCCCTACTGACGCGCCTTTTTCAATGACGGCGATTTGAATTTCGCCGAGGGATTTCCCTTCCTTCTTACCGTCTTCGACCGCTGCGTTGTGTTCATTCACGAGCCGGGCCAGGTGCAATGCGCCGCTCAGATTCGCGGGTCCCGCGCCCACAAACACAACGTCCATCTCCAGACTTTCGCGTTCCATGCGTGCCTCTTCAAAATGAAAAATGAATGGTCATTCAGTTTTGGAAAGTATAACAGAACTCGTCTCAGCGAGCCGCTGAGCCGGTCAATCCTATTTTTTGTGGGTGCGCCTTGTTGATGTAAACTGACCGCGTCTTCAGCTACTAGCCAAACATGCGTTGGATTAGATCCTTCATCATCGAAGCGATCGGCACTGTGCTGGTGATTGGTTCGCTGACCCTGACGGCCGGTCGAATCAAATCTCACTTTAGCCCTCGCTCGATTTCGACTCCTGCAGCCGCCGGCCCCTCTGTGGTGCTTTGGGCGTGGGAGCGTCCGACTGATCTTCGCTTTATCAATAACGAAAAACTGAGCGTGGCGTTTCTCGCGAAATCGATTCGAATCGAGACCGGCAAAGTATCTGTCAAGCCGCGACTTCAGCTCCTCAGCTTGCCGGAATCGCTGCCCGTAATTGCTGTGGCCCGAATTGAAACGGATCGAAAACGACGACCGGAACTGTCGGCAGCCCAGGCCGATCAAGTGGCACTCAGTATCGTGGAAATGGCCGCGTTACCGAACGTCAAAGAGATCCAAATTGATTTTGACGCAACTGAATCGGAACGGCCGTTCTATCGCAAATTGTTGGCGACAATTCGACAGCAGCTGCCCGAAGGAACGCGCTTATCGATGACGGCACTGGCATCGTGGTGCATGGACGATGATTGGATTGCGGACCTTCCGGTGGCTGAAGCGGTGCCGATGCTTTTCCGCATGGCGGCGGACGGAAAATATGTCGCCAATCGCCTGGATGCAGGCGACGATTTTCGTGAACCGCTCTGCCGGCAAAGCTATGGCGTGTCACTGGACGAACCTCGTCCCAGACTTGTGGCCTCACGCAGGCTCTATGTTTTTAACCCAGACGCATGGACCCAGAGTTCCGTGCGCGAAATCCTGGAGTCGAGATAGATGATTCACCCCAAACTAGTTCTTAAGAAAAAATCATATCGGGGCGCGGGCGCTATCGTTTTCTTACTGGCCTGCGTGGTCGCGGTTTCTTTTTTTACTACGCCGCCTACCAGTGCGTGCGGCCCCTTCTTCACCGACGCAATCTTTGTCTTTACGAAGCATCCTGATTTCCCGCTCGAAACGTTCGCCGCGGGTAAGCTCGGCGTGGTAAGCCCGAGCTGGGCGCGCTCTTATTTGGTCGCTGCTTATCGAAATCTGTCGGGCGCGCCGCTCAGCGAGGCCGAAGCAAAAGGAATAAAAGCGCTGTGGGATGCGCGTTTGAATCTCGGATACGACTCCAGCTCCGAAGACTGGGTCAAGAAGTGGACTGAAGCGCGAAAGAAAGTACCCGGGGCGCCGGCCGCGGCGGAAGTAAACGCTTACCGCAATCGCGAGAAACCGCATGAGTATGAAAGCTTTCTTAACTGCCAGCAGGACGCATTCACGAGTGCTGAGACGGTCTTAAACGAGCGAATTGCCCGCTTCGGAGCTGATAGCTTGCAGGTGCGCTCCTGGCTCACGGCGCAGGACACTGTCTTTCTGAACTGCGGCGAAGGACGCCACATTCCGGCGGAGGCGTCGACTGAAGCGCCAGACTTGCCCCCATTGCTACGAGCGGATCGCGCGTACCAAATTGCCGCTGCAAATTTCTATTCAACCAACTTCGACGAAGCTATGCGACTGTTCGATGCGATCGCGAAAGACAAGGACTCACCATATCGCGAGACCGCGGCGTATGTCGCCGCCCGCGCCATGCTGCGAAAAGGAAGTCTGGCCGAGGATAAAGAGATCGCTGCAGCGTCGTTGTCCGATGCGGAAAATCGTTTGAGTGCGATTCTGAAAGATTCCTCTCTTAGCCGGGTTCACGCGGCGGCTGCGCGCCTTCTGAGTTTGACGCGCTTGCGATTGCATCCGGAAACGAAGCTTCACGAAATCGCGCACACCATAGTCAAACGCGACTCGAGCAAAGATTTCCGTCAGGATGTTTGGGACTACACGGTGCTAATGGATAAATTTCTGGGCGAAGATTCAGGCGATGACGAGTCGACCCAGACGCCGGTGCCGGCATCATTGCGAAGCGATGATCTTTCAGACTGGATCGTTACGCTCGAGGATGGCTCGAAAGAAGCTGCCGCACATGCACTTCAACGTTTCGAGCAAAGTAATTCTCTGCCGTGGTTAGTAGCAGCGATCTCCAAGTCTAATGGTCAAGCGGGAGCCGCGTCGACAAATATGCTTTTAAGCAAGGCGAGAGCTGTCGGGACGGACTCTCCCGCGTTCGCCACCTTGGCTTATCACAGTGCGCGCCTGCTAATCGAAACTGGCCGTCCCGACGAAGCGCGCGCACTGCTCGACAAAGTGCTCACAAACGATCGTCCGGCTTTGGATGCATCCGCTACGAATAGCCTCATGGGTCAACGAATGCTGCTGGCCCAGAACCTGGAACAGTTCCTCCAGTTTGCGCAGCGTAAGCCGGCGGCGTTCAGCGACGACAACGATGGTCGCCAGATTCCTGGTGAAGAAAGCGAATACGGCGAATTAACAAAAGGGTCGAAACTCTTTTTCGATCTCGATACCGCGAACATCTTTAACCAGGCGATGCCGGTCTCAGTGACGGCAGAAGCGGCCCGAAGCAACACCCTGGCGACAAATCTACGGCGCGACCTTACCCAGGCCGCCTTTGTGCGCGCGGCATTGCTCGATCAACGCGAAGCGGCAAATCAGGCTGCCACCATGCTACCGGAGTTTTATCCGGAGCTTAAAGAATTCCTGGTTCCCTATCAGCGCGCTGCAACGCCCGAAGCCCGCCGGTTCGCCGCGGTATTTCTGGCGCTGAAATTCCCGGGCCTCCGGCCTTATGTGTCGGCGGGCATTGGGCGCACGTCTGCGGTGAGCGAAATCGACAGCTACCGCGACAATTACTGGTGCGCTGAAGCACCGGTCCCGCCGGGCGGCGCTCCTTCGGAAGACACCGAAGCAACGAAACGCAAGCCGGTCCCCGTCCCGCAGTTTCTCAAGGCCTCTCAAACGGTGGCGGCCAGGGAATTCGCGGCCCTGCAAGCACTTGGAACTGCCCCGAACTACTTTGCGCGTCTGGCCATTGAATGGACTGAAAAGAACCCGAACGATCCTAGATCGCCGGAAGCTCTCCACCTCGCCGTTCGTTCAACCCGCTACGGTTGCACTGACAAAGACACCGGCCGTTGGTCTAAGGCAGCGTTCGATTTGCTCCATCGCAAATATCCCAACACCACCTGGGCCAGGAACACCAAATATTGGTTCAAAGGATAAGAAAAGGCAGAAGGGCGAAGTGAGCGACAACAGACACACGAACGCATTAATCAGCGAAACCAGTCCGTACCTTCTCCAGCACGCGCACAATCCAGTCGATTGGTATCCGTGGGGAGAAGAGGCGCTCGGCAAAGCGCGGTCTGAAAACAAACCGATTCTTCTCAGCATCGGGTATTCGGCTTGTCACTGGTGTCATGTGATGGAGCATGAGTCCTTTGAGAATGAGGAAATTGCCACGTTGATGAATGAAAACTTTGTCAACATTAAGGTAGATCGGGAGGAGCGCCCGGACCTCGATCAGATTTACATGACGGCGGTGCAGATGATGACCGGTCACGGCGGCTGGCCCATGACCATGTTCCTGACGCCTGAGGGAGTTCCGTTTTACGGAGGCACGTATTTCCCTCCCACCGATCGTTACAACATGCCTGGTTTTCCGCGCGTGCTCCTGAGTGTAGCCGAAGCTTACCGGTCGCAGCCCGAACAGGTAGCCCATTCAGCCTCAACAATGCTGGGCGAGTTACGGCGGGTTGGACTGGCAGAGGAATCGCGAGATCTTTTGACGTCCGAAATTCTGGACGGCGCTTACCGAAAAATTACCGCAAATTATGATGACAGGAACGGTGGGTTTGGCGGCGCGCCAAAGTTTCCGCCGGCAATGAATCTCGAATTCTTTCTGCACGTGCACGATCGAACGAAGTCGCCTGAGACTTTGAAGATGATAAGCGAGACGTGCCGGAAAATGGCTGAAGGCGGCATGTACGACCAACTCGGAGGTGGCTTCCACCGCTATTCAGTAGATGCCAAATGGCTGGTGCCGCACTTCGAGAAGATGCTCTACGATAATGCGCTTTTGGCCCGGCTTTATCTGCACCTGTACCAGGTCACCAAAGATCGGTTCGCGCGGCGAATAGCGGAAGAGACCCTGGATTACGTGCGCCGGGAAATGACTGACGCGAACGGCGGTTTCTATTCGAGTCAGGATGCCGACTCGGAAGGCGAAGAAGGAAAGTTTTTTGTATGGTCCCGCGCCGAGGTGTTGGCCGCGCTCAACGATAGCCTGCCTGAGCTGTTTTGCGACTACCACGATATTACGGACGCGGGAAATTTCGAGGGCCACAATATTCTTCACGTTAACGGTGACCTGGAGACTCTCTCCGCAAAACACGGTGTCTCCGTTTCGGAAGCTTGGAAACTAATTGAAGAGGATCGTCACAAGCTTCTTGAGATTAGGGAGCGAAGGATAAAGCCCGGGCGCGACGAAAAAATTCTCACGGCCTGGAATGGGTTAATGCTCAGCAGCTTTGCTGAGGCAGCCGCGATTCTGGATCGCTCAGATTATGCCGATACAGCTCGCTCTAATGCGCGCTTCCTTCTCACTCGATTGCAAGACAAAGGGCGTTTGCTTCGAACTTATAAAGATGGTCAGGCAAAACTCAATGGCTATCTTGAAGACTATGCCAACGTCATTGACGGCCTGATTAATCTGTTTGAGTCGACCGGCGAAATCGAATGGCTCGAAAGTGCGAAGGCGTTAACTGAGCGGATGATCGAACAGTTTTGGGATGAAGATGCAGGCGGATTCTTCTTTACGGCGCAAGACCATGAGCAGCTAATTGTTCGCTCAAAGGAATGGCTCGATAACGCAACCCCGTCCGGAAATTCCGTCGCCGCATCGGTCTTATTGCGGCTCGCGCTGCTGACGGGGAATGAAGATTATCGCCGCCGGGCAACTACGATTCTGCGGTTGATGGCTAATCAGATTCGTAGGTACCCTTCTGCGTTTGGTTTTGCCTTGTCGGCGCTCGATTTCTACCTGGCAACGCCTTTAGAAATTGCGATTGTAGGTGACGAGGGCGACCCCGGTTGGCCTGAACTTTGGCGCGCATTGTGGGAAAACTATCTGCCGAATCGGGTCATAGCCCCTTGCCGAAGTGACTTTGAACGCTCTGCCCGACAAATCCCCTTCCTTCAGGGACGAAATACTCTATCGAGCAGGACGACCGCGTTCGTTTGCCAAGCGTACACCTGCCAAACACCGGCGATTTCTCGGTCTGAGTTGATCGGACAACTCACATCTCGATCAGTCCCTACGTCATAACCCCTATTTTCGGCCTTTCCTACCCCAATAAAGTCCAAATAAGCCATTGACTTGCGACCCGCCGAGCCGCTATTCTCTCAGTTGGCTAACGATGTTGGCCACTGTCAGTCAAGTGCCAACTGGGCTTTCTGATCGATTCCCGATATCGATCCCCCTCCAAGTTTCTAATCTAGGGCACAGCGAAAAACCATGCCAAAGCTTAACTGGAAGAGTCTCTTGCTCTTGTCGGGTGTGTCGGTTACGGCCGCCGCGATTCTGCTCACCGGTCTGATCTCCATGATCCGCCTGCCGCTTCTCGGCTGGGGCGGACTTGTTACGTTCGTCATCATGGTCGCTCTGACTCTGGTGTCGAGCCGTTTTACAGTGCCGGTAACAAATGTCGACGGGTCGAGCGAAACCAACAAGTCCGTCGGGGACGCGTTTCCTTTCCTGGCCGTCATGGTTTACACCATGGCGCCCGCAAATAGCTTTGGCCCGGCGATTCTGCTGGCTGCCATGGTTGGCTTTCTTTCCTCGTACTTTGTCACCACTCGTTGGTCGACCGTCTTCGCTGTTGGTACTTCAGTGATTTCAACTTTCGCCGCCTCGGTTGTTTATCGGGGATTGTTGATGATGCTGGCGCCCGGAGCTGCTTCGTCAGCCGGCGAAAAGGGGTTGGTGCTGGAAATCCTGCTCTTCCCGCTGTGCGTGTTTGGATTGGTGCAATACGCGTTGAGTACTTTTGGCACTCTTTGGTTCAACCGGCTGTCGTCACCTGAAAAAGAAATGACAGTTTCGCGTGAGAGTTTGGTCTGGACCGTTATTACGCAGGTTGCTAACGTCACATCAGCAGCGCTCTTCTATTCCGCCTTACACGGGGCTGGCATTCCGTTCCTGTTTGTCGGCATCCTGATCATCGCGCTGGTCCATCTGTTGTATCGGTTTAATGAACAGCGCGTGAGCGAAGTCACCAGGGCGCAGAGTGAAAAGCTTCGCTACATCGAAGAGATTGCCGATCTGCACATGAATACGATCGAATCTCTGGCGATTGCGATCGACGCAAAGGACCAAACTACCCACGGTCACGTCCGCCGAACACAGATTTATGCCACCGAGATGGGCAAGCTATTGAAAGTTAATGAGCAGGAACTGCGTGCGCTCGTTGCGGGCGCCCTCCTGCATGACATCGGCAAGCTGGCCGTCCCCGAATACATTTTGAACAAGCCGGGCAAACTCACCGAAGCAGAATTCGCTAAGATGAAAATCCACCCGACCGTGGGAGGTGACATCCTCAAACGGGTGAATTTTCCTTATCCGGTTGAAGACATCGTTCGTTACCACCACGAAAAGTGGGATGGCAGCGGATACCCCAAGGGTCTGCGCGGGGAACAGATTCCGCTGGTTGCCCGCATTATTTCGGTTGTCGATTTTTATGACGCCACCCGTTGCGACCGGCCGTATCGGAAAGGAATGAAGCGCGAGGACTCGCTGGCCCTGCTGGAAAAGATGTCCAACAGCTCGTTCGATCCCAGAGTCGTATCGCTGTTCGTGAAGCATGTCGCCGAATTCGATCAGTTGATTGATCGCCAGGACATTCAGGAGCAAGTCGAATCACAGACCGTTGACAACACTAAGGCAAAGCCGGATGCGGGGCTCGCTTCCGAAATCCTGGGTTCCCCCGATGGCAGCGCCGGCTTCCGGTCAATCACAGAGGCGCAGCGTGAGGTGTTTGCCCTTCACGAAATAGCCCAGACGATCGGCTCGTCGTTGAGCATGCACGACACCGTCACTCTCATCTCAAACAAACTGCGATCGATTGTGCCCTTCGATACCTGTGTCATCTTCATCGTCGACGACCGTTCCGGAAAAGCCATTGCGATGCACGTGGTGGGCGATCACGCTGATCTTTTCCGCCTGCGTCGGATCAACATTGGCGAAGGCATTACCGGCTGGGTGATCGCTAATTCACGCTCGATGTGCAACTCGTCTCCAGAACTAGACTTGGTCGGCATGCCCGACGAAACCGCACGCAGCTATCGGGGCGTTCTCGTCTCGCCTTTGATCCGCGAAGATGGCGCGTTTGGTGCGATCAGTCTCTATTCAAAGGGTCGCACTTCTTACACCACAGAACATGTGCGTCTGCTCGAGTCAGTCGCGCAGCATGCCGCTTCAGCGCTCAATAACGCCATCACCTTTGAGAAGACAAAAGAGAGCGCGCTCACTGATCCGCTGACAGAACTGCCCAACGCTCGCGGGTTCTACATGATGCTCGAGCAAAGGCTGGCTGAATGTCAGCGATTGGGTCGGGAATCACTGGCCGTCATCAGCATGGATATTGACGACTTCAAACAGATTAATGATCAGTGGGGCCATGCGATTGGCGATCGACTGCTCGCCAGCATTGGGAAGATTGTCCGGAAAGAGCTGCGCCAAATGGACGTGCTTTCCCGCTATGCCGGAGATGAGTTCGTGGCGATCATGCCGATGGCTTCAGAGTTAATGGCTGAGGGTGTAGCCGATCGGATTCGCAAGGCAATTTCCGAACACAAATTTACGGTCCGGACGGGAAAACAAGTAGAGGTGGGTGTCAGTATCGGTATTTCCTGCTTCCCTGCAAATGGAGAAACCACCGAAGAGTTGTTAACAACCGCCGCGCGCAATATGCAACGCGACAAGCACGCGCGCAAGAATCTTCACAATCTGGCCACCATGCCGACCCCTGCTCGAATCGATCATTACACCTGAGCTGAGGTTATCAACCCACACGTACGAGCACGCCAAGCCGCGAAGCCTGGCGTGCTTTCTTCTTCTCCGGACGCATCGGCTTGCTGGGAGCTAACTGCTGGTTATCCAGAGTCTGTTTTGTCTCCCTCAGACGTCTCGCGTATAATCTGCAAGTTGAGTGCGAAACCCTTTTGAAAGGCCAGCCTTGCGCTGGCCGTTCACATTAACGACATCTTAATGAGTAGCCAAGCAAGCGAACGAGCCGATTCGTCGAAACCGTCCGGGAGCGCCGCAGGCGTGATGGACGGGCCCGATTCCTCCCCCAAAGCACCCGCCGTCAAATCAACGCCGCTTGAAGAAGATCGCGAGACGTTGGTCAGGATTTTCGAACAGATGTTGCTGATTCGGCGGTTTGAAGAAAAGTGCGCCGAATCGTACAGCCTCGGAAAAATTGGCGGCTTCTGCCACCTGTACATTGGCCAGGAAGCGGTAGGCGTCGGCGCCATTTCAGCGCTTCGCCCGGACGATTATGTGTTGACAAGCTATCGCGAGCACGGCCAGGCCATCGCCAAGGGCATTTCGCCCGACGCAGTTATGGCTGAGTTGTACGGCAAATCCGGCGGCTGCTCGAAAGGCAAGGGCGGCTCGATGCACTTATTCGACCGAGACGTGAATTTTCTCGGTGGTCATGCGATTGTCGGTGGCCAGATTCCGTTGGCGACCGGAGTCGCATTCGCTTCAAAGTACAAAGAAACTGATCAGGTTACGCTCTGTTTTTTTGGGGAAGCCGCCGTCAATCAGGGCGCTTTCCATGAGTCGCTAAACATGGCTCAACTTTGGAAGCTCCCCTGCATCTACATCTGCGAAAACAATATGTACGGGATGGGCACCTCTCTGGAGCGGGCGATGTCCTTTCAGAATGTGGCGCAAAAGGCCTGCGCTTATGAGATTGCCTCAGAGTTCGTAGACGGAATGGATGTAATTGAAATGCGCCGGGCGGTACAGCGAGCCGTAAAACGTGCGCGTGAAGAATCGCTGCCCACGCTTTTGGAAGCACGAACCTACCGTTATATGGGTCACTCGATGTCCGACCCGGGGAACTATCGCACTCGCGCAGAAATCGAGAAGTATCAGGAGCGCGATCCGATCAAGACTTTTAGCGACAAACTGAAACAGGCCGGCGTCCTGACTGATGCAGACATTACAGAGATTGAGGCTCGCGTAAAGAAGGAAGTCGAACAATCAGTTAAGTTCGCTGATGAGAGTCCCGAACCGGATGAGAGCGAACTCTTCACCAACGTTTACGCTAACCCTCTGAGCTAAGGAACATACCAACAATGTCTTTAATGACCATGCGCGATGCTTTGAATCTGGCTCTGAAAGAAGAGCTGGCGCGCGACAATTCGGTTTTCCTGATGGGCGAAGAAGTTGCCGAATACCAGGGTGCGTACAAAGTGACGCGTGGTCTGCTCGAAGAATTTGGCGCTAAGCGCGTTATCGACACGCCGATTACTGAACTCGGTTTTGCCGGTTTAGGTGTGGGCGCGGCCATGGCCGGCCTTCGTCCGGTGATCGAATTCATGACCTTTAATTTTTCGATTCTGGCGACGGATCAGATTATTAACTCCGCTGCCAAACTGCTCTATATGTCCGGCGGACAATACAAGATTCCCATCGTATTTCGCGGCCCGGGCGGCTCGGCTTACCAGGTTTCATCTCAACATTCGCAGGCCCTTGAATCGTGGTTCGCCTACTTTCCGGGTTTAAAGGTGGTGATGCCGTCCACGCCCGGTGACGCTAAAGGACTTTTGAAGAGCGCTATTCGTGACGATGATCCGGTGATCTTTATCGAGCAGGAAAGAATGTACGGAATGAAAGGCGAGGTTCCTGAAGACGAGGATTTTACGATCCCGCTTGGCGTCGCCGATATCAAACGCGAGGGCTCAGGCGCCACCATAATTGCCCGCTCGCTCATGGTGCCGACAGCTTTGAAGGCGGCCGAAGAATTAGAGAAACAAGGGGTTTCCTGCGAGGTCATCGATCCCCGAACGATTCGCCCTTTAGACATTGAAACTATTCTGAGCTCAGTTAAGAAAACTAATCGCGTCGTGATTGCCGAAGAGTCGCATCCTTTCTGCAGCGTCGGCGCCGAGATCAGTGCGCAGATTGCCGAACAGGCCTTTGATTATCTCGACGCCCCCGTCAAGCGCGTCTCAGGGGCTGATGTGCCGATGCCTTACGCCAAGAACCTCGAGCAACTTGCGATTCCTGATGTTGCGCAAATTGTCTCGGCGGTCCGTGAAGTTTCTTATTTGTAGGTTCGAACTCGCTGACTTACTGCTTACTACCGACCATTTACTGACCTATGGCTACTCAAGTCGTAATGCCGAAGTTATCGCCCACCATGGAAGAGGGTCAGCTTGCCCGCTGGCTTAAGAAAGAGGGTGACAAAGTTGCGATGGGCGAACCGCTCGCCGAGATTGACACCGATAAGGCAACGATGGAGATGCAGGCGCTATCGACAGGCGTTTTGCGCAAGATTCTCATCGGCGAAGGCGAGAGTGCCCCGTTGGGTCAGCCCATTGCGATCATAGGCGAGCCTGACGAGGATATTTCTGAGCTCCTGAAAACGGCCGGAACTGCAAAGCCGGCAGAGGCAGAGGCCGCTCCTGAAAAGATGCCTGAGTCCGACGCGGTGCCGGCCGTGGAAGTGAGCGGAAAAGAAGCTGAGTCAAAAGACCCTGGCGGTGACGGACATCGTGCAGAACCTTCGGCCAACGGTGGTCGTCTCCTGATCTCGCCAATCGCCGCGCGCATGGCGGCAGAGGCCGGGCTGGATTTGAAATCGTTGCGGGGCAGCGGGCCCAGCGGCCGGATCGTCAAGAGTGATATCGAAGCTGCCGTCACTTCCAAGAAAGCAGCAGCCCCCGCGGCCAAAACCGGTTTGCGCCCCATGACCCTGCCCCGTCCGGCTGAGAAGGGAGCCGTCTACGGGCCTTCGGCTTATCGTGATGAGCCGATGAGCGAAATGCGTCGAACCATCGCTCGACGGCTGGTGACTTCACTTGGGCCCATTCCTCATTTCTTCCTGACGGCCGAGGTTGATATGGAGCGCGCGGCGGACATGCGGCGTTCAATCAACGAACTTTACCCGGATGTAAAGCTCAGCATAAACGACATCATTATCAAGGTGGTCGCTGTTTCGCTGATCCAGCACCCAGCGGTTAACGCGTCTTTCCAGGATAAAACGATTCGCTATTACGAGCATGCCGATATTGGAGTCGCCGTCGCGACCGAGAACGGTTTGATCACCCCGGTGGTCCGCGCTGCTGAAATGAAATCGCTCACGGAAATCGCCGGCGAGGTTCGGGAGCTGGCTGATCGCGCGCGCGCGCGTAAGTTGAAACCGGAAGAATACACAGGTGCGACTTTCTCAATCAGCAACCTGGGGATGTTCGGTGTCGATGAGTTTACTGCCGTGATTAACCCGCCGGAAGGTGCGATTCTGGCGGTCGGCGCCATGGCTCAAAAGCCGGTTGTGAGGGATGGAGAAATCGCCATCCGGCAAACCATGCGGGTGACGATGTCCTGCGACCATCGGGCCATCGATGGCGCCGTCGGCGCGAAGTTCCTGCAAACCTTCAAGCAAATCATGGAGAATCCACTCTATCTTTTTGTTGGCTAATTACTCGAGCATCAGTTAGTGAACGAGCGAGATCGGGATTCTCAGTCCCGATCTTTTCTTTTAGTGAGCAGCACCATTCAATCTCGATCTGCAAACAATTCAGCGCCGCACCTGGCGCTGATTGCTGTGCAGATCTTATTCGCGACCTGGCCAATAGTCGGAAAGATCGCTCTGCGAACCATGCCGCCGATTGCGCTAGTCGGCTTTCGGGTGGGTGGCGCCACGGTAATGTTGGTCCTGTTGGCCCAGTGGAAGGGACGGTTCGGAAAGATCGCGCGTCGTGATTGGCCATTGTTGGTGCTCTCCTGCGCCCTTGGTTTGGTATTCAATCAATGGCTCTACGTCAAAGGCCTCTCGCTGTCAACCGCGATTAATTCCACTCTGATAGGCACATCGATCCCGGTCGCCACTCTGCTGGTAGGAATAGGTTTGGGGACCGACCGCGCGACGTGGCGCCGTCTGATAGGAATCGGTCTGGCGGCCGCCGGAGTGCTGGTCTTGATTGACCCCAGCGGCGCAGGGTTCTCAGCGGCGACGCGCGCCGGGGACTTGATGTTCGTCGTAAACTCGTTCTGTTACGGGGCGTATATAGCCGTCTCAAAAGATTTGGTAAGACGTTACAGCGCGCTCAATGTCATGGCCTGGATATTTATCGTGGGATGCTTTGCGGCGGTGCCGGCGGGGATCGTCAGCCTCAGACAGATATCTTTGAGCAGCGTACCTCTCGCGGTCTGGATCGAAGTTGCCTACATAATTGTTTTGCCAACCGCGGGCGCTTACTTTCTGAATGCGTGGGCGCTGGCGCGCGTCCCGCCCAGCACGGTGGCAGTTTATATTTATCTTCAGCCCTTGATTGCTTTCGCGCTGGCTCCGATTGTTCTGGGAGAGTCGATTGGCTGGCGCACCATTCTATCGTCCCTTTTGATCTTCGCGGGTGTAATGGTGGTAACCCGGCGGCGATCAAAACTTAGGGCCGAGCCGGGGATCGCCGAGAACCCGTAGACCCTGTTTTACGCTAACCGTATGTCATGGCTCATCGCACTCGTGCTTTTCATATTCTATCTGCTTGGGTTGTTCGTGTTTCACGCACCCAGCACGATTCATCTGCTGCCCATTTTGGCGCTCGGGGTATTGATCGTTGATTATTTGGTTGCCCGGCGATTTAGGTAGAGAATTCTTTCGTTTAGTCAGCGCAGAGAGGCTTCGCACTGCCGGCAATTCGTTCTGCGCCTGGCATTGAGGGTCGCGCACCCCTGACAGCGAATGTACATAGCGCGCGCGAAGAAATGCATGATCACATAGCTGCCGCCAAGGATGGCGACAGCTAAGATGATGTTGATGATTGTGTCTTTCAGAGGGTAATTCAGGCCCGAGCTTAGGCAGCTTGCTTGGACTTATTCTGTTCCCGCTGCCCGGCTGTATCCGCCCCGGATTTTAAATAATTCTGACCCCGGTTGTAACCTTCGCGGAAAGCCGTTGTGCCCGAGTCTTCTCCATACCTTTTGTTTAGGTGACCCATCATATCTTCACAGCTCTGACCGCGACAATCCGGATGCAGCGCTGCTTCAAAACCTAAACGATACTTCGCTTCATCCGAGTTAAAATCACCGCCTTGCTGGGTGTAATGCTCTCCCTCGGCATCCCGCAGCCCGATCCACCATTCTTCGCGCGCGGCGTCAACCGACTCAGCTCCGGCGCTGTGCAACGCACTGCGGGCGCTGGCCGCGATTTGATCATCGTCAGCGAGGGCAATCAAGACCGAACGACCGCGTCGCAGGGCATCTTCGTATACGAAGAGCTCGTCACGAGGAACGCCATTGGTAATTCCCTTCTCGACTGCATCTCCAGCCATGGCGCCTGCGGCCGCGCCACCCACGCCGAAGATTGCTGCGCCTATCAGTCCGATCGCGATTACCGGCCCCACGCCGGGAATCAGCAAAGAAGCGGCGGCCGTTCCAGCTTCAAGTCCTCCGGCAACTCCCAGGGCGGCCCCCACGGTCCCTCCCAGAGCCGAACCCATACCCGGCTGTTCCGTCTCAGTTGTCGCGACTCGTGCTTCGATTTCGCCCTCAGAAGTGTGCGGTGCGAGTACAGTTATCAGTTTGTCTGGAATGCCCACCGATTGAACGATTGCTCGCGCCCGTTGGGCATCGGCGAGTGAATTGAAAATTCCTACGATGCTCTCCATATGTTTGGAATCCTCCTGACCAAAATACAAGCGCGTGCTATGCCACGCGAAATGGGTCACGGCAAAAGGACAGGGTGATATAAGAAGATTACAATCCAGCCGCGCGCGCGATTTTGCGATTGAGCCAGCCTATTGCCTATGTTAATGTGTCACCCATGGCGACCGAAGAACTAAACATATTCGACATGGTGGAAAAGGAATGGCCGATGTCGGTCGGTGATGGTAAGGCCACGCGCAAAAAGAAACCGCGCATCCTCGCGATTACGACTGATTGCTGCACAGGTTGCGCCGGCTCACCCGCCTGCATCGAATATTGCCCTATCGAGGCCTGTATGTTCTGGGTCTCTGATCCTGACCATCCGCCTTTCGGCCGCATTGAAGTGGATCCTTACCTCTGCATTGGCTGTCAGAAATGCATCAGCAAGGGACCTGACGGCGCATTCCTCGACGGTTGTCCATGGGATGCGATTGAAATGATTCCAACTGAAGATTGGGAAGCTATGCACGCGATCAGCTTGCCCGACAGTCCACCACCGCCGCCAACCGCGCAAATCGGAGCCGGGGCCGAGCCACCGCCGGCAACTCAACCGGTTTAGTTTTCAGACTAAATTTCTGTTCAACCTGTAGCCGGACTTGAAAACGCCTTCGTCGACGCTAAGGCCGCGAGCAGATAGCAGGCACTTCCCATCAGCATCGCCGCCTGAAATCCAGCCATTAAGGCCACGAATACCGTCGTCACCGATCCAATCACTGACATGATGCCGTTGAGTCCCCAGTAAAACGGCGGCGCCGGCAAAGAGCCTTGGCCGGTCTCGCGCAAGCCGCGCGGGAAAGGCATTCCCATCGCCAGGCCGAGTGGCGCGATCAGGGCGATGGCCACCGCGATGCGTCCCCACAACGGCAGCCACAGCAGGGCCGGCACCAGCTTCGGCAGCGCGAGCGCTTCAATCGCGCCAATCACGGCGACCGCGACACAGGCCTTCCACATCGGCCATCGCGGACTCAAAGCGGCGCCGATTCCGCCAAATGCCAACAGCGTAAACAAAAGAACCGAGAGCGTGTAAATAGGATGACCTACCAGCAGAGTCATATGCTGCAGCAGCGCTAACTCAACCGCGATGAAGCCAAAACCGAGCGCCGCAAAGTAGACCAGCGAGCCGCCATATTTCAGCCCGGCCTTCTGGCCCGAAGATGACGGGTCCGCGGTTCCAACTTTCCGCGGCCAGCCAAACACGGCGAACAGGGCCAGCAATCCGATGCTGGGGCCCAGCAGCCATTGCGCTATTCGTTCAGCGATTGCGCTTGGCATGCGCCAAGGGCGATCGATAGCAAAATAAAATGGACTGTCATCCCAAACCGCTCCGACGTATCGCGGCGACTCGGCGTCGTATTGGGCCAGGCTCTTCGCTCCCGCGAGAACTTCTTTCATTCCCGGCGGAGCGGTGCCGCCGGGCATAATGATCGCCCGCGCCTGGGTCCAATTCCCGGAAATGTCTTTTAGCTCAGCGTCAGTAAAAGGCCGCTTTCGCAGCATGAACAGCATCTGCGAATAATCATTCGGCGCCGCTTCCTTCTCCATCAACACTACGATTCGTTTGGAAGCGTCCGGCGCGCCGAGCGTCGCGACCGAGTTCGACACGAGGCGCGGAATGTCCATCTCCCAGCGAAGAATAACGAGAATGCCGTCATCCTTGAGATGGTCGTAATAAGCCCGCACCGCTTCCGTCGTGTAGAGATAGTTTTCCGAGAGGGACAATCCGCCGGAAGCCACGGATGCCCACGAATCAACAAAACCAAGGAGGATGATGTCGAATTTGCGATCGGTGCGGCTGATGAAATTGCGGCCCTCGCTGAGTACAGTTTCGACATCCGGGCGATCATAAAGATTGCCGGCGCGCGCCCCGAAGCTGCGCACGAACTTCAGCATCAACGGATTCATCTCGACGGCGGTGACCTTCTTGCTGCCCGAAGCCAGAGCGGCCACTACATCGGGTCCGCCACCGGGGCCAATGATCAGGGTATCGGCATTTGGCGTGAGCCGAAACGGCAAGGCGCGATACGAGTCGCGCATGTCTTTGACGCTCTCGATTTTTCCGTCCCATTCACGAATTCCGGTCCAGGCGTCGGAATCGATGTAGAGGCGGGCAAAGCTGCCCGGCAGACCCTGTACACAATCGATGCGCGAGTAGGCATTCCAACCCGTCTGCACGATATGCGCGCCCGGAGCAGCGTCCATTTGATTGCGCATGGCTTTGGTCGTGCCGGGCTTCACGCGAAACGCCCCGAATTGAACCGTCGCCACCGTCGCCGCGATCACCAAAACCACCGCGACAACTGCGATTGCCTGGACCGCGCGAGCCGGCACCACCGGCTTTTGTTTCGTATCTGCCGGACTGGGCGATGAGGCCAACAGCAGCGCAGCTATGCCGGGCGCCAGCGCAGAAACCAGCAGCGCGGCCTCGCCGCCAAACACATGCAGCAGAAGAGTGACCAGAACGGCGCCCAGCGCAGCTCCGATCAAGTCATAAAAGTAGAGCGATCCGGCTACTGCTCGATGGATATCAAAGACAATTGAGAGGGCCATGCCCGCCAAAAAGAAAGGCAAGAGCGGCGCCAGGAAGTACAGCGGTAGCCGATCCATCTCGAATGGAAAACGCACGAGCAGCCAAAGACACAACGGAATAGCCCCGGCATAGAGGAGCGTGACGAGAGCTGCCGCATTCATCGACATTCTCATCTTTCGCTTCATGAGGTGAACCGTAAATCCGCCCAACCCCCATCCCAACAATGCGACTGAAATCGCAACGAAAGCGAAGTGGTACCAGATGCTGGCGGAGTAAATTCGAGTGAGTCCGACTTCAAGAATCAGGCCGGACAGGGTGATTAAGAAAACTGAGATACGAGTGCGCATATGGCGATGTAGTTAAGAGTAAGCGTTAAAAAACGTCAAGAGAGCTTCAGGATGTTTATCGAACAATCTGGCGCGGTTAGGCTAGCCTTACCGCATTGCCCGTGGCCAAACCACTGTGGGAAATGTCAGGTGCGCGGGCGACCGCTCGCTTCCCGCGCGCGAATAGCTTTGGCTGTTTGAACTGCTTGCTTTCCGGCGTCAGAACTCGGGTCCGCCTCGGCAATCGATTCAACCAGGGGCAGGTCTTCGGTCGTGCCCACGTAAGCCAGCGCACTCAGACCGTCGAGAATCGTTGAGCGATCAGGATTTATCAATGCGACGATCTGACCTGCCGAAACAGCGTCGCCTTCTTTTAAAGCGAGGCTCGTAATCGCGCCTCCCACGGCTGCACGAAATTCCTGAACATTCCCCGTCGGCTCACGAATACGGGCCAGCAATCCGCCTGCTTTGATCGGCGAACCCTGACTGAGCAGGCTTACTATCGTGCCGGCGAATGGCGATTTGGCCTCAAAGGGCTGCAGCATCGCGCGCAACTCGGGCCGCCCGGAAGCGTCGCCGAAGCGAATCAATTGCAGCGCCGCGTTGCGACGCACCAGCGGCTCGACATCCTTCAGCAACTCGACCAGGGCCCGGTGAAACTCCTCGGATTTATTGTCCTGCCCCATGACCCACGCTGCGGTTTTGCGCACTTCGGGTACTGAGTTCTTTGAAGCCGCAATGATCTGAGGATAGAACTTCCTGGCGGCCGGATCGCCACGCTCTATCTTCTGTTCGATCTGGAGCAAAGCGTGCTGAATGTTGCGTGGATGCTTTTCATCGCTCAGGTACTCGGCGATCTTCTCGTCTGACAAAGAACGGCCAAACCAGGTGAAGTACCAGGTCAGGAAAGGAACAATTATGAAAAGCGCCGCTACGATGATCAGCCACAGGTTCCCGGGACGCCGCCGCGAGCGACTGGCCGGCGCAGCGTTACCACCGTTCTGACTGGCGAATTCCTTGGCCATTTACTGAGCCGGGTAGAGGTGGTACAGCATCAGGTAAACAATGACCCCGGTCACCGAAACATACATCCACATCGGGAGCGTCCAGCGCGCGATGGCCCGATGCCTGACAAAGTCGCCTCGCAATGCTCTCCTTAACGTAATGATCACAAACGGCACGATGACCGCTGCCAGGATCGTGTGCGTCGTCAGTATCGTGAAATAGACGGGCCGGACCATTCCCTGCCCCGGAAATCGCGTTGTGCCGTGATGCTGGTGGTAAACAAGGTACGAAATCAGAAACAGAATGGAAGCGCCTAACGCAGCCAGTTGGCAACGGCGATGCGCCAGCACGCGGCCGTGGCGAATGAAGTAATAACCGGAAGTCAGCAGGATGAAACTGGAAGCGTTGAGCGTGGCATTAAGGTGGGGGAGCACCGAATAAAACTCGGGCATTAGTTCTGGCTGCCTTCCCCGCGGTTCATTTCCGTAATCATTCTGATGACATCAGGTGGTAAGGCGCGGCCCTTGCGATCTTTCATGGCAGGAACCGCGCGAGCAGCGGGCGGCTTTTCGGACGATGCGGCTCGCACTCCTGCAGGCGTACCAGGCGAAACTGCGGTCGCCGTAGCGGGCGGCTTCGCAGCTCCATGTTTGGGTGTGGCTTTTACTGGCCGCGCGATAAGCTCTTCGTAGCCACAGCGTTCGCACTGCCAGGCCGGAAATACTGCATTAGGATCGCCGCTGCTTTGATACACAGCCCGGCGTGATGGAATGATTTTACCGCCGCACCGCGGACACGAGCGGCCGCGCGTCGTGCGACGCTCAATATCGATTCCTAATTCCAGGGCCCGGTCTTCCATGTGTTTTGTGATTAGAGCGACTTTCGATGACGGATCGCCACGATAAAAATCGTGCAAAAAATCGAAACTGGCGGCACCAGCAGCACCAGGACACCAATATTGAAAGTCCTGATAAACGAGCTGTTTGAGCCCAGCGACGCGCGACACATCGCACATTGAGCAAGCGCCGGAGCGATGAACACAAAAAGGCAGGCCGCGATGACTGTGGCCAAAGTGATGATTCGAATTAAGCGTTGCGAGTTCATCAAAAACGCCGATCTATTTCGCGCCTTCTACTTTCGCCGGCGGACCCGAGTAGCGCAATCCCCTGGCGCGGAAGCTGTCTGGAAAGAACACCAACAGCAGGCAAATACAGATTACGACCGCGGGCACAATCGTGAGCACCAAATTCAGCCGCTCGAAACGGAGGTGCATGAAATACGCGACGATTAGCGCGGCTTTGATGATCGAAGCGCCCATCAGAATGATCAGCATGTAAACCACGGGCAAGTGAATATATCCGAGGAATACCTCGAAGCCCGTCAATACCAGCAGCCAAACCCAAACCATCGCGAACAATTTGTAGCTGCCGGCAAAATGGATCTCTTCGGCTTCGATAGCCACGGCGTGCGTTGAAACGGTCGGCTCTTCGGCTGCCCGGGCTTTGGCCTCCTTTCGCTTCTTCCACAGGTCCATTCCGGGAACTGCCAGAAACGAAAGCGCGAGCAGCAACGGCACCACCGTGAAGAACAGTCCATCCGTGCTGATAATGGCGCCGGCCGCGTACAAATTGTAAGCAACCAAAGCGAGAAACAGGGCCGCCGCTATCAGGCAGATCAGGTTCAGCCGCTTTTGTTGTCGCACTTCTGGGGGGGCGCTGGTTTCGCTGGTTTGAATTTCAGTCATGGATCAATGTTTTTCCGCCGCCGGTCCCTGATAGCGCAATTGCCTGGCCCTAAAACTGTCAGGAAAGAATACCAGCAGCAGGCAAATACAGATGACGAGTGCCGGAACGATGGTCAGCACCAGGTTCAAGCGCTCGAAGCGCAGGTGCATAAAATACGCCACAATGAGCGCTGCCTTGATAATTGAAGCGCCCATCAGGATGACGAGCATGTACACCACGGGCAAATGAATGTAGCCGAGGAACACTTCGAAAGCGGTCAGCAACAACAGCCAGATCCAAATGGAAAGAAACAGCCGGTTGCTTCCCGCGAAATGTTCGGATTCAGCGTGTGCGTTCATGTGTGGTTCTCCAGTGGCACAGACTTCAATCTGTGTGGACCAGCCAGAAGCGACACAGACTGAGGTCTGTGCCACAACACTACTTGCTCATATCGATTGACAGCAAATAAATCATCGGGAATACAAACATCCAGACGAGATCTACAAAGTGCCAGTACAGTCCACTGATCTCGATATCTTCGTGCTTCACTTTGTTGGCCCGGGCGCCCACCACCACCAGATAGATACAGCCCGTGAACACATGGAACATGTGCATGCCGGTGATGCCAAAGAAAGTCGCGCCAAACAGCGGCGTGGAGCCCGGCCACTTTTCGGCCCACTCTTTAGGCAACGCAAAAGGCGACAGTCCTTCGTGAATCAGGTGCTGCCACTCAATACTGTGGAGGATGATAAAGGTCAGGCCGAGCGCGGCCGTAAGAAAAATCCATTTGCGCGCCGCGGAACGATTGCGCTTGGCTGAAGCCGAGACAGCCATCACCATCGTCAAGCTGGAGGAAAGCAGCACGAGTGTCATGACCGAGGAAAATACGATGCTCGGATAAAACTTAAAGGGCGTCGGCCATACGTTTGAAGTCCGCACGTAGGCGTAACCGATGAGCAGCGCTGAGAACGTAAGCGAGTCGGACATGATGAACAGCCACATGCCGAGCTTTCGATGGCCGACGTGATACGGATGAACGCCGCCACCCCAGTCGTTCGCAATTGCCTGTGCTTCAGTTGCCACGAATTAACCTCCGAAGTGGCACAGACTTTAGTCTGTGCGAGAGATACACACGGTCGTCACAGACTAAAGTCTGTGCCACCCTATTTCCAAAACAGCAGCAGGAAAAACAAGCCAAGCCAAAGAGCGTCGAGAAAATGCCAGTAGATACTGGCCGCATCGGCCGCGCCCACTCGCCGCAACTCGCCTTCGAGCGTGTTGCGCTTTCGCGTCGTTCGCACCAGTAAATAAATCAAAGCTCCGAGTCCGCCCAACAAGTGCACGCCGTGCGCGGCCGTAAACAAATAGAAGAACGAACTGTACGGATTGCTCGCCAGGTAAACTCCCTGCCTGACGAGCTGGCGCCAGGCCACTAGCTGCGAGACTACAAAAGCCGCACCGAGGGCCAGAGTGCCCAGCAGCCAGCGTCCGTACGCCTGGCCTGCTAACTTCAAAGAACGCCGGGCCGCTTCAATCGTGATGCTGCTCAAAAGGATCAGGGCCGTGCTTAGCCACAACACTTTCGGCATCGCCACCGGGCGCCAGTCCTCGGCTGAGGCTGACCGAACGATATAGGCGCTGGTCAACGCCACGAACAGCATCAAGATGCTGCCAATTGCGGCCCACGCTCCCAAACGGTATCTGGCCGGCGAGAAGCGAAACTGGTCGCCATCTTCCCCGCCCCCACCGTTTTTGTGAAAGCCATTGCCGTTACGCCGGCCAGGCCCGCCGCCCAACCGCGTCCCAACAACTTGTTCAGGCCTTGTGGCCGTTACCGCCATTCCCGCTTGCTCCCCCTAAATCTGCGCCCACCGCTGTACCTTCGGGCTCAGTCTGCATAATGAAGTCATCGGGCGCGCCCGGCACCGAAAATTCATAAGGCCCGCGATAAACCGTCGGGACCACTCCCGCAAAGTTGTCGTGGGGCGGCGGCGACGGAATCACCCACTCGAGGGTGGTCGCTTGCCACGGATTGTCGGACGCCTTCTTGCCCTTGAAAATGCTCCAGAAGAAATTGAAGTAGAAAAGGACCTGGGCCGCTACGGTTATAATCGCAGCCACGGTCACAAACAAAACCAGGCTGTGCGAGCCCTTGAGAAACTCGTACTCTGAGAATTGCGCGTAACGGCGCGGCATGCCCAGCAAACCCATCGCATGGAAGGGGACGAAAATCGCATACACCCCTACGAACGTGATCCAGAAATGCAGCTTCCCAATGCTTTCGTTCATCATGCGGCCGAACATTTTCGGGAACCAGAAATAGGTCGCCGCGAACATGCCGAAGATTGACGCCACACCCATGACCAGATGGAAGTGGGCCGTTACAAAGTACGTGTCATGAAAAAAGAAATCGAGCGAGGTCTGGCCCAACACCAAGCCCGTAATGCCGCCGGCGACGAAGAGCGAAACGAACCCAATCGCAAACAACATCGGGGTGGTGAAACGAATCTTCGCGCCCCACAAGGTGCCCAGCCAGTTGAAGGTTTTGATGGCCGAAGGCACGCCGATCGAAAGCGTCAGCACTGAAAAAGCGATGGCCGAATACGGGCTCATGCCGCTCATGAACATGTGGTGGCCCCAGACAAAGAAGCCCAGCATGCCAATCGCGAAAATCGCAAATACCATCGCCCGATAACCAAACACGGGTTTGCGCGCAAAGGTCGAAAGGATGTGCGACGTGGCTCCCATGCCCGGCACGATCGCGATGTAAACCTCCGGATGGCCAAAGAACCAGAACAGGTGCTGCCAAAGCAGAGGCGAGCCGCCCGTATGTTGCGGCACCGGCGAGCCGCTGACGTAGAGCCCGCCCGGAATAAAAAAGCTGGTGCCGGCCGTGCGATCCAATAACAGAAGGATGCCGCCGCCGAGCAGGACCGGGAAGGAAAGAAGGGCGAGAACCGCGGTAGTAAACCAGGCCCAGCAGGTCAGCGGCATGCGCATCAGCGACATGCCCCGGGTGCGCATGTTAACCAGGGTGGTGATGAAGTTCAGCGCGCCCAGCAACGACCCCACGCAAAAGATTGCAATACTGATCACCCAAAGATTGACGCCGGCGCCCTGACCGGGACCGGCAATCTTACCCAGCGCGCTTAAGGGCGCATACCCGGTCCAGCCTCCGATGGGCCCGACGGTGCCGCTGCCGCCTGCCCATGATGCGCCCAGCTTACTAAACCAGGCGCCGACGGTGGCATTCCCTTCGGCGAAGATCGCCAGCAGGATTACGATAAATCCCAACAGCGTGACCCAGAACGACATCATGTTCAGCACCGGAAACGCCATGTCTTCAGCGCCAATCTGGATGGGCAAAAAGTAGTTGCCGAATCCGCCCTGCGGCGCCGTCGTCAAGACGAAGAAAACCATGATCGTGCCGTGCATCGTCACGAGCGAAAGATAGAACTCAGGCGTCATCACGCCGCCCGGCGCGCCCTGCGGAAACAGGGTTTCCATAATCTTGATATGGGTCCCGGGCCAGCTCAGATTCACGCGCATTAACACGGACATGATCATCCCGACTACGACGGCAGCCAGCGCCAGCATGATGTACTGGATGCCGATCACCTTGTGATCAAGACTGAAGATGTATTTGCGAATGAAGCTGGTTGGCGCCGGGTGCCGGTGCACTTCTGCATGAGTTGCTTCTGCCATCGCGTTTCTCCTCTGGAAAGGGGAAATGGAACTTAGTAGGCCGGTAGCTGATATCTATTAAGTAGCTCGTCCTTACGAGCCTGGAATTTGTCCTGTGACATGGCGGCCAGTTCATCGAATTCGTTCTGCGGTAAAACCAGCATGAAAGACTTCATCTTGTAGTGATTCATGCCGCAAAGCTCGGCGCAGGCCAGTTCATACTTGCCCACTTTGTTGGCCGTGAAGTGAACCCGAATGTTCATCCCCGGCACGAGATCCTGTTTGAAGCGCAGCTGCGGAACGAAGAAGCTGTGGGTGACATCCTTCGAGCGAAGAATCAGCTCGACCGGACGATTGACCGGAATCACGAGCGTGGAAACCACCGAATCATCCTTGGCATTGGGATCGGTTTCATCCAGCCCGACGTAGTTAAGCGCTGAGTCGTCGATGAGCGAGGGGTCGGTGCGGCCAAAGACGGTGTCTTTGCCGGGGTAATGCATGTTCCAACTGAACTGCTGGGCCACGACCTCGACCTGCAGCGAGCCCTGGGGCGCGTCATGCAAGTGAAGCGACGCCCAGACTCGCTGACCCATCACGCCCAGACTGATGAAGACAATCGCAGTGACGACGGTCCAGACCACTTCCAGCCGGTTGTTGCCGTGCGAGTAAGTGGCGCGCTGCTTATTGGCGCTGTCACGATACTTGAAGACGACCCAGCCCAACCCGACTTGCGCAGCGGTAAAAGCTATGCCGACCACAATGATTGTGATCATGAACTGCCGATCCACCAGTGGACCGTGGTCTGAGATGGATTGCGGAAACCACCACTTGCCGCTGACGAACATCCAGACGGAAGCGATTGTGATTATCCAGATTACGACTCCCAGAAGGCGTCCCATTCGAGTTTCTCCTTCGAAAGCACTTGTCCCATCTGTCTTATCCGTCACATGGGTCCCATGAGACCAATGCGACCTATGGGACTTATCGATTCAAAACCATGACACCAAACAACAATGGCAGGTAAAGCACTGAAGCCAGCAGCAATTGCCGCGCGTGCTGGTTCGATTTTGAAAGTGCGGCCCGAATGCTGCTGGCAAGGAACAACAGACCCAGCACGGCCGCCGCGGCTAAATAAATCCGACCCGAAATGCCAAGCAGCGTGGGTAATAAACTGACCGGCAAAAGCATTAAAGCGTAAGCAATTATTTGCTGCCCGGTGACGCGGCCGTCCGGCTCGACCACGGGCAACATGCGGATGCCGGCGCGACCGTAGTCTTCGCGATACATCCAGGCGATCGCCAGAAAGTGTGGGAACTGCCAAAGAAAAAGAATCGCGAAGAGTACCCAGGCGGCCACGTCGATTTCCCCACGCGCGGCGGTCCAGCCCATCAACGGCGGCATGGCCCCGGGAAAAGCACCTAGCGCAGTCGATAAGGAGGTGCGCGTCTTTAGCGGGGTATAAACGAACAGGTAGCCGGCGATCACCGTCAATCCCAGCAGCGCCGTCAGCACGTTGACGAACAGGGCCAGGTAAGTTTCCGCCATGAGCGTAAGTGCAACTCCAAACCAAAGTGCCTCGAACGGGAAAAGCCGGCCTGACGGCAGTGGCCGGTCGGCAGTGCGTCGCATCAACCCGTCCAGATCGCGCTCCATGAATTGGTTTAGCGTCGCGATACCCGAAGACAGGAGCGCGATTCCTACCATGGCGTGCGCCAGAGTGACGTAGTTGGTTGCGCCTCTGGATCCCAGCACAAATCCAGCGGCCGACGTCAACATAATCAGCGTCGTGATTCTTGGTTTGGTGAGCTCGATGAAAGCCGTGACACGCGCTCTGGCAGTTAACGGCACGATGGCCTCACCGGCGGTGGTTGAATGCAGTTCTATTGCAGCAGACTTCATGAATAAGATTCAGTTTTATCGAGAACCCCGGGGTTTAAGGAACTTTTTTAGGCCGTGGCCAGCGCATAGTTCTTTCCCACGGACCGGACCACGCGGAATACCCTCAGCGCCAGAACAATGGTGGTCGCAAACACCAAAGCGCCACAAGCCACATGCGCAACCGTCACCGCCACCATCGGAGTCAGCGGCTGTGGATCATTCGGCGAAGCCGCGCGCGTGATGTAAGCCGCCAGGCCCAAACTCAATTGCACGACGAGCAACGCTGCGGTCAAAAGCGCCGGCCTCATCAGGTACTTCTCTGCCCGAAACCGCCGCCAAACTCTGGCCACCGTTGCGCCCATGACGACCGTGACGATAAAGGCGCCACCGACGTGAGCTAACACCAGCGCCGTCGGCAGGTCTTCATCCCAGGTCGCTGAGTGCCGCAGCGTCGCACCCAAAACCAACTGGGCGAGGATGACGACGAGAGCCAGGACCACCACCGAGCGCAGCGACGGTCCGTCGGTTTCATCCTGCGGTCCAGGAGCGGCCCACCAACCTGGCGATGTGAAGACCGCAATACTGACCGTGATCAGAAAGAACAATTGGGCCAGGGTCGCATGCGCGGCTGAAACCGCCAGCGGTAAAAGCATCTTCACGGTCAGACCGCCGAGCAACCCCTGAGCAATGACCGCCAGCAGCGCAATCCAGCCCAGCCGCCTGACCCACGGCCGCCGTTCGCGCAGTTGAAGATAGATAGCCAATCCGATCGTGAGTATGCCGACACCGGTAGCGATCATTCGGTGACCGTGCTCCCAGAAAACGTTCCCCACCATTTTGGGAAAGAACTTTCCGAAAGAGAGCGGCCAGTCCGGGACCGCCAGACCAGCATCATGACTGGTGACGTTAGCGCCGGCGATGATGAGAAAGAACGTCGCGCACGCCACCAGCACGGCGAAGCGATGTAAACCCTTGGACATAATTCATTTCATTAGTCCCATTGGTCCCATAGGCCCCATTTCCCGATGGGACAAATAGGACTAATACGACCTATCGCTTTCCGAGCATCGGAAATTCAATCGCCGGCAGCATCTGCAGGGTACTTGGTTGTCCCAGGGCCGCCGCGCCGAACGAGAAGTCCGCCTTGCCCGCGCCGCTGGCCGGCACTGTGACTTCCATACTCTTTTCCGTTCCGGTCGCCCCGCCCTCGTGCCACGCCACCACCGTGTACTTGCCTGGCGGCACACCTTTCAGGGTGAAGCTCCCGTCCTCGGCGGTAACCGCGAAAAAGGGATGCTTGCTGACGGCGACGTATGACTTCATCCAGGGATGCTGATTACACTTCACGGGCACCAGCACTTCGGCGCGTGCCAGCTTGTGATTCAACGGCGCAGCGCCATTTGGCTGCGACTGGTTCCAGTCCGGATTATTCTTCGGCGTGAAGTGAATGTTGTGCGTGGTCGGGTCGCTGTTTTTGATCGTGATGTCCTGGTTTACGACTACCCCCAGAACGTGCGGTTTGTAGTGGCAACCGTCCTGATCGAGCACCGCCGCGGTTGACGGAGCCGGGAAGCTGTAGTCGCCAATTTTTGATCCGTCTGCAAGCGCCCCGTCCTTGATATAGACATAGGTGTTGGCAAGCTTGCCATCCTTTACGGCCCAGTCCTCAGTCATCAGGTTCGGGCTCTTCGATGTGCATGCGGGATCCGCCGAAGTATCGATCTTCTTGCCTTCCGGCGCGGCGCCGTTATAGGTGACAACGCCCGTGATGGTCCCTTCGTTGCCCTTGTTCGTATAAGTCTTTCCGGTTGAACCGGTGTCTCCGCCTTCATCTTCGGTCTCAGTCTTACTGCCGCAGGACGAAGCAAGCGAAAGAAGACTGACCAAAGCGATCAAGCCGAGCCAGAATCGTGCATTCTTACTCAACATAAATTGAGTCCTCCAGGAATTAAGATACCTTTAGATTTAGAAAAGCCAGCATACCCTACCGCTCTTCAGAGTACCAACGCAGCGCGCGCACTTCGCGAGCTGAAAAATCCGGACTGAAGACGGTATTCCGGTCGCCGCTTCTCTGTGGTTCGGCTGATCTTGTTGGGGCTCCGCCGGCGCACGAATGCCAGCCGATCGCGACTGTTCTTTCGATTGCGGCCCAGCTGGTCGCCGCGACGCTTGCGGCCTTCAAGATTTTTGCCGGTCGCATTCGTGGCCGGCGCGTTTGCCGGCGTCGCGGCGGGTGCCGGCGAAGCTGACAGCAGACGGCGTTGTTCGTCCGGCGTCATCAAGAACATGTAGCGCACCAGCAGGCGAGCGTGGTCGCCGTGATAGTTCGCGACGTCCGAAGGTGGATTCGGGAGATTAACAACCCAGTGCTCCTGATCCTTCTTAAATAAACTGCTGGGCATCGCTGTCCCGGGAGAAATTTGGGCCGGATCCAACAACCAGCGGAAGGTCCAATCCGGTTTCAAACGTTCAGACGCCAGCAGGAAATTCGGCGCGATTGCTTTGGCGTCATGCGCGGCATCACCGGTAATGTGACACTTCAAACACGGCGTGCCCGAGACGAAGATATTACGAGCGATCGACTTTTCATATTCGGTTAGCGGTGTCATCGGCTCTTTGATGTAGGGTTCGTTTTGCGACGAAACCGCCATAAAGAAGCGCACCAGCACCCGCAACTCGTTCGGCGAGAAATTAAACGTGGGCATGTGCACCTGAATATAAGGCCGCACGCCATTCCGATTTAATCCCCATTGTGGCAGCAATCTGCCACCGCTTTGATCCGTGGCGCTCGAGGTCACCGGCTTTTGAGCCGGTGACGCGGCCGCCTGGGGCGTCCCGGCGGGCTTTGCCGCAGCTGTTGCCGGCACGGAACTCGGCAGCATCGGTTTTTCATCCGCGCGCATGAGTGAAGGATCCTTGAGAAACTTCATCAGCCAGTCGGGATCGACACGGGCGCCTTCACTGGTCAGCATGGGCGGCAGGAACTCTTTTTGAGTGGCATAGAACGGGAGCGAATTAAGCACCGTGCCCGTCACCGTTGCCGGTTCAGCCGAATTGTTGTAGGCGCTGGTTTGCTGGCCCGGCTGAATGACGTGACAACCCATGCAGTTGTACTTCTTGATGACCCACCAGCCGGCTTGAATATCCTGGCGCCGGGCATCCTGCGGATTGTAGAAGAGTGAAGTCGGGACGTTAGCGCCTTCAGCTCCAAGGCTGCCGAGCAGCAAGGTCGTCAAGCTGGTGCGCCACTCCTCCGTCAGATAGGGCTTCGGCATGCGCAGCCGTTCTTTGGGATCCAGATATTCCGACTTGCCGCGATCGTAAATCGACGGGTCGGCGAGCTTATGCTCAAAGAAGCCGCGGTGGTTGTACCACTCTTTTTCCGTCGCCTTCGGATGCAGGTTCAAAGGGTCGCGCCCGTATTCAGCGTCCTGCGTCACCAGCGCAAAGTCGAGACGCTCGAGCGGCGTCGAGCCTTCAGTCGTCAACTCTTTGCCGATGCGCTGCTCTTCCTCGAAGCCTTTGATCTCATGACAGCCGGCGCAACCGTATTGCTTAATCTCGGCTTTTCCCTGCTCCGCAAACTTGGGATCGTCCATGAAAGAAACGTCGCCCGAGGTCTGCGGCGCGGAAAGCGAAAACAAGTAGCTGGCGATATCGCGCGCATCCTGCTCAGACAGCCGCAGGTTGGGCATCACGGTCATGTTCTGCACCTGCAACTCAGCGCCGTCGTTCGGACAGGTTGAATGCAATTCAGTATCGAAGAGATACGGCAGATTGTGTTTGGCGTAATCGTCCGGCGTCAGATCGCGATGTTCCTTCGGACAGTAAGGAGCCCAGCGCTCGCGCGGGTTATAAATCCAGCGCACGATATAGTCATAGTTCGCCTTCTCGCCAACCCGGGAAAGGTTCGCCGCAAACGTTCCGCCTAGCTGACTGTCGCTTTGGCCAATCGAGTGGCAGGCCATACAGCCGCGCGTTTCAAACAATTCTTTGCCATGCGTCTTGTCGCCCTGCGTCTGTGCGGGAACTTTGCCGTCAAAGCTGTTCTGCCAGAGATAGGCGGCCACCCCTTTTAGATCTTCTTCGCCTTCGGCGCCGTCAATGTGGAAGCGCCAGAAGGTCGGCATCTTGGTGCCGGGCCGGAATGCCTGCGGATCTTTGAGCCAAGTAGGAATCCAGTCTTTGCGCAGTTTCAGCCGCACATCCTTTAAGTTAGGTCCGACCTTTTTCTGATCTTGCTGCAGGAAGCGGGTCTGAAGGTTAAGCTCGTCGATGCGCGCGGCCAACTGGCTGTTTTGTACGCGCAGCGATTCGGCATGGGCCAGCAGCCTTTGCACTTCGGCATCATCGCTGGCGTTGGCGCTGGCATCCGTATCCAACTTTGCCTGCCGCTCATTCGCGCCGATTTGCTCCTGCAGTTGCGATACCTGCTGGCGCGAGTTGGTCAGCGCGTCCGCTTCGCGATCGAAAGCTTCCATCCGGTGACAGCCGACACAGCCACGCTGGTAAAACAAATCCTTCGCCAGGTTCAATTTTTCGGCGCCCTGGGTGACGCGATCATTCGCGTGACACATTTGGCAGCCGGCCTCAGTGTTTTCCTTCGGGAACAATGGGTGAAGCCAAAACGGATTCAAGCCATGCGCTTTGGTCACGCTGGTCGTAGCGCGTCCATTGCCGCCGTGACAAGCCGCACAGCCGAATTTTTCCGGATTGTGGATTTGCAGAAGCTCTTTCCGTGGATGGCTGACAAAAGCGTTCGCCAGTTCGTCGAGCTGTTTTTTACCCGGCCCAGCCGGAGACATGTCATTGGCCTTGATAGGCAATGGCTCGCGGGTTCCCAGGTGGCAGATTTCGCAGCGATCGACGACGCCGGCAGAAATGTTGCTGATCTGGTGACCGAGAATCGTGTAATCAAACGACTCCTGGTTTTTCCGGATCAGGTCATCGATGTTCTTTCGAGGAAGCAGGCTGACGTGGTTCTTCAGATAGTCGTCCCGTTTTTTGGCGAGCTCAGTGGGTTCCTTTAACAACTCGGCCTTCTGTCCCAGGGCTTTGGCTTTGTCTTCGCGCAAGTCGTTGAAGGTCTTCTCCAATTGCGCATAGTCCATCTTCTGCCGGGCTGGCTTACCGCCGTTATCGGACGGCATGTCGACGGTCACCTGGTCTTTCTTCTGGGACGCCAGCTTGTTCTTAAAATAGCGCTCCCACAAACTGCCCTTCTTAGAGGTCTCGAGTTTGAAGGTGGTGACTACAATTCGCCCGCGCTGGTTTTGAAAAGGATCCGTAACCGCGTCGAGCTTCGCCTGGATTAGACCGACTTGCTTGTCGATGTCGGCCACTTCTGCTTTTACTTTATCGAGCGAGACTCTGGCGTCCTGGTCGAGTTGCTGGTACTCGGGCGTCTGCTTGATTTCGTTTTCAGACTGGCCGGCGCTGCGGCGGATACTGCGGAGATAGGCGGTGTAGCGCTTGACGAACTCGCGCTGAATCGGCTTCCAGGGGCGCTGACCAAAACCTTCGTCATAGAGCGCCCAGCCCGCCGACAGCATCAGCAGCAGGACGCAAACGAAGATGATCATGCTGGTCGAGCTGCTGACAATCGGATCGCGTTGCGGCTCAGCGTCCTTCCTGACCAGCGATTCGACAGGTTCCGGAGATTCAGGCACAGTTATATCCCTTACGCCTCAGATGTTGAACCACGGGGTTACCCAAACATACTTGATCGTGAACACCAGCCGGAGAAACAGCTTGACGGGCATCGCCAGCAACACGCTGATCGCAAAGAACTGAAAGGTGGCGTATTGCAACAGGCTGGTGTTGGCAAGCAGCTTCTCTTCAAACGGATCGGGTTCCCGGGCCCAGGCAATGAGTTTCTTTGGCGACACGAGATAGCTCATCCTCAAAGGCCCGCGGCGCATGAGCCAGTGAAAGAACAGCGCGCCGACGATATAAAACCCGCCGACAATGATGGCGCCGAAGATCATTTTGGCAATCCAGCTGGTATTCAAAAATCCGAGACCGGGGATGTCGGCAATGATTTCGTGTAAGTCTCGGTTGCGGTCGAATACGACCGTGTTGTGGTCCCAGGTCTCACCCGGCCAGAACCAGATCCAACCCGGTCCCCGAATGAACGTGCCGATAACGATTAGGAGGATCCACATCAGGAATCCCCAATTGAACATGTTGACCGCGAACCGGCGCTGCCGCAGCGTGTAGTACCCGTTCCCCAGCGGATTCGAATCGACGTAGGGAAAAACCATCAATCCGATCATGATGATTGAAGGCATGACTACGCCGGCGATCCACGGATCGAAGTAAACCAGCATTTCCTGTAGTCCCAGGAAATACCAGGGCGCTTTCGAAGGGTTCATCGTGAGGTTCGGGTTGGCCGGTTCCTCGAGCGGAGCGTTCAGCGCGATCGACCAGACATACAAAACGACCGTCACAATAACGGCCGCTAAAAACTCGATCCGCACCAAATATGGCCAGACATGAAGCTCTTTTGCCCAACCCGGCCGCCACGGCTCCACCTTGCGATGATGTGATTTAGCGAGATCCTTGTCGCCTTCGAGATTGACGATTAACTTGTCATTCGCTCGTGCCTGCTTAATACCCAGCCAGGTAAAGAACGGAACTAAAAACAGCATCGCCACAATTGGGACGTTGTCCGCGGCGGACGCTATTTTCCAGAGCTGGTGCCAGTCTTGTACGGAATAAATGAAGAGGCCGAGCAGCACTGCCACGACAACCCAGCCGATGATCTTGTTCCGGCGGGAATTGGGAGCTGGCTGTTCGACTATCGCGCTCATTTTTTCTTCAGGACCTTCATTTCTGATTCGAGCATCACTGGAGCAGGCCCGGATATGCCACCGTCCTTCCGGATGCGCCAGAAGTGCACGGCCATAAATATTGAAGCGACCAGCGGAATTCCGATGCAGTGCCAGATATAAGAACGCAGCAATGCATTTGAATCGACGATCGAGCCGCCCAGCAAACCGAAGCGAACATCGTTGTAAGGCGTCAGTCCCAGCTGCGGGCCAAACGGCCCTTCATTGCCCAACATCGGGGTCGCCCGCGCCATGTTCGTACCCACTGTGACGGCCCAAAAGCCAAGCTGATCATCGGGCAGGAGATAACCGGTAAACGACAGCAGCAGCGTCAACACCAGCAGCACCACGCCGACGCACCAGTTAAATTCGCGCGGCTTCTTGTACGAACCGGTCAGCACCACGCGGAACATGTGCAGCCAGGTGGTAATGACCATCAGGTGCGCCGCCCACCTATGCATATTGCGCAGCAACTTGCCGAACGGAACGTCGTGTTCGAGATAGAGGATGTCGCGAAATGCGTCGATCTTGGTCGGGTGGTAATAGAACATCAGCAGCACACCCGTGAAAGTCAGAACAATGAAAAGATAGAAAGTGATGCCGCCCATGCCCCAGGTGTACTGATAGCGCACCGCGTCGCGATTAATCTTGGCCGGATGCAGGTGGAGAAAGACATTGGAAAGAATCGCCAGGGAACGATTACGCGGATCAGATCGTTCATGAGAGACCCGGAAGATCGATTTCCAGAGCTGAGTCTGCTGCGGGTCTTTGTAATCCTTGGCTTCATCCAGCGCCCGGTCCTTCAAGGACATCGCGGTGTCCTTGGCACGCTCAACCAAACCGACGTTGGTTTTCTCGCCGGTGAGTTGTTTGGTTTCTTTGGGGTCGTTATCAGCCATTTGTTTACCCGGTCGCTACCGCTCCCGGTTCTGACTTCGATTACAACGGAATGTATGCGCCCGGATCGTTAAACTCGTTACGCTCGCCCTTTGGCCACTTGTAAAGCTTGCTTACGTCCACCACGATCTGTCCTTCAGCATCCAGTTCGACCTTGGCGCGATCCATCGGCCGCGGTGCCGGGCCTTCAAAGTTGATCGCTTCGCTATCGTAACCGCTACCATGGCATGGACACTTGAACTTGTTCTCGCTGGCCTTCCAGTCCGGGGTGCAGCCGAGATGTGTGCATCTCGCATAAACCACGAACAGTCGATCCGAAGTTTTATCGACCCAGATGCGGTACTGCTGTTGATACTTGGTATCGACGCCGAGCGCGTAATCGCCCGGAAAGCCAATCTTAAAGGTGCTGGAAGGTTCGAAGATCGCGCGCGGCAGGAAAAAGCGCACGAACATCAGGAAACACGTCGTCAAAAAACCGGCAACGCTGGCCCAGACAATCCGGCGCCGCATCTTGTTTACGGGCGGATCCGGTGTTGACTCGACGACCACCGACGGCGGTCTTCCCGCCGGCTTGGGGGCCGGTTTGGGCGCAGGCGGTGCAGCAGCCGGTGTTTCGGCAACGCTTGAATTCTGCTCGCTCAAGCTGCTATCCACTCCATGGTCTCAGGGAAGATGTGATTTCGATCACATCACCGATCGCTCACACTTCAACGCCGCGGGTTGCGCGATAACTATACAATTACCCGCGACACAGGGATTGATGTCTCTGTGAAAACCGATTCGCCTTGTTCACTAGAAGTGCAGTCGCAAACAAAAAAAGAATTATAAACTGTCCCGACAGAAGGCTCTTTATACATTTTCGCGGCAGAATTGGCAAGGGTATTTTGATTAGTTGTCCTCTTCGCTTTTGTTGCTCGCTGAAAATACTAAGACGCGGAAAGTCATTAACTTGCGGCAATTCCACAATTGGGAGAAGGACTATTGTAATGAAGTCGCTGAGGCATTCTCGAGAGTGCCGAGAGCTCCAACAGCCTCTGGCAACAGCGCATGCGCTCGCGCCTGACGGTCACGCCGCAAAGCCGCACGCCTACTTACTGAGTACTCGCCGGACTCGTTACCATCTACCGCCGAAATTGGTGTCAACCTTGAGTCCTAATAACTGCAAGAGATTTGTGAGACCGCTGGTATGGGCTAGTTGTTGATGATCCGCGCCGTGCACAGTCTGAAGAAACACGTCATACGCCCACCGGCCAAGTTCTCTGTGGTTCGTTCCGTAAATCTTAGCGCGATACCTGAAAACGTTCCCATAACGATCGCGCCGGCGTGATTCGCGGTAATCGAGCGAGAGAGTTCGACGCCCATTTCCGGCAACGTGTGCAGTTCTAGTGGCTCCGACATCCCATTGCGATTTGTGTCTTGCCACAATCTCAGTTTCACAAAGATAGCGTCATGACTGTCGATCACGGCATCGCCGTTTCCACCATTTTCGGAAGTATCGTACTGTGCGAGCGCGCGAAAGCCGTTCGGCTCAGCCGACGGAGGTAATTGCTCTGAGAGTCGCAGCCAATACACGGTACATAGTTAGCCTGGGCAACCGGGAAAACAGCCCTGGTCACACTCATCGACAGGGACCGCCGCATCGCGAGCAACTAACCTTGAAACTGCCCTAAAATAACTTACCGGCAAAACTGCCGGTAGGTTGTTATGGTTTTGTTTCGCGGGCGCTCCCACATCCATCCTTACTGAACGCCAGTTCACCTTGCTCCGTTTCCTCCGTCTCGGTTCAGAGTTGGAGTACTCAACTTTGGACGTTTCAGGAGAACGGTTCGGACCGGGAACTGGTCGGTCAAGCACGAATCCGGTCCCGTCACCAAAATTCAAATTCCCGAGTTTGATTTTGACTTTTGTCGGCAGCCGCCATCCTTTCTCACGACGCCCCTTTTTCAACGTAAGCACGTCAAGCGGATGAAGGGTAAAGACCTTTGATTCACCGGGCTTGAGTGGTATATCGTCCGCTGTTGGTTTAGCACCGATCCCGCTGAGTTCCAGTCTGCCAAATATAATGTCAGCCCTGAAATAGTCAGCCCTCCAATAGTCATTCGGGACATCGAAGTACAGGCTGAGTCCAAACGTATAAATCGGTTTGCTTCCAGTATTGGTGATCTCAACTTCAAAGTCGCTCACCCAATTCTCGTTCTTTAGATCTTTCCAGGCTTTCTCCTTTTCTTTCCTGACCCTCACGTCGAGCGGAGCATGCTTGATCGTATTTTCGACTTGGCGCTCTTGCACAGCCGGCGATTGGGCATTCATCGGACCGGATGCTCCGTTGAAGAGAAGCACCAACGAAATAGCAACAATCAGCGAAGCAAAAAATAGTCTGAACAGCGGGGTTAGTTTGCGTAGCGAAGACATCAGAGGAACCCAACTTGGAGGCGCTAGGTGCGGGCGATCGCTTAGCGCGGATTACGTGCCTTATACAACTCGCGAAGGCCGCTAGTCAAGAGTTTTTCTTCGAGTTTTTTTGTGTTTTGATTAGGATATTTTTGATTAGTTCGCCTGAGGAGTAACAGCATGAACGAGAAACTGCGCGTCGTTCTCTATACAAAATCGAACTGCACCCTGTGCGACCAGATGAAGGAGCAAATGGCGCTGGCGCAATGTGACGAAGTGTACTCGCTTGAGGAAATCGACATCGAGCTTGACCCCGAGCTCTATGCCCGTTTTCGAAATGATATTCCGGTTCTCTGCATTAACGGCGTTGAGGCTTTTCGCCACCGGCTGGAAGCCGCGGAGTTCCGCGCGTACGTCACTTCCCTTCTTCAGTAACTAAATATTTGTCGCACTTCACTGTCTCAACCGACCGGAAAGATCCGAAGGACATTTGAATAGTCACGGCCGTAAAGCCTGGACAGTGAGTTTAGGAAAGAGTGAAGTTCAGGTCTTTGCGTGCCTCGTCAATCGCCACATAGATTCGTTCTCGCTCGTCCTCACTCGCGGCCGTTCGATAGCCGTCAATCAGGTCTTTGAGCGTGGCCAGTCCTTTATATAGTCCGGCATTCTCGATCGGAGGCGTCAGGTAGGAAATAAGTTCGGCGTACGAGCGTCGCTTCGCGATGGTGCCTTCGGAAGGATTATTGACGCTGTAAATATAGATATTGGGCAACTCGCCAATCAGACGGTCCGGCCAGCACCGATCTGAGAGGCCCACTTGCTTGCCCGGCATAAACTCAAGCGCACCGTGCGTCCCGACGTGGATTACGGCATCAGCTTTGAACACCTTTTCCAAATAGGTGTAAAACACGGCAAAGCCGTGATGTGGCGTGCCGCCCTGCGACATGAGCAGCCGCATCGGATCGTCTTCGTACCCAAAAGTGGGCTGCACGCCAATAAAAATATTCCCGAGATCAATTCCCTGAATCAGCGCCTGTCCGTGGTTGGTGTCGATCGTTCCGGGCGCCGGGCCCCACTCGTTTTCGATCTCCGAAACAAAAGGACAAAGCCGGCGGTACTCCTCAACGCTCATCTGATACGCCACGTTTGCAGTAGTGGCGAAATCTTCTGAATTGCCTCCGAGCAGCAAATCACGAAGGGCATCAGCTGAGGCCGGCACCTCGACTTCATAGCCGTCGTGTTTTAGCTGTTTGACGATCGCGAACACACTCGCGAAAACATCCAGGTCCGCGGCCGTTCCAATGTTCCCCTTGTTAGGCGGGAAGCAGTAAAGGGCGAGCGCCAGCTTCAATTCCTTTCGAGGCGCGGTTTGCAAACGATTCCAGCGATGCAAACGCGCCGCGATTCGCTGGCAGCGATCGTCAAGCGCCGCCGGCTCGACCGCTTGCGCCGAAATTCCGCCAAAGACGAACGGCTCGGTCGCTCCGTCAATTTCGGGGATCGCCACCTGCATCCCCATCTGCACGGGATTCAGTCCGGTAAACGATTCGCGCCACGATTCAATTGTCTGCGTATCCAGGCTCACCAGCGATCGATAAGGAATATTCAATTCGCTGAGATACTCTGCGGCGGCTTCGCTATCATTCATCGCCGGACCACCAACAAAGCTGAATCCGGTTAGAGAAACGATTTGACTGATCCGGGTACGCAGGCCTCTGGCCTGCGCCGATGTTTGCAGGCCGGAGGCCTGCGTACCAACAAAAAACCGTTCGCATGCTTCCCGATTGTCCATCAGCGTTGAGATTGCCGGAATCACACTGAGACCCTGCTCTTCAATCGCCCGAATCAGAGCGTCGTAGTGTTTGCGGGAATTGCTGACAATCTGCGGCCGCATCAACAGCAATCCAATCGTGGACTTTGGATCAAGAGGGTCGCCATTGGACTTTGGTCTTTGGTCTCGGGTCTTTGAGAGAAACTCCCGGTACCAGACCTCATAACTTTCAAACGACTCAAACAAAGCCGACGCATCCGGATGATAGATCGCGACGGTGGGCAGGGCCTCCGCAGCAGCGATTTCGAGGGAGCCCAAGCGGTCGTCATTAACATAATTCTTCACAGCCAGCAGAATCATCGACTGAATGTTCTGCGGCGTGGGCTGCAGAAAATAACTGACGAGTAGGAGGTAGTTCTTAGCGTCACCGAGCCGCCCCGCACTCGGGACAAAGCGCAGCAGGTTCGGCAGCCGCTCAGCCCACTTCAAATACTCAGCCCGGCTGTGGCCGTTAGATTTTCCATTACGAGTTTGCCGGCCGATCCAGGAAGCAACCAATCGCATGAGCGAATTGGCGTCACGCTCCGGCTCGGCGGCGGTGGGCGCCTTGGCGCCTTTGCGTGAAAAGCTCTGAAAGTCCAATTTGCCCAGTCGCGTTCGTTTCATGACCTCGGGCATGCAGTTGATCACGATTACCGGCAGATCTTTGGGACGATTGTCGAGTATGCGCAGCAGGCGCGCCGCGTTTTCGCCATCCATCACGTGAATTACAAACACAACGTCGGCGGCCAGGAGGGTTGCTTCGATCGTCCGCCACTCGGCCTCGGTAAAAGTTGCGCCAAAGTTCCACGCCTCGAGTTGCAGATCCAGATGGTGTTCGCGATTGATCTCGCGCTCTGCCCGACGCAGCGGCGACAGGAGACTGGAACCCACATAAAGAACTGTGACTTTCATTTCGATGATTTCGCTGTCTGCGTAACCATTCTCGGTAGGGCCGTAACCAAATCCCGCAACCTTTCGATTACTTCCTCATCCGGATTCCAGTAGCCGCGGTCATGCGCTTCGAGCAGTCTCTTAGTCAGCGATTGCACTGAATATTGGTTTAGCTCCAAAAGGCGTTCGCGCATCTGCTCGTCCAGCAAAAACGTTTTGCTTATCTCGGTATAGATCCACGGATCGACAGCGTTAGCGGTGGCGCTCCAGCCAAACGTGTTCATGACATGGTTTTCGATTTCCGCTACCCCGCGAAACCCATGCTTGAGCATTCCCTCGTACCATTTTGGATTGAGAGTTTTAGCCCGAGTCTCAAGCTGCACCGTTTCTTCCAGCGAGCGAATCTTTGTCTGAGCAGAAAGCGAATCCGATAAATAGATGGCCGGCCGAGACTGGGAACGAGTCTCAACTGCTTTCGAGATTCCGCCCAGGTATTCGAAATAATGATCGACGTCCGTAATGCCGACTTCGAAGGAATCGATGTTTTGATAGGTAGCTTCCACGCGGCTTAACACATCACTCATCAAGTTGGGGGCCTCGCGGCCTTCGACCGTGCGCCCTTCGGAATCGCGCGTGTAAGCAAAGCACTTGCGCGTTACGAACAGATCGCCAAGCGAGGACTCGTTTTCCCAGGCTGACTGCATCACCATGAAATTCACGTTGGTTCCGTAATTTCCCGGGGCGTTTGAGAACACTCGCGTTACGGCATCGTCAAACTCTATCTGCCCATTCGCGACGACCTGCGTAATATTGCGGCGGACATAATTCATCTCCAGCGGCTCGTCCAACTCGGCAACTCGCCGCACCGCCTTGTCCAGCAGCGTCATGGTCGGAGTAAACAAGTCGCGAAATATTCCGGACACGGTCATCACCACGTCCATGCGCGGCCGTCCCAACTCAGCGAGTGGAATAACTTCAACTTCCGTCGCGCGATTTAGTGCGTCGCGCACCGGCCGCACGCCCAAAAGCCAAAGGGCCTGCGCCACCCCCTCGCCCTGCGTCTTGATGTTGTCCAACCCCCAAAGCACCAAAGCCAATGCGCGCGGATAACGCCCATGCTCATCGACGTACCGGCGCAACAGCGCGACGGCGGTTGCCCTGGCTCGCTCGAATGCGGTTCGCGACGGAACTGAATAAGGATTGACCGCATGCGTATTACGGCCGGTCGGCAGCACCAGCGGATTCTGAACGATGTCGGCGCCGGGACCCGGCTCGATGTATTCGCCCCGCAAAGCCCGGCTCAGCGATTCGATTTCGTGATTCGAATCGAGCTGTTCAGAAACTTTCGCAAGTAGTTGAAAGGTGGGGAGTGAATCTTCGGACTTAACCCCGGCCCGAGATTCTAAGCAGGTCACCGCGGCTTCACTTCCCCGCTCGCAGAATGTGATGACCGCTTCGGAAACGATACCGTCAACGAGCTGTCGAGTTTCGTTGAAGGGCGAGTTTGTTTGTAACTCTTCACTAAAATCGACGCCCAGCGCGGCCGCAACCAGCTTTGGCAAGGCACGTGCGCCATGTTCCGGCCGATCGAAAGACGCGACCATGCGCAAGAGATCCGCTTTCTCCTCAAGTTCCGCCGCCCGTCCAAACACGTGAAGTCCGGTTGGAATCAGCCGCTGCTCGATTTCGATAAGCTGTTCGTAGATTTGGTTGACGCGGGCGTCGCGTTCCGTTCTTTGCGGTTTGCCTTTCATCGAGAGGGTCTCATGCTAAGATGTTCTCTCGTTGCTGACAACCGACGGGACCGCAAATTCGCGCAATCGTGCGCCCAGATCCCCTGCATGCTCGAAGCCATTAACCTAACCTGTGTGCGCGGCACTCGCCGCCTCTTCCAAAATCTGAGCTTCACCGTTTCAGCCGGCGAGCTAATCGAACTTCGTGGTGCGAATGGCAGCGGCAAGACCAGCCTTTTGCGAATTCTTTGCGGGTTGGCGGCGCCTGCGGCAGGAGACATCCTGTGGGAGGGAGAAAACATTCGCTCACTGGGCGAAGAATATCACCGGTCCGTTGCCTATCTCGGCCATCAAAACGGGGTGAAGGATGAGTTGAGCGCAATTGAGAACCTGCGCATTTCCAGCGCTGTTGCCGGTGACACGCTGAATCTATCCCAAGCCCGGGAAATTTTGGCTCGGGTTGGTTTGACGCAACAGGAGAACCTGCCGGCGCGCGCCTTGTCCGCGGGCCAACGCAGGCGTCTGGGGATGACGCGGCTGCTGACCACTGATGCAGGGCTTTGGATTCTGGATGAAGTGCTGACGTCGCTGGATGACGCGGCGATCAGTTTGTCGCGCGAATTCATCACCGAGCATTTGCAGCGTGGAGGGATGGCGATTGTCGCGACACATCAGGATTTGCATTTGAGTCATGAAAGAATGAAGCAATTGCGGTTGTCATAGTTGACCGTGATGGTGTCTTAACATGCCGGAAGTATTGGAAGGTCCGCAGGACCGGAATTAAATAGCCCCGGCCGTAAGGCCGTGGGTCAGAATCCTGAAAGATCAATCGAGGCCCGAAGGGCCGACATTTCTCGAGGCGTTAATATGCCGCACCCTCGGCGCTCCGATATCTTCATTTCGCAGTTACCACGGCCTAACGGCTGTGGCTATTTGATGACGGTCCTGCGGACCTTCGAATGCGGTATTTAATGACCATATTGACTCAAAAAAACTCCTTAACGTGACTAAGCCGTCCTTTCAATCAATGTTTGGCTGGCTCGTTTGGCGAGACCTGATTCTCGCCTGGCGCCGTCGTGCGGACGTTCTCGCGACTCTCTTTTTCTTCATCATTGTCACCAGTCTTTTCCCTCTGGGCATTGGGCCAGAGCGGGAAACGCTGCGGACGATCGCTCCGGGCGTAGTTTGGGTGGCCGCGCTGCTGGCTTCAATGTTGTCGCTTGGACGCACCTTTGGAAACGATTATCAGGACGGAACCCTTGAGCAACTAATGCTAACCCCGCAGCCTGTCTATCTCGTCGTCCTGGCTAAAGTACTGGCTCACTGGCTGGTTTCTGAGTTGCCGCTGGTAATTATTGCGCCAGTGCTTGGTCTGCAGTTCGGTTTGTCAGAGAATAGTCTGCTTATCGTGATGGGTTCGCTTTTGCTCGGGACACCGGTTCTGAGCGTGATTGGGTCAATTGGCGCGGCCTTGACGCTGGGTTTGCGCGCGGCGAACGTATTGGTCGCCCTCCTGGTCTTGCCGCTGTACATTCCGGTTCTAATCTTTGGGAGCGGGGCGGTCCAGGCCAGCGTCAATGGCACGGGCGCCGAAGCCTACTTGCTGTTGTTGGGCGCGACCCTGGTCATCTCGCTGGTTTTCGCCCCGTGGGCAACCAGCGCGGCCTTGAAGATATCTGTGGAATAAGGGACGTCTGTGGACATTGCGGCATCACAGACTAAAGTCTGTGCCACGGTCTGTGGAATAAGAGTTGTAGATGCGACGCATTCCGACGCGCAGAACGCGCCGATGCGAAAAATTCATGAGTAATCGCAAAATCAATTGGTACAAATACGCAGCTCCTGCGAACTTCTACCCACTCGCCGGGAAAATGATTCCCTTGTTCGCCGTGCCGGCGGCCATTCTTTTCATTGTCGGGATGTACGTTGGGTTTTTTGTCGCACCTACAGAATCCGCGCAGGGCGAGTCTTACCGCATCCTCTTCATTCACGTTCCCGCCGCCTGGATGGGCATGTTCCTTTATTGTCTGCTGGCGTTGTACGCGGGAATTGGCTGGGCCTTCAACGCCCGGTTGGGTTCAATGATGGCCACGGCAATCGCTCCCACCGGAGCGATCTTCACTTTTATTTCGCTGGTCACCGGCGCTCTTTGGGGAAAACCTGCGTGGGGTGTGTACTGGGTTTGGGACGCGCGGATGACCTCGACGTTGATCCTGATGTTTTTGTACATCGGGTTTATCTCGCTGCAGTCATCGATTGATGATCCGCGGCGCGCGGATCGCGCCGGCGCTGTGCTGGCGGTGGTTGGCGTGATCAATGTCCCGATCATCTACTTTTCGGTGCAGTGGTGGAACAGCCTGCACCAGGGCGCCACCATTACGGCGACGAAAGTGAAGATGGCGCCGTCGATGTTAGCCGCTATGTTGATAATGCTGGCCGCGTGCTGGATCTATTCGATTGCAGTAGTCCTGGTGCGCGTTCGATTCATAATTCGCGAGAGAGAACAGGAGGCGCCATGGCTGGCCGAAGCCGTCGCGTAAAGTTATGACCTGGTCGAAATACGCAGTCTTTGTTTGGGGTTCCTATGGAATAAGTTTTTTTCTGTTAGGCGCGGAAGTCCTGATGCTCTGGATGCGGAAACGTAATCTGGCTCGCCGGGAACCCGCGGGCGACGTCTCGAATAATTCATCGTTTAATGCTTCACTCCAGGGAATCCAATGAAAAAGCGTCATAAGAGAATCATCTTTATCATTTGCGGTCTGGCCGCTCTGGGCTTAACCGCGACCATGGTCCTCAGTGCGCTCAAAACCAATGTCGCATTTTTCCTCAGCCCGACTGAGGTCGCTGCTAAACAGGCGCCACAGGGGAAGACGATCCGCGTTGGCGGGCTGGTAGAAGAAGGCAGTTTCAAGCGCGAGTCGGACGGCCTGACGATGAAGTTCGCGATCACTGACACCGCGAACCGCATTCCCGTCGTTTATAAAGGAATCACTCCGGACCTTTTCAAGGAAGGTCGCGGTTGTGTGGCGGAAGGACGCGTCGGGTCTGACGGCGTTTTCTATGCCGATAAGATTATGGCCAAGCATGACGAGAACTACATGCCACCGGAGGCGGGTGCAGCCATCGACAAAGCCAAGGCCCAGAAATCGCTGGTCGATAAATGATTCCGGAAATTGGTCAATTCGCGCTGATCCTCGCGTTGATGCTGGCGCTGGTGCAGGCGACCCTGCCGCTGATCGGCGCCGGCAAAGGGATTCCACAACTGGTCGCCATGGCCAAGCCCACGGCCCAGGCGCAATTTATCTTTGTCCTCATAGCGATTTCCTGCCTCGGCTACTCGTTCATCACTAATGATTTTTCCGTTCTGAACGTCGCGACGAATTCCAATTCGCGCCTGCCGCTGCAATACCGTCTGGCCGCCACCTGGGGTTCGCATGAAGGATCGCTCCTGCTTTGGACCTTCATGTTGACGCTGTGGATGGTTGCGGTAACTCTGTTCAGCAACCACCTGCCCAGCGAAATGATCGCCCGCGTGCTTTCGGTGATGGCCATGATCAGCACGGGATTTCTGCTGTTCATGCTGCTCACGTCAAATCCATTCGCCCGTCTCTTTCCGGTTCCGCCGGACGGTCGCGACTTAAATCCCCTGTTGCAAGATCCGGCGATGGTGGCTCACCCGCCGATGCTCTACATGGGATATGTGGGATTCTGTGTGGCGTTCGCGTTCGCTATCTCGGCCCTGATTGGCGGCCGGCTGGACGCAACCTGGGCGCGCTGGTCACGTCCGTGGACGACGGTCGCCTGGATGTTCTTGACGTGCGGGATCGCGCTGGGAAGTTTTTGGGCTTACTACGAATTGGGTTGGGGCGGCTGGTGGTTCTGGGATCCGGTTGAGAACGCTTCCTTTATGCCGTGGCTGGTAGGCACCGCGCTGATTCACTCGCTTGCGGTGACGGAAAAGCGCGGCGGCTTTAAGAGCTGGACGGTGCTGCTGGCCATCGCAGCTTTTTCATTGAGCCTGCTGGGGACCTTCATTGTACGTTCAGGCGTGCTGACTTCAGTGCACGCATTTGCCACCGATCCCAAGCGCGGAATCTTCATTCTTGCGTTTTTGACAGTGGTAATTGGCGGCTCGCTGACTCTTTATGCATGGCGAGCTAAACAAGTCGGCCTGGGATCGAAGTTCGATCTGCTTTCGCGCGAATCACTACTGCTGACCAACAATGTGCTGTTGATTGTCGCCGCCGGATCGGTCCTGCTGGGAACGCTCTATCCGATTTTTGTGGACGCCTTGAATTTGGGCAAGCTCTCAGTGGGTCCGCCATATTTCAACACTGTCTTTGTGCCGTTGATGGTCCCGGCCATGTTTTTGATCGGCGTCGGACCAATCGCCCGCTGGAAACAGGCCAAGGCGCCGGAACTCGCAGTGCGGCTCAGATGGGCTTTCGGACTTAGTCTTATCACCGCGGTGCTATTGCCTTTCGTGATCGGCGGCTGGCACTGGCGAGCGAGTCTGGGTCTGATGCTCGCGATTTGGATCGTGGCGACTTCTTTCCAAAACATTATCGGCCGCATCCGCAACCATTCCACCGCGCCGAATTTCTTTGCGCGACTGGCGGCGCCGTCCCGCGCCTTTTATGGCATGCATCTAGCGCACATCGGTGTGGCCGTCTTTATCGCCGGAGTTACAGTGGTCACCAGTTATCAGAGTGAACGCGACGTAAAGATGAATATCGGAGACACTGTTAGTGTAGGCGGTTACGAATTCCAGCTAAAAAATCTGGCGCAGGTTCAGGGCCCAAACTACCAGGCAGTGCGTGCCGACATCGAAGTTTCACAGGTTGGCTCTGCGCCATTCGCCGTGATGCATCCCGAGAAGCGCTCGTTTACCGCGGCCCAAAACGTGACCTCGGAAACCGCGATCGATCGCAGCATCTTCCGTGATCTATATCTTTCGCTCGGCGACGAAGTCGACGGCGGGGCCTGGACTGTCCGGGTCTATCACAAGCCGCTGGTGAATTGGATCTGGGGAGGGGCTTTGCTGATGGCCCTCGGCGGCGTTTTCGCAGTGACCGATCGCCGTTATGCCCTCGCGAAAAAAACCGCGCCAGAGCCAGCCGGAAAGTCCCCCGCCGTAAAAGTCGCGCCGAGCGCCGCATCCTCGGCCGTGGAATAGCCAATGAACAAGTATTTATTCATCCCGCTCGCATTGTTCCTTGGTCTGGCGCTGGTCTTCTTCATCGTCCTGCTGCGCGGGCGCGATCCGCGCGAAGTCCCTTCTCCGCTAATTAACAAGACCGCGCCGTCGTTTCAACTGCCGCAGCTTCATGACTCGGCCAGGACCTTTTCTCCTGACAGCATGCGCGGCAAAGTCTGGGTGTTGAACTTCTGGGGCACATGGTGCATTGCCTGTCGCGACGAACACCCGCTGCTGGTTGAGTTTGCTAAGACCGGAGAACTGCCCATCTATGGCGTGGACTACAAAGACGATCGCGAAGCGGCCAGGCAGTGGTTGAACGAACTGGGAAATCCGTACGCCCTCGTGGCGTTTGACGTTGAGGGACGTACCTCGATCGACTATGGCGTCTATGGCGCGCCCGAAAGTTATTTGATCGACAAGAATGGCGTGATTCGGTTTAAGCAGATTGGGCCGATTACCCGGGAAGTCTGGAACAACAAGATGCTGCCGCTGGCCAGAGAATTGAACAAGTGACTGGCCGCGGATTGATGGAGCTGATGACCGGAAAACTCAAAGTTACGGCGGTCCTTTTACTGGCGCTGGGCTGCTTCTTGCCTTCACCAATCGCCAAGGAAGCCCAGCCAAACGAAGACCCCCAAATCGAACAGCGAATGAAGGTTCTGACTGAGCAACTGCGCTGCCTGGTTTGTCAGAATGAAACTCTCGCGGATTCACGCGCCGAGCTGGCCGAGGATCTGCGAAAACAGATTCGCGAACAAATAAAGGCGGGCAAGAGCGACAAGGAAATCATCGATTATCTGACGGCGCGTTACGGCGATTTTGTCTTATACAATCCACCCGTCAAAGCAACTACTTACCTGCTCTGGTTTGGGCCCTTTGTGCTATTGATCGGCGGAACGGTTGTTCTCTTTCTTTTTCTCAAAAAACGACGCGGGATGATTAAGGAAGAGCCGCTCAGCACTGAGGATCGAAAGCGAGCTGAAGAGATTTTGCGAAGTGTGTAACGCAAACTGTTAGTTTGCGAGTTCGAACGCAAGACGATCGCAGGCTAAAACAGTTTGCGCTAAAAGACGATGTTAACCTTTTGGATAATTGCCGCTTTGTTTGTGCTGTTGGCGCTCTGGTTTATTTTGCCGGCGCTTTTGCAAAAGTCTGCCGACGACGCCGAAACGATTGAGCGTGAAGCCAATGTCCTCGTTTACAAAGACCAACACCGCGAACTGGATGCCGACTTGAGCGCCGGACTAATCGGCGAGTCCCAATATCAGCAGGAGAAGGCCGAGCTGGAACGCCGCCTGTTGGAAGACGTCGGAGCCACAGCGGAATCAACCGCGGCGCGACCTTCGACGACTAACAAATTCGCGTACGGAGTAACCGCCTTCATCCCGGTCGCGGCCATCGCGCTCTATTTTGTCGTAGGTAACCCGAAGGGCCTCGATCCGGCGACCGCTCCACCAACTGTTGCCGCGGCGAACGCCCCCAGCGAATCCGGCGGCATGTCGCCGCAGCAGATTGCCGCGAACATCGACAAGCTCGCCGAGCGCCTAAAGCAAAATCCGAACGACGCGCAAGGTTGGACGATGCTGGCGCGCAGCTACATGATGCAGGGCAAATTTTCAGACGCAGCATCGGCTTATGAGAAGCTGACCGCCCTGAATGATAAGGACGCCGATGCCTGGACCGACTATGCGGAAGCACTGGCGTTGGCCAACAATCAGAACCTCGCGGGCAAACCGACTGAGATGTTAAATCGCGCGTTGCAGCTCGATCCAAAACACCAGAAGGCGCTGGACCTCGCCGGCACCGCGGCGTATCAGGCGGGCGACTATGCCAAGGCCATTGACTACTGGCAAAAATTATTGAAGCTGCTGCCCGCGGGTTCGCAAGAGCTGCAGACAGTCACCAGCCAAATTACTAAAGCCAAAGAGTTGGCGGGCGGGAAAGGTTCGCGTTAACTTCCGGGCGCAAAGGAGCGAATTATGACGGAAAGAAAATCGATCGATTGCCGGGACTATCCCAGCGAAAGCGGCTGCACACTGCGCATCGAAGGCGCCGAAGACGAAGTCTTGGAAGCCGCCGTGGGCCACGCGATTACCCGTCATGGACACACCGACAATCCCGAACTGCGCGAGCAAATTCGCGCGTTGCTCAAACCCGTCACCCAATAGCCTGTTCCCTTCAGACGAATGACCCGAGACAATCTCTTATTCGCAATCATTGGCATCCTGCTCGGTTTTATCGGCGGATTTCTGCTGGCCGGCAATATCTCACAGCGGGAAGCTGCACAGCGCGCCGGCACGACCTCGCAAGCGTCACAAAATCTTCCTCCCGATCACCCCCCTATCGCCGGTGGCGATCAGACGGCCGGGCAGGGTGGCGAGCAGATGCTGGCTTCCGTCCAGACAGCTATCAAACAAGCCCGGGAAAACCCGAATGACTTTGACGCGCAAATTACCGCCGCCAAGCTCTATTACCAGATCGGCCGCTTTGACGGAGCGATTGAGTACCTGATCGCCGCCAACAAGCTAAAGCCGAAAGACTTTGACACCCTGGCTATGCTGGGCATCGCAAATCTTGATGCCGGCCATTACGATGCTTCTGAAAAGTGGTACCGGGCCGCCTTACAAATCAAACCCAACGATATGCCGTCAGTGGACGGATTGTGCGCCGCACTGCTGGGCAAGGGCGACGCTAAAGGCGCGGAAGAACAGATCAACAAGCTGGCAAAAATTGATCCAACCAACCAGGATCTGCCGCAGTTTCGCGAGAAGCTGGCGCAGCTGAAATCGGGCAAGACCCAGTAAGGCTTCCGCCGAATTCCGTGATGAAAAGAAAGAGCGCAACCAGAGCCATCCTAATCGGTGGGCTAATCGCCGGCGTGCTCGACATCACTTATGCGTGCATCTTTTTCGGATTACGCAGCCACGTTAGTCCGATTAGGATTTTTCAATCGGTCGCTCGCGGCGCGCTCGGTCAGCAGGCATTTCAAGGTGGGCTCAAAACGGCGGCGCTCGGTCTCTTGTTTCATTTCCTGATTGCGTTGACCGCGGCGACAGTCTATTTCCTCGCCAGCCGGGTCCTGCGGGTGATGATTACTCAACCGGTCGTGTGCGGCATTTTGTACGGCCTCTGTGTTTATCTGTTCATGTATGGAATCGTCATGCACTATTCCGCCATTCACTCAAACACGTTGCCGTGGAACTATCCGTGGGCCGTCCTGATTCCGAATCTCCTCATTCACATGCTGGGCATCGGTTTGCCGATTGCCCTTGCTGTCCGCCGCTATTCCAAGTAACAATCTCGCCCATGCCACTGAATGAGGTCAGACTCGAGACTGAGCGTTTGATCCTGCGCTGGTTTCGGGAGGACGATTTTCCGGCATTCCTGGCCATGGCCCAGGATGCTGAAGTGATGAAGTTCTTAACCGGTCAACCGCAGACTGAGATTGAGGCCTGGAAAAGCATGGCCGCGTATATCGGTCACTGGTATTTCCGCGGCTACGGCGTGTGGGCGGTGGAAGAAAAAAGCAGCGGCAGGCTTATCGGAAGAATTGGTTTGATGAATCCGGCGGGTTGGCCCGGCTTCGAGCTGGGCTGGACGCTCGCGCGCGAGAGCTGGGGTAAAGGTTACGCCACCGAAGGCGCACGGCGCGCTCTGACCTTTGCCTTCACCGAGCTCAATCGCGACCACGTGATCAGTTGCATTGCTCCCGCCAACACGAATTCTATTAAGGTGGCTGAGCGGCTGGGAGAGACGGTCGAGGGGCAAACCGAACTATTAGGAAGGCAGGTTCTACTTTATGGGATTGATCGTGATAAGTGGAAGCTGAGTCAGTAGGCGACCTGAAACGAAAAACCGCAAAGTCACTGAGGTTCAATTCCCATCCGATTTACCAGCGACATGGGAATGCGGTCAATCCGGCCATTCTTCATTACGATCACAATCGCGGCGCCATCGATAGTCACCCGCCGCACTGATGACATCGGGCGATCGATTCGCGTTCCATCCTTCTTTTCAATCACTAGCTGCGCGCCCGCGGGCTGAATCTCCTGGCTCTTTTCCGTGTCCGGGGTCTCGGCAGCTTTCTCTTCCGTTTCTTTTATTTCCGTCTTCGCCGTTTCCGCAGGCTCGGTCTTGGCCGGCGGCTTCCTGGTGGGGCGATTGGTTCGGCGCGGATTACTGCGCGGGTTGGTCCGGCGAGAAGTGGTGCGTCGCGGAGTCGGCTCAAGCTTAGCTGGCGTCGTCTCTTCCGTCGGCTTTTCTACTGTCTCGACCTTTTCCTCTACCGGGCGTGGAATCGTCGCTCCTACTGAAGACAATCGATTCGCAGACGACTTTTCCGCCTCGGTCTCAGCGGCCTCAGTTGGCTCCGCGACCGCGATCCCGCCGCTAAACTTTGCAAACGTTCCGCCAAAGCGAATGTGATAGGTGCCGGGCTCATCGTTGGGCGTGCGGGCCTCAACCCGCAGGATGAAAATTTGTGTCGCCCGCAGGTAGAGGGATTTTGTAATCTCCTGCGACGGACGATCCGCATAGATTGACGTCTTCATCAGCGGTCGAAAAGTTACCGCGGTAAAGACGTCAACGTCGCCGTTCAGGTTCTTTCCTTCTACCGTTATCAAAAGGTCGCCCGGGTTACCTTCGAAAGCATAATAGTGGCGCGTCAGACGGGGATCACCTAGATCGAGCGGGTTGATCCGGCCGTTGATTTCATTTGCATAGACCGGCGTCGGCAGCGCCTGATCCGTTGACTGGGCTTCGCCCCAGACGGGAAAGGCCGCCACCACTGACAGGCAACCCAGGACCTGCGCAAATCTCTTTAGCAATTGCTTCACGTCTGACTTTGTTTGAACGCGGTTAGATTATCAGATTTGCGGTTAGGATCGAACTGCGGTCGAGTTGGAATGATGTCCCGATCACGAAGCGCGGGGTGAATTACCTCGCACCGTCCCTAAAGAGGTCACTCCGCCGCCTCACGCCAAATAAGCCGATAGCATAAAGCTGAGACTTTTTTGCGGCATGTGCGTTGCACCTGCCTCTCGCGGTCGCGCCCGCTTCGCGATTGGTTTGGCGCCGGTCGAAGCGATTCCTCTTCTACTTTCCGGCTTTACCCCAGGGTCAAACACTCACTTAGAAGCGGACTTACCGCTCTACTGTCCTATGAATCCTCCCCTCTTAAATCCTTAAGCAAGGAGACCCGTGAAAAAACATTTTCTGCTTTCCCTTTTCCTTCTAGTCGCCCCGTCTGTTTCGGCACAGATTGCATCATCAGCCGAGACCTGTGTGCCGAACCAGAGTTCCGCCATCGAGACGTCTGTCCGTTGGGCAGGAAACACAAAAGTGACGGTCTACGCGATGAGAAGTGCCTTCGCGCCGGCCGAACTCGCGGCGATCCGGCGCGCCGTCGACAACTGGAACGAGGCACTGACCGAAACTCGTGTCGACGTGAAATTCTCCTTTGGCGGCGAACGGGACGCAGCAGCCGGTGCTAACACAATCCTGATTGACCGCGGCGCAACATTCCAGAATCAACGCCATCTCGCGGAGATTTATCCGGTGATGGCAAATTCGCGCGACCTGTCGAGCGCGTCAATAACGATCGATACCGGCGTCACCCACACGGAAGTGATGACCAGTGTTCTGACCCATGAACTGGGCCATTCGCTGGGCATCAACGACTGCCCGCGTTGTCGCCGTGGCACAACGATCATGGCCCTTTACGGTGGGCGCAATAAAGGCAATAAGGTTGTCAGCCCAACGCGCTGCGACCGCCTGGTGGTGGCTCGCGGCTACCACCAATCAATCGCCAATTCCAAGAGCGAATCAGCCAGATCAGCGAGTGAATTCAAATGAAAAATACAATCGCAAATCTTACGCTTATCCTATGCGTGTCGGTTGGATTTTCGAGCAGCAAACGAGTTTACGCTCAGTCGCTTAGCAGTTGTCGTGAGAACACTACAGCCCCGGCGATTGCTCCTTATCGCTGGACGCCCGCTGCTCAGGCGCATGTTGCTTTCGCTCGCGGTCAGTTCAAGAAGTCGGAGCTGGAAGTGCTGGCTAAGGTGCTGGATTCCTGGCAAGTGGAACTCGCAGCGCCCGGGATCAACATCCAGCTGATTAACGACGGCGAACAATCATCGGCAACGGACCAAAGTCATTCACTGTTCATCAGCAGAAAAGATGAGTTGCCGGCAGCCCGACAAGGGCAATTTACCGCGCTGGCTGGCGCGCACGGCTATTTCACCGCCGGCGAGATTGCCATAAAGAGCAGCATAGGAAAAGCCCATCAGCTTAGCCGGGTGCTATCGCACGAATTAGGACATGCGTTTGGCTTGCGCGACTGTCCCTCATGCAGGCACGGCGCAACCATCATGAACCTGCGCACAGTTGTCGTTAACGGAATCTCGATTGGAAAGTTGTTTGGGCAGGAAAAATTCGATTTGACTGTTTGTGATCGCGAGATTGTTAAGAGCGGCTATCAAATGGAAACAGCCGCCGGAATCGATATTCCTGTGGGCAGCGTAATTGGCGAAGACGAAGTTGAAGACGTGGTAAGTAAGACAAACTTTGATACGGCGGCGCCCGAAGTAGGTGAGGGCAAGGCCCTCATTGAGAGCGCGAATTTCAACTCCCCGGAACCCGGCGCCACGGAAAAGCTTTTGCTGGACTCGCTGTTCGCTGTTGAAAACCTGAACTCGCAGTTACTTAATAACTATGCGTTCAAGCGAGATGTCCTGATCGAAACTATTGGTCTGGATGGCGAGGTCACGGGCTCGTATCACCGTCTTTCCCAGTTCGTTTTTGACGACGCGGGCAAGCGGGTCGAAAAACTGATCTCATTTCCCAAACCAAATCTCAAGCGCTTGATCATCACCGACGAAGACGTCCAGGATCTTGCCGGCGTCCAGTTGTTAGGCTGGGAGACGCGGAAGAGCGATCTCTATCGCATAGTGCCTGAGGGCCGCGACGCAGGAACAAATCAACTCTTATTTCGGGTCGTGCCGCGAGACCTGCTCAATGCCAAGGCCACCGGCGAACGAGTTTTTTACGGAACGCTGTGGGTTGACGAAAGCACCATGAAGATTGTGAAGGTGAAGGGACGGGCATTACCTGAAGGCAATCAGCGCTTTCCGTTGTTCGAAACTGAGCGAGGCCAGGTGGCGCAGGGGATTTGGGGTCCGGCCAGTACCTTCGCCGATGAGGTTTTGATATTTCCGCACCAGAAAATCAGAATGCGAATAAAGGTCCGCTACTTTGATTATCGAGAGTTTCGCAGCAAGGTCACCATTACTGAAGTTGATTCCTCTGAGGGTAATGTGCCCCACCTTTGATCGCTCCGTCGCGCCGGCTTTAGTTTCTTACTTTTTCTGCAAAGCGAAATCATCGAGCCAGACCCGCCCGAACATTGGGCAGGGATTCGCGGGACAACTCTGACGCTGGAGAGTTATCAGTACGGCCTTAGTCGCCGCCGGCGTATCAAATTCTATTTCATAAAGTTGCCACTCGCTGCTACCCTGCGGGAACGGTTTTGACTGCGACAGCGTGCGGCCTTGCTCGCCACTTGCATCCGTGACGGTAATAAATGGCAACCCTCCGGTGACAACATTTTCAGCGCGCACAAAGAAGCTAAGCCGATAATGGCTTTGGGGTTCAACTAATACCAGCTGGGTTATTACCGGAAGTTCCGGTCTTTGATGGCCGTTCCATTCAATCAATAAACTGCTCGCGCCTGACTTGGCGCGTGTCGTGTCCGACGAGAGTGTGACACCTTCGAGCGCCCGCTCCTGACGCCACGAAAAACCTCTGGTATTTAGATCAAGCGGTCCCTCCAATCCCGGATCGCTAAGGCGCCCCGTTTCATACGGTGGCCCCGCCGCGGATTCATGACCACTCGCCCAGACTTCGTACGCAGCATTGAATTGTTTATGCTCGAGTAAATCGCCCAACAGCCGGCGCCGATAGTCGGTGGAAACGGTGGTCGCAGACCGAAACAACTTAAGTCCTTCATTCATCTCGCCTTTTCCCAGGAAATAGCGCGCCAGATTCAGTCGCTCGTTGTCAGTGTGAGTTCCGATAATGTCTTCAATCTTTTTCACATTGCCGGGATAAGTACGCCACGCTAGATCTATCAAGACTGGAATTTGCCCTGGGTCGGATTCGGTTGCCCGGCGCAGTTCAGTAAACGCCTCATCAAAACGGCCCATCCGGTACAGAGCATTTCCATACTGCCAGTGTGGCTCTGCGTAATACGGCGCTCGTTTTATAGATTCCTGCAGAGCGAGGAGCGCCGCTTCTTTATCGCCGGTCTCTTCTCGTAACCGGCCGAGCTGAAGCCATAAAAGATAATCAAGCGGCCTCAGCGAAATAGCATGCTCTAATTCGGCCAACGCGCCGCGAGCATCTCTCGACCGGTAAAGCACCCCGGCCCGCGCTGAATACGCCTCAGCGTCCGACGGGCTCATCGCAACGGCTTGATCCGCCCGCTCTTTTACTGTGGCGCGAGTGGCGTATGTTCCCAGCAAGCGGCTGAGGCCCGCACGCCACGCGGCACGGGCCGCAAGACCGCAAGAGGCGATCATTAGAATCGCGCACACCCAGCGAATAAATTGCGAAGGTTTCAAACGGCTCATTCGTCAGCTAGCGTTCTGCGGAACTAACTCGACGGACATTATTTTGGAGATGGGATAGGGGATCCAATAGCCCTAAAAAAAGAGGAGCAATTCAAGTGAATTGCTCCCCAGGTTTCCATTATGCGAAAACGGTTTTTATGGATTACTTGGGCTGGGGTTGCTGCCGCCCGCAACCAGGATTCCGGCAACAATCGCAGCGCCTCCGGCGGCCAATAAGACGCCCAGCAGGGCTGTGCTGATTCCCCCACCACCACCGGCAGTTGCTCCGATACCGCTAGCGGGGCCCAACTGGCCAGTTGGAAGAATACAGCCCCCAGCCTGCTTCTGGTTCTTGTCGGTCGTAATCGAATCAGAGTCGGTATAAAGTTGCATCTCGCCCGGCAGTGCGCTCGATCTCTTATTCATCACGACGCAACCGCGGATAACCTTCACTCGCACGTTTCCATTCTGATCGAAATCCACCTTGATCACGGAATTCGGCCCAACCTGGACAACGCCGCCGTCGCCCAAATCGATCGTCGCGCTGACCTGGTCCGGCGTTTCAATCGTGGCCCCGGTCAGGATGGTGCCGCCAGTAACGGCTGAGCCGTTGACCGTAATCGGACGGTTGTTCTGAGTTGTGATGCGGGCGATCAATTGCTGTGGGAAAGATCCGGGAACCGGTTCCGGAAAGGCATAGCCGCGCTTGACGCTCAGTTCACTATGGTCAGTCGTAAATTCGACAGTGACTTCCGAATTTGGAGCAATCTGGATATCGCCAGAACGCAATTGCAGGGTCGCGCCAACACTCGCAGGCGTTTCAATCGTAGATCCGGTCAGCACAGTGGTCCCGGGACGCACGCTGTTTCCATTCACGACGACCGGTTGGTTGTTAGTGGTTTTCAGCGTACCACTTGCAACTGTTGACGCCACAACGTCAGTAGTCGCGGCCGGCGCCGGACGGGTCAACACATACACGTGCAAGATACAAAAGATCGCAAATAAAGAAACAGCTCGCAAAAGGTTGGTGTATCTCACGCTCATCATTAACCTCGATAGGTCCGCTTTCTGCATTTTGTTCACCCAAAAGAGCCCAACGTCGAATGGCTGGCGCAAAGTTTACTTCCGACCGCGCCTAAGGTCAATGTAATTCGGTTATTAGGGGGGCTGCCGTATGAACGCTGTATCGATAGTTTCATTTATGTAGCCGTATTCAGACGGCTTGCCCACTCGCTTACCACATCTAAAACAAACCGATGGGTTTAATACGAAATAGCGATCAATCGGTATACGCGCAGACTGGGAACGATGAACGTCAACACTTCACCGCGCTGTTGGTGAGTAAGGGTTCTCGCATTCTCGTCGTCGGTCGAAAGCATCTTGACCTCGCGCACCGTCTTACCTTTCGGCACGGTAATCCGCACCGCGATATTCATAACCGACTGAACTTTTCCGCCATTACCTGTGCCAATCGGCACATGAAAATTGAGCAGGTGCAGAACCGTGACCTGATCATTTCCCCAGGCGCAACCCTGAATCAAAGAATCTGACGGCAAAGCCAGGGCCTGCAGCGCTGCCGCGCGCGTGATTGCCATTTCGCTCAATTTTGTTTGCCTGATGGTATATACGCCACGGTCCTTCTGATTCGATTTCTTTAGTTCCCTCACCTCCTGCGGCGTCAGCGGATCAGGACTCTGTAATAGTGAAAGACCCTTCATCCATTGAGGAAGAGTTGGCTGACCTGGTACCACAATCAAGTTGTAACGAGCGAGGGTCGCTGCGTTCTGCTTGTCACCGTCAACCACGTCCACCAACAGGCCGCGCCAAAGTAGAGCTTCCTGCACCTGTTGCGCCTCGACGAGGTTGGCCACTTCCTGATCGGGAAAAACCACAATCGCAATGTTCCCGGCCGGGAGGAGGTTCTCCAACAGCTCTCGGTGGCTGCGCACGAATTTGAAAAAGCGCTCGCGGCCTTTATACGCCGGCAGGTCGGTGTCACTGTTAAGCGGATATTGCCCCGTCACCTGGACCGCCGCACCGCCACCGAAGGTTGCCGCCTCAGCCAGGGCCAGGACGGCCGAATCTTCGTTGTGGGCAAACTCTGCTCCTTTGTTTGCCGGCGCGCCCGCCAGAAAATGCACGCCGCGATCGCCGCGCATGGCATATGCGAGCTGAGAGATCCAAATATTGTTCAGCGACCGGGCTTCGTTGGTCCCTCTGCTGCGGTTGTTCAGGACCTTCTGCGCCGGCATGGCCGGGTAGTAGCCGGTCCAGACTCCGCCGGGCCAAAGAATCCGGGACGCGCCCAGCCATACTTGCTCGATCATGTTGAGATCCAGCTTGTCCGAAACGGCGCGTTGAAAGGGCACTTCGATATAGTTGCCACCCAGAAAGAAGTTACTGCGGCGGCGTGAGCCTTCCGTGCGCAAGTCGTCAAAGTATCGAAGGTAACTTTCAAGCCAGACTCGATCCGCATCGCGCGAAAGATCCGTTCCCATACTCCGGGCGACCGTCTGACAGTACTGGTCATAGCACCTGTGGACGAGGACGTTGTCCATCCACACGCCGTCATACCCGACGCGCGCAATCCAATCCGTGATCAACATCTGCCAGCGTCGCCAACCGGGATTGTTCACGCACATGCTGTAACGGGTGAGCCCATTAACGTCTTCACTGCCCCCGCCGACACGAAAATAGTTCTGCCCCTGTTTGTCTCGCTGGGTCCAATCGAGAGGATCGCCGGCGGGTTTTGTCCCAAGCTCAAATTCTTTCGCATATTTGTCCCAACTGTCGAAAAACTGAAAGAAGCCTTGCCGCCGTTCGCTGTTACCAAACATAGTCATTGGCGAGATGTAGGGAACGATTGTCTTAACGCCCGCCGCATGTACATCCTGAACAAATTTCTCAGTAGCTTTGATTCGCAAGTGCAATTCTTCGGGCGTCAGCTGGCGACGAGGGTCTTCGCCCTTGCGATTCGCCACCGGAGGAAAGGTCCGGTTCTCACCTCCAAACGAAAGTATTGGACCCAGGCTGTGCGTCAGGGGCGCTTCCTTGCCGACGATGAGAATGTCCGGGGGAAACTGCCGCAGCCGCGCCATGGATGTCTGATAGCGATCATCGCCGGGATAAAGAGGCGCGCCCGCGCCGTTCAAAAGGTGCACGCCGTTGTAGCTAAAATCCCGAAGCACATCGAGCGGCAGCCGCGAAAGCGAAGGGCGGCGCGTCGCGGCTGCTGCATTGGACCGTGAATTCAAGTTTGCATCGGAGGCGTTTAAAGATCCTGGGTTGCTCCTGATTAAGACGAGCGTCGCAATACTCGCCGCGAATAAACTTACAGCGACACCGTGCTTCAGCCACTTCGTTCTAGCGGTGGAGATACTAAGCATCAAAAAAAGCGGCCGCACGAGCCTGGTGACTCGCGCGGCCGGTTTACGTTTACCAGAAAGAATGGTTACGGGGGACAGACACCCGTGCCCTTGTTAATCGTCAGACCGCGACTCACGGTGGTCATGCCCACGGTGGCGTTCACTGTCCCTACCTGCTTGGTTGCGACGGGCGAAGTCGTCACGCTGAAGGCCGGGCTCACTGTTTGCCCTTCCGGAATGAAGACGCTGGCCGGCACCGTCACTCCCGCAAGGCTGGTCGTCGAAAGGTTAACGGTCACCCCACCCGGTCCGGCTGGTCCCGTAAGGTAAACGTTACCGGTCGTGTTCTGGCAACCGCCGATCAGCACTTGTGAGGCCAGCAGGACTTTCTGCAACGCCGTTGTCTTCACGGTCGTGGTCTGGCTCCGGCTGTTGTTCGATGCGTCGTACTCGCTCTCGTTACCGGTTGCCGTGGCCGTGTTCGTTACCGAACCACCCGCCATCGTCTTCGCGGTAATGGTTACCGTCGCAGTCGCGTTCGTCGCGATGGTCCCTAAGTTGGCGGTGACGGTCCCTGTCGATCCAACGGGCGGGGTCACCAGCGAACCCTGCGAAGTCGTCGCCGAAACAAAAGTCATGCTGGCCGGCAAGGTATCGGTAAGCGCGACTCCGGTGGCCGGGAATGGCGTGCCGATATTACTTACCGTGATGGTGTACGTCTCGTTTTGGCCAGCGAAGATGGGATCGGCGGATTCAGTCATCCCGACCGCCAGGTCTGCATACTTCAAGGCCGGAATGCCGTTGACCGACGCGCTGTTGTTGTTCGAGTTCGAATCGAACTCATTTAACACTACGTCCGCCGTATTGTTGATCGTCCCTTCCGAACGTGGCTTGACGATGATGTGCACCGTAACCGGTGACCCGGCGTTTACAGTTCCCAGATCACAAGTCACCTGGCGCAGCATTGGGTCGAACGAACAAGTGCCTTGGGTGGTGGTCATCCCCGTCAAGGTCGTAATCAACGGAATAGTGTCGATAACCTGGACGCCAGTCGCGGGCGGTCCGGTGTTGGTTACGGTGATGGTGTAATCCAAATTCCACTCGACCGGAACCGGGTTCTTATCTCCGGTCATGGTGATTGCCACATCGGGGTTCGGGTTGGCGTTGCTGAAGTAGGCAACCGGCGCATCGTGGTCAGCTACGCGTTCAGGCGTTGCCGCGTTCGTGGAATAGTCGTTGGAGAAGTCGCCGTTGTAGCGGGCGTAGGCATACCGCGTCAGGCGATTGAGCATCGCGGTGTTCACCAGCACGTGGTCGAGCGCTTGCGCGTTGCCTTCAAAAGCGAATGAGTAGCGCTGATCGGCCGGCAGCGTGTTGATTAAGTTGGTCAGCGTGTACGACCAGCGGTCCGTGCTCGCCTCAACCACCTGATTCTCCGGCGCCGGGCTGCCCTTGAGCGTGCCAACCATGTCCTGGAGACCATCGTTAAAGTCGAAGGCATTCATGTCGCCGAGCACGACCAGGTTCTCGCCAATGTGGGATTCGATCAGGTCCGCGATGTCCTCAGCCTGTTGGCGTCGCTTCTCGCGATTGCGGGCGCCTTCAGTACCGGTCCCACAGCTGCCGAAAGCAGCCTGGCTGTCGACGGCGATGAGCGATTTAGTGTGATTAAGAATGACGGTGACCGGGATGGTGCCGCCGCCCTGTTGCGCGAACTCGGCATTCAGCACGAATGACGGCCGATCGTGAAGCGTGTCTGTAACTCCGCAGTAGGTGAACGTCGTCGCCGAATGATATGGCGTCGGCGGCGTGTTAACTGTCACGCGCACCGTGTTAACGAGATAGCCGATGTCCTGACTTGCGGACGTGTCGTTAAAGTAAGCCACGTAGTTGACGAGGCTCGGATTACCAACGTCGGCGTTGATCTTATTCGCCAGCGCCGTCGCGGATGCGGTCGTGTCAACTTCGATCAGTCCTACGACGTCCGGAGTGTGCAGGACATTGCGAATGGCCAGCGAGGCCTTGTTCAGCTTGGTCGAATTCGACGAGCTGAAGTTCTCGAGGTTGGCATGGCTGATGGTGAACTCAGAAGCAGTTGGGGTCGGCACCGGTACGGCAGCCGTGATGCCTGGCGTGACGCCCGCCACTACGTTGAAGTCGAGCACGATGCGGTAATCGTCAAAAGAATAATCGAGCGGCCCTACGATCCCTGTAACGACTGCGCCCGAGGTGACGAAGATTGCCGAGCGGCGCGTATTGGAATTGTTAGTGGCGTCGTCGCTGTCGATCAGTATACGTTCGAAGTTACCGTCAAAGATCGGAATATTCGGCGGCTGCATTCCATTGTAGGTGCCCTGATCGGCTGCCGGAATCGGATCGCCGGATTCGATGCCGGGCTCGCGGAACGGACGCGGCGTACCGGTCGTCACGCCCCAGAACTCGCCAAAATTGTTATTGGTCGGCTGCGTGACGGTGAGTGACGAGATACTCACGCGCATGTATTCATATTTCTCCAGCTCTGCGCTGCGGCTTGGCGAGGCCGAAACGAGTATGGCCTCGGTGAGCGGCGCGGGGAGCGGGTTGCCCGAAGATAGGATTGTGGTCGCCGGGCTGGTTAACTCTGTCGCGGTTTTGGGCTCGGATGGCGAGACTGGCTCATCGCTCGAAGCTGCAATGAACTCTGCCACGGTGCCGGTGACGCGTACTGAGTCGCCCACAGAAATGGAAGCGGACGGTGCGGAACTCGTGAAGACAAACATGCCTTCAGACGTATTCGGGTCGGCGTCCGGACTCGGATCTTGTATGAAGTAGCCATTCGTCTTGCGGCCCGTCACGATGCCGGTGGTGGTCACACTCTGTCCCACCAGTGGCGACGTGTTGCCGTTGCCCTGGATATCATGGATGGGCGTGATGGTGATGTCGTCGTTCTGGATAGTGCCGAGACCTTGCCCGTCCCCAACTCCGGCGCCCGTGACGTTGGACAGGTTGACGAAGAAAGTCTCGTTCGGCTCGGGCGTCGTATCGCCGTTAACTTGCACCGTCACCTGGGTCGAGCTGCTGCCTTCAGGAATACTGCCGGCGCCGCCTACGATCGCTACATAGTCGCTGCCCGCGGTTGCCGGATTGGTCGTGCCGTTGGCGGTATTGACCGTGAAGCTGACGCCGCCCGCTGGGGCAGGAGCAGAAAGGCTGACGGTGAAATTGAAGTTGGTCGTGCCTGCGTTGCCCTCGTCCTGAGAGACGTCGTTAATCGAGAGCCCAGGAGTTGGAGTTGGCGTGGGCGTTGGTGTCGGAGTCGGGCTAGACGGCGCATTGGCTGCCGGCGCGAGGGCGATTCCTCGTATGGCCGTGTTCGTCGCGTTCGTCGCGATCGACGTGAGCGTGCCGGTGATGGTGTTGTTGTAGCCGCTCGTGTCGGTCAGGGTGCTGATGGTCGTGCCGTTGCTCGTAACATACAGCGTCACATTCGTGCCGCTTACGACGCCCGTAATGCCGCGCACGGTACTCGAAGCGACTGTGCCGTTGGCCGTCCAAGTGCCGCCGAAGAGCGAGAACTTCTTAATCTGATTCGCGCCCTCGTCCGCGATGTAGAGCGTGTCGCTGCCGCCACCCGGGGTAAGGTCTGCGAAGAAGAAGGCATATGGCCCGGTCAGGTTAGTGTTATCGAGGCCGGGGAGGTTCGTTATCGTCTGCCCGGTCGTGGTCGGCGTGCCAGTGCCAACCGTTGCCATGCGCGTCGTGCCTGAAGCGGAAGTGACGTAGAGCTGACCGTCAAAGATGTTGGTCTGACGCAGATTGGTCGTCGTTGTGCTTACTTGAGTTGAAGTGGTCGAGCCGAGCGTCGTGTAACGCGGCCCGCCGGCCCCGCCCGTCATCCAAAAGTCCGTTCCATTGGTACTAGTCGCGCTGCGCGGATTGCTGCCCGTGGATGCGTCGTTGAGTGCGGTGGTGGTGTTGATGGTGCCAGTCGCGTCAACGCGTCCGATGATTCGATTGATCGTCGCGGACGCGGAACCCGTGATGCTCGCCGTGCCCACAGCCGCGTCGTAGCCCGTCAAAACAAGGTATTGTCCATCCGCCGAACGCGTCAGAAGCCCCTCAGAGGTAGCCGTGCCGCTCGCGGTTAGAGTCTGGTTTCCACCTCCGTCGACCGTCGGTAACGCAATTGACTGCACCAGCACCCCGGCAGGCGTGTATTCGTCAAGGAACACCGGGGTCGCATTACTGCTGAGCGCAGCCGCGCCGTTGCCGACGCGATAGACGACAATGTTACCCGGGGTGAACGCGGCCGCATGAGTCGTAGGCACAACTCTGGCAAACGCGAGCAGGGCAACTATAGTCGCCAGCCCCGCAATAGATAGCGCCAGAAATATTTTGCTCCGGGAGGTTTTGATTACACGTCGGTCACGAGAAGATTTTTTCACAGCAAAGGGGCCTTTCTGTCTTTTAATCGAGGACTTCCAAGAACCTTGGTCAGATTATTTGGTTGAATTCTACCGGTGGAACAAAGTCGGCGGCAGGTTCAAAATCGGAAAGATGTTTTTACCAGTGCCCACTGCGCACGTCAAGCGGATAAGAACAGCGGGCAGTTAATTCTTGGTTACATCCCGAAGCGCTTTACATTAAAGCCTTTTCTCTCAGTTGCATTATCAACCGAGGCTGGTCTTTCCGGATGCGTATTATCGATATCTGCGGCCCCGATCGCGATCACCGCCATGCACAGCGCGCCGTTAATTGTTAGATGAAGACCAAAATCAAAGACGCTGTGCACGGCAACGCCAAACAGAGCGACCACCGCTCCGCACCAGGCCGCGCGCCGAAAAGGATCTGCATCGTTAGCCGGCTTTATGAGCCTCTTGAAGAGCACAAATAAAAACCATAAAAAAATCACGACGCCAATCACACCCCCACTCGCCAGGACTTCGAGGTAGTCGTTGTGAGCTTGTTGCGGAGTATAAGCCCCGGAAGCGTCGTGATAGCGCGAGACCGCGATCCAATAGCCGCCGAACCCACTTCCCGCGAACGGGTGGTCCTTGATCATCAGCCAGGTGGCCTTCCAAATATCCACCCGCCGAGTATTCCAACGGGCGGGTTCATCCTCTGGCTTGAGCTCTTCGCTTACGGTGGTCAAATTACTGGTTACCCGTTCGCCGCCCACCCAAACGACGGCCGCTGATGCGAGTACGAGGATGGCGATTGCGATCACTATTCGAGCCGCGAACTTCAAGACCTTGGCGCGCGGTTTTGATCTGCCGGTCTTCTGGTCCGCGGCCGCCCAGGGTTTAGTCATTACCAGCAAAGCCAGAAAAAGAATTTGGCAGACCATCGTAAGAATGCCGCCCCGCGAGTTCGCCAGGATCAGGGCCGCGCCAATGGGTAAAGCAAACGCCAGATAGAACAGCGAGTGTTCCACCGGAGCCGGCCGCCGGAGAATCATTCCCAACGCCACTCCCAACGCCAACTCCATCATGAACGCAAACTGGTTGCGGCTGATGATCTGACCATACCCAATGCCGCGCGGCAGGGCCGGCAACAGAAAACCGACCTCGTTGTGTTGCAGCGCCTGCCGCATCAGGCCGAACAGCGCACTGGCGGCTCCAACTGCGACGACCGTTATCACCAGCGCCTTCAACCGCGCCCGGCTGTTGGTGAAGCGCAAGAGAACGATCCCAAGAAGCGCCAGGGCCGCAATCCGAAGCGCGAAGATGCGTGTTTCGAAAGGATCGGCACTAATCGCATTTTGGATTGGCGTCTTGATTCCTCCCAGCGCGAAAGACGCGCCAAAAGGGATTGCCTGGACGATCGAGAAAAGGATTAAAGCAGCCGCAGGCACAGCCAACCAACTCCAGCGATCTGCTTGATAGTTATTTCGCAGCGCTGCGTCGATCGCCCACAAAATGCCGAGCGAGAATGCCGCCACTGCGAAGACTGAGGTCCACCAAAACTCGACCGAGCCATACGGAATGGCGCTAAGCGCGATCAGGACCAACGAGCCGGCAAAGATCACCTGCTCGAAGAGCCGGGCAATCTTTTCTTTACTCGACTCGCCTTCAGCTAACAGAATGACCTGTTGCATCTGGAACTAAACGGAATAACGGGCGGGATCTGACGAGGACATCTTGAGAAGGACTACGGAGATAAATATAAGCGCGCCGGTTAGCCAGCTCCCTTCCTTAATATTTTCAGCTCGATCTGTTCGTGCATGACTACCTGAACGGGCTCTTTGGATTTTTTCTGAGCGTGGCCGTTGCCGTTGAGATCGGCTTCGGGGAGAAAATCAACCAGGTAGCTGCGGATCGCCTGCTCTTCTCCGCGTTGCGAAAATTCATTCAGAGATTTCATCGCTTCCAGAACTCGTTCCTGCGGATAAGTCCCAATTTGCCCGATGTAGATTTTCGGGTGCCGCGTCTTGGTTAGCCGTTCTTCGGTGACGGCCAACTCTTCAAACAATTTTTCGCCGGGACGAATGCCGGTAACGACGATATCGATATCTTCATAGGGCTTCAGTCCGCAGAGTGTAATCGTGTCCAGCGCCAGATCGACAATTCGGATAGGCTCGCCCATATCGAGTATGAAAATCTCACCGCCCTCGCCGATCCCACCGGCCTGCAGCACCAACTGAGCAGCTTCAGGAATAGTCATGAAGTAGCGCATCATTCCCTGATGCGTGACAGTAACGGGTCCCCCCTTGCTGATCTGCTCGCGAAAGATCGGAATCACCGAGCCGGTTGAGCCAATCACATTGCCGAACCGGACCGCGACATAGCGCGTGGCGAACCGCTGGTCAAGGCTTTGAATAATGAGTTCTGCCAACCTTTTTGAGGCGCCCATGATCGACGTTGGACGGACCGCCTTGTCGGTTGAGATTAAAACAAAACTCTCAACCTCGAATTCACCAGCCAGGCTGCCTAAAGTGAATGTAGCGAGCACATTGTTCTTGATTGCCTCGACCGAATTGGTTTCCATCATGGGCACGTGCTTGTGCGCCGCCGCGTGCAGAATTACTTGCGGCCGGTATTCGGCCATGATTTGTCGCATGCGCGTCGCATCGCCAATGTCCGCGACCAAAGGGACCAGCCGGCAGTCGAGGTGCTGCTCGCGCAGCTCTCGATCAATCGCAAACAGCGAAGGCTCAGCCCTCTCAACCAGCAGGATCGACGAGGGTTCAAACCTGGCCGCCTGGCGCGCGAGTTCGGAACCGATCGAACCGCCGGCGCCGGTAACCATGAGGACTTTGCCACCCAGAAAATTGTTGATGCCATCCTGGTCGAGGACGACCGGCTCGCGGCCAAGCAAGTCCTCGATTTGAATATCACGCATGTGGTTCACTTCTACTGCCCCGCGCAGTAACTCGCTGAGACCCGGGATGACTCGGACTTTGATCGGCACTTGTTCACAGACAGTCACGATGCGGCGGATATCCCGGCGCGAAGCCTGCGCGATGGTCAGGATCGCGTGATCGATATTCAACTCGCGGACCAACCGCGGCAGTTCCGCGGTGGTGCCCAGCACTCTGACACCCTGGACCATCGAGCCGGTTTTTTCCTTGTCATCATCGATGAAGCCTTTTATGAGCAGGTTGACGTCGCCGCGGCTCTTGATCTCTTTAGCGGCCAGCATGCCGGCGCGTCCCGCGCCAATCAGTAAAACCGATTTCGGTCTTTGCACGGTTGTCGAAGCCCAGCGCCGGCGCTCTTTACGCTCCCAGGACACGCGCCGGAGAAGGCGCAGACCAAGTACGCCGCCAAAGCCAAACGCATGGTCCATTACGATAATCGAAAGTGGCACTTGCCAATCGTTCCATTGCCGCGGCAGCGCAACTCGCAGCAAAAGAATTGGCAGCAGCGACCATAACGCGGCCTTGAAGAAGGCCCTGCTTTCAGCCATTCCGACATACCGCCAGATAAAGGAGTACACGCCGGCCATGGTCAGGGCGGCCATCTGGATCAGCACGACATAAGGAAGTTGTGTGAAGACGTCGGTGAATTGACTGCGAGGAACGACAAAGTCAAAGCGTAAGAGATAAGCGAGCAGAAAAGCCGCCATCAGAACTATCAGGTCCAGCAAGAAGTGAATCCGCCGTTTGCCCAGAAATCGTTTTCGCAAATGCTGGACAGCCGGCCACTCTACCGCTAAGACTCTAACCGCGTTTCGCATATTTATGCCTCGATCCCGCCAATCAAGATTGGCTTGCGCCGTTCGTTAAGTCGGTTCAGAACTTGAGCCGGGCTGATTCGCACCGGCCCGAAAGCTAACTACAAATTTCACCCACGGCGTCGATCACGTCCTGGACATCCTGATCCGTCAGGCGCGGGTTAAGCGGGAGCGAAACTATTTTTTGAAATGCGTCATAGGCCACCGGAAAGTCGTCCGGCTGAAAACTGTATTTGTCGCGGTAGTACGGGTGCAGGTGCACGGGAATGAAATGCACGCTGGCGCCGATCTTTCGCTGCTTTAGTTCCTCGATGAATTGATTGCGCGTGATGCGCAGTCGTTCAAGATTCAGCCGCACCACATACAAGTGCCAGGCAGGCTCGACATCGGGGCGCGTGACGGGACAACTCAATTCGGGGATGCGACCAAAACTTTCGTTGTACCGGCGAGCTATCTCGACGCGGCGGGCTTGAAACTCATTCAGCTTGCGCAACTGTTGGAGGCCCAGCGCCGCCTGAATGTCCGTCAGGTTGTACTTAAAGCCGGGTCTGATTACTTCGTAAAACCACGACCCCTTCTCGCTGTATCGGCCCCAGGCGTCGCGACTCATGCCATGCAGACTCCAGATGCGCGCTTCATCGATTAGTTCGGGCGGCCCTGTCAGCATGCCTCCTTCAGCGGTGGCCAGGTTTTTGGTGGCGTAGAAAGAAAAGCAGGTAAGGACGGGAATGGAATTGAGTTTTGCGCCTGAGCCGACCAGCCGGCCTTCATGTTTAGCCGGCAGTGCGTGGGCGGCGTCCTCGACGATCGCCAGATCGTGTTCGTGCGCCAGATCCATCAACCGGTTCATATCGCAGGGATGACCGTACAAGTGCACCGGCAGGATGGCTTTAACCTTAAGCCCTTGCCGCTGGGCCGTCTTAATTCCTTCGGCCACGCGTTCGGGATCGATATTCAGGGTGTCGGGTTCGACGTCAACCATCACGGGGTGAGCGCCCACTTGCTCGATCACATGCACAGTCGAAACAAAGGTCATCGGAGTGGTGATGACGGCATCGCCCGGACCAACTCCCAGAGCGGCCAAACCCACATGCATCGCTGCCGTGCCTGAATTCAACGCCAAACTCGAAGGAGCACCCACCATTTCAGCGAATTCCTGTTCAAAGCGCCTGGTCTTGGGCCCCGTAGTAATCCAATCAGAGCGCAGCGTATCGACGACTTCGGCTATTTCTTCTTCGCCAATCGAAGGTGGGGAAAAATTAAGAAACGCGTCTCGCATTACAATCTAGTTACTGGTTTTCTCGTCGTAGTTATCTGCGTAGTAAACGCCGCGCCGGGCCAGCACTGAGACGCAACCCTTGAAAAAGATTTCCGTGTCCAGCCAGAGTGAACGATGGTCCACGTAGTAAACATCCAGCTCCGCGCGCTTGTACCAGCTAAGCGAATTGCGGCCGCGCAAGAGTGAAAGGCAGGCCAGGCCGGGCCGAATTTCGAGCTTCCGTTTCATCAGGTCGTCGTAAAGCTCGAGCTGTTCGACTAGATCGGGGCGAGGTCCAATGACGCTCATTTCGCCACGGAGAACATTAATCAGTTGCGGGATTTCGTCGAGCGTGTAGTCGCGAAGAAATTTGCCGATGCGCGTCAGCCGGGGATCACCCTTGCCCACGAACGCTGACCCGTCCGCGCTGCGCACCACGGGGACGTTCTGCTCCATGGTGCGAAATTTATAGAGCGTAAACGGCACTCCGTCCTTGCCGAGTCGGGCCTGGCGAAACAGCAGCGGGCCGGGCGAAGTGAGCTTGATCGCGATCGCGACAATCAGGATGAGCGGCGATAGCAGGATTAGGAAGAGCAAAGCGACCAGCACGTCCGCGGCCCGTTTCATCACGGCGATTGGGTTCTCCAAAGCTCTCCGTCCCGTTAACGTTTGCGAACTTCAAGCACTGACTGAAAAACTTCAGCAGCTGCCAGGCCGACCATCGCGCCGTTTCGCTGAGCTGCGTGACGCAAAGCCTCGAGCGAGCGCGGATGGGGATGAGGGCGCATTTCAGTTTCGTAGACCTGCATCGCTTTCAACTTCAGTTCTAGCGTGTCGCTGATATCGGAATAAACATTGAAGCGGGGCGTTCCCTGCCCCGCATGCGTGAGGGTGTCGCTTGAATAACACAAGAGCTGTTCGAAAGAAGGCAGAGTAAAGGGACGCGTGGCCACCGCTGCGGCTTCATAGGCGATCCGATGATCAGCATTCAGATCTGCGAAGTGCTGGGTGTAGATAATTTGTGGTTGCACCTTGCGGGCGATTTCTTCGAGAAACCGGTTGATCTCCAACAGCGGCACCATATCCAGCCGCTGGTCCGGAAACACTCCGCAAAACACTTCCTTTGCGCCCAACACTTCCGCGACGCGGCGGGTCTGATCCTGCTTCAGAGAAATCTTGTCGGGTTCATCCGGGAATTGCACAGTCGCGCCATCGGCCAGAATGGCGATGAAAACTGCGTCGCCTCGGGCGGCGTGTGCGGCAATGGTCCCGCCGGCCCCGATGACTTCATCGTCGGGATGCGCGGCTACTACGAGAATCTTTTTATTATTGGACATGCGACTATAACGTGTCGGAACGCGGAGCGGTTACGACGGGATCAATTTGTATGTTTCTCCGGGCTACGAACCTGTCGCCTGATCCGGTCAACAGCTCGTCATAGCAAGCCCGCAGTCTTGCGATTACCTGCTTCACATCAAACCGTTCTTCAGCCAGGTTTCGGCCGGCAGCTCCAAATCGCCGTGCCAGTTTCTGGTCCGCGAGCAGGATTTCAATTTGTTCAGCCAGCGCGCGACTGTCTTTCACCGGCACCAGAAATCCGTTGTGATCGTCAACCACTGCTTGCCGGCAACCAGACACATTGCTGGCCACGACCGGGCGCGACATCGCCGCGGCTTCCATCAAACTGCGGGGGAAACCTTCGCGGTAAGAAGGTAGAACAACTACATCCATCGTTGCGTAGAGTTCCGGCATGTCGTCGCGGGCTTGCAGCACGACCACTCGATCGTCAATACCCAGTCGCCCAAGGATCGAAAAATCAACCGGGTCACGTTCGCTTTCCAGGGCCACGCCGACGGTCACAAACGTTACATTCGATCGCGTGCGCGCGATGCTCCGCGCCGCCTCGAAGAATTCTCGGTATCCCTTTTCCCAAACGTAGCGACCAACCATGCCAACCACGAGGTTGTCTTCGGGAATACCGAGCTCCCGTTTTTTGGCTCGCAAAATTTCCGGCGTAAAGCGGCCGGCGTTGAACTCTACAACATCGATCCCATTACCCAGAAAGCCGACTTGTCGGCGGCGATAAATTTTCTGCGCGATCATGACCTCCATGTCCTCGGCACTTTGGGACAGGACCTGATGTGAAAAGAGTCCCGCCATGCGCGCGATCGTCTTGAAAAGGAGTTTCTTCGAACCGGTCTGGCCAAGAAAGATTAGTCCATGATTGGTGTACAGCCTAAACGGCGTCCGTGTAATCCAGGCGGCGAGCTGGCCAATCAACTCAATCTTCGGAGTGTGGGTATGGACAATAGTGTACTTTTCACGGCGCAGGATTTTGATGAGCAGCCACAGCAGTTTCAAATCGGCCAGCGGCGAAATCTCACGGGTCACCGGAATCTGGTGCACCTTGATTCCTTCCGCCTCGAATGACGGGACGAGTGGACCGTTGGCGCACATCGCATGCACTTCAAAGCCATCCGCCTGCAACGCCCGGAGTTGCGGCATCAGGAAAAAGATCCCCAAATCCACCGACGAGATGTGAACAACTTTTAGCGGAGGTGTCATCCGGTCGCCTGTCCGTTACTTGCAACGCGTTGCTCGCAGTAATCAGCAATCCCAGACATGGTCATCACGTGTAGCTGGCCCGCATCTCTGCGGCGGGCGGCATGAGCAATAATCTCTTCCAGCGCCCGAAACATTCGGTCGGTGCTGAAGCAGAGGTTTTCCGTTGGATGAAACGACAGATGAAAGAGCGACTTTTCTTTCACGGCGCGCTCAATGCCTTTAATTCCCTTCCGGACTCGCGAGCCCGCAGGTATCAAACGGCGGGGCCCATCCATTGACTGCAAAAACATAGACACCGGAGCCATCCAAAATCCCGGCGCGGTTTGTTTCGGAAGTCCGCAATTTGGGGTGACCGCAATAAGATCGTCAACCATGTGCGCGGCGCGGCGCAGCGTCCGGCTGCGAAAACCAAGAAACCACATGGGCGCGCCGTCCCGAGCGATGCGAAAGCCGTGCTTGGGTAAAAGATCGAGATGGCCCAACTGGTTGCGCGGAAATACGAACGACTCCAGCTTAAGATTAAGTTCGCGCGCCAATTCCACACACTTGTTGAGTTCGGCTTCGGCGACTTCCGTGGTACAGCCGGCGTCGCTGAAAATCACGTGCGAGAATGAGTGACTTCCAATTTCGTGTTTTGGTTTCGCTGCCAGAATCTTCTCGATCAGGTCGCGCCCGTACCACAGAGGCTCGGCTCGATAATCCTTACATGGATCATGCGTGTACCAATCCTGCCGAAACCATGAATGTTGCGGACGCGGCATGTCAGGGTGCTTGATGCCTTCAACCGGCTCGCAGTGGTCGAGGAACAAGTGACCCAAAGTCGCCCACGTCACAGGGATTTCATATTTTTGAAAGAGCGCCAGCAAGCGGTCGACAATCGATCGGGTGGCCGCGAACGCCCCGCCATCACGGGCAAAATGATCTATGAACTTGCGATGCTTGCCCGAATCAAACGAGCCCCAAAGCAGCTCAAAGTCGAGCGAGATCGTAAACACTCCTCGATCAAATAGCGGTTGCTTCATTCCGAGATGCGGCCTTCGAATCAGAACATCACGTACATGAAAGGCGAAAGATCTTCCTGGTCCGCCTCGGTCTGCCGCGGAATGTTCTTAACCAGCTCAGCCAATTGCGGCGCCATCTCCGCTAGTTCCTTATGACCCTCTAGTTGCCAAAGCGCTGCCAGCTCGGTCATGAAAGCGGCGGCCGATTCGGTTGCGCGCAACTCGAAATCCGCAGGTATCATAATCTTACGCGACGGCTCGACAAAATATGTTTCGAGCTCGGGCTCAGGCCCGCGCGGGAAATAAGATTTGCCTTCAGCGCGCACGCGCTCGGTCAGTGGCGCCACCACTTCGTCAAAGAACTGACCGGCCGGCGTAGTCTGTGTTTCGCTCTTAGTCAAGATCGTATTCCGACCTCCAGTTATGCTGATCGGCAAATGCCGGTTGGGCTTCTTTCCATAGAAGGCAGTCTTCGATCACCAGCAAATCCATCTCAGTGCGCATGAAACACCGGTACGCATCCTGCGGCCCGCACACAATGGGTTCGCCGCGCACATTAAAGCTGGTGTTGACCAGCAAAGGGCAGCCGGTCAGTGCTTCGAATTGTTCCAGTACCTGGTAGAAGTCGGGCTTGTCGTCGGTGCGCACCGTTTGCACCCGGGCGCTGTAATCAACGTGAGTCACGGCCGGAATGTCCGACCGCGTTTGATTGATCACTTCGAGCATGTTCTCGTGCACGCCTGATGCAAAGCCGTTTCCGTTCACGGGGCGGCGTCTTTCGTCACGCACCGGCGCCACCAGCAGCATGTAAGGACTTTCATCGTCGAGCGCGAAAAAATCGCCGGCCCTCTCGGCCATTACCGCGGGGGCGAACGGCCGGAACGATTCGCGGTACTTGATCTTGAGGTTCATGATCGATTGGGTTTCGGCCCGGCGAGGATCGCCGAGAATTGAACGCGCGCCCAGAGCGCGCGGCCCGAACTCCATTCGCCCAACCATGTAGCCAACGATTTTCCCCTCGGCCACCGCTTGGGCCACCATTCGCGCCCGCTCGTTCGTGTCCGTAACCAGCGTATAGGGATAGTCCTGCCGATCGAGAAACGCGCGCACCTCCGCGCCGCTGTACGAAGGGCCCAGATAACTTCCCTTCTGAGCATCGCGACCAGCCGCCGCCATCCGGCGCGGTTGATCGAAATACTGGTGATGAGCCAGCAGCGCTGCGCCGATGGCGTTGCCGGCATCGCCCGCCGCCGGTTGGATCCAAAGTTGGTCAAAGATTCCGCTCTGAGCAATCTTTCCATTGGCTACGCAATTCAAAGCCACGCCGCCGGCCAGGGCCAGGTTCTGCGCCCCAGTGAGTTGCTTCGCATGACGGGCCAGCTTCAACATCACGTCTTCCAGGACGACTTGAATCGAAGCCGCCAGGTCCATCTCGCGCCGCGTGATCGGTGATTCAGCCCGCCGCGGTGGTCCGCCAAACAATTCGTCAAAGGCCGAATTGGTCATCTTCTCGTCATCGAGAAACCCAAAATACTCAGTGTTAAGCCGAAAGGAACCGTCATCCTTGATATCGATCAGCCGTTCGCGAATCAGATCGGCGAAGACCGGCCGGCCGTAAGGCGCCAGTCCCATCAGTTTGTATTCTCCTGAGTTCACTTTGAATCCACAGAAGTAAGTCATCGCGCTGTATAGCAGCCCGAGCGAATGCGGATAGCGAATCTCTTTCAACAATTCGATGTGCTGATCATGGCCGTGACCAAGAGTCATGGTCGCCCATTCTCCGACGCCATCGACGGTGAGGATCGCAGCGCGGGTGAACGGCGAAGGGTAGAAAGCCGCCGCCGCGTGCGCCATGTGATGATCGGTAAAGAGGACTTTCGTCTGATCGCCAAGTGCCCGCTTGAAATAATCCCGCACTGCGAGCTTGACGCCGAAGAAAGAGCCGGCCGCTTTGGTCCACTGGGCGCGGCCTTTCGGCGCCACGGTCACAAAATTCTTCACCAGGCGGTCAAAAGTGAGCAGCGGGTTGTCATAGAAGACCGCCGCGTCCAGCTCTGAGGGATCGATGAAGGCTTCTTCCAGACAATAATCGATCGCCCGCGCGGGAAAACGCGCGTCGTGCTTCCGGCGCGAGAACCGTTCTTCCTGCGCGGCAGCTATGATCTCGCCGTCGCGAATGATCGCCGCCGCCGAATCGTGATAGAACGCCGAAACTCCGAGAATCGTCTTAGCCATTTATACTCATCGCGATTTCTTCGCGCGGTTCTGAGGCGTCGAGCGCCCGCGCCACCACTGGCGCCAGGGAAGCGGCCAGGGCGGCATGGCCGGCGGGGGTCAAGTGCACGTCCTTTTCAAAACGAAACCTGCGTCGTTCCGCCGGTGAATAGTGGCGCAAGTCAGAAAGCGGATCGTGCAGAATGCAACCGGTCGCCGAGGCCAGCTCGCGAAAGCGGGCCTGATACGCCGCCGGATCGCTGGTTCCTTCGACGAAAGGAAATAAGGGTATCGGCGCCAGAACTACCGGCACCGAGCTTTCACGAATCCATTTTTCCAAAATCGCGCGCATCACCAGCCACTTCGGATTGTTTGCATCGCGATAATCCGGCACGGGTTGGAAATGCGTCACTTTCTGCGCCAGGTCGCGAAGCCCCAGGGTCTTGGCAAGCTTTCTCAGATTGGCGAACGGCATTCCCCAGTCGACATAATTCGCATCTTCGCCGCTGATTTCCGATTTCGAAAGAGGCTGTTTGGCGACTGGCACGTTTCGTAATTCAAGCCCGTGTTCCGCCAGGACATAGTAGGGCTTGGCATAAATGACGGTTTCGCCGTGTTCGTTAATGTAGGGCCGGAAGCGAGATCCCACGCGACTGATATTCTCAACAGTCACGCCCAGGATCAGTAGATCATGATCAATGTCACGCGCGAATTCCTGGTAAGCAAGATAGTGCTGGTCGGTGCCGGTTCCCGGCAAACCAAAGTTAAAGACCTCGAGCTGAGGCACCAGCTGTTCTAATTGGTCCCCATATCGCTGAGGGTTTCCGACCCCGTCGCCCGCCGTGAACGAATCGCCAAACAGCAGGGCACGCCTTGAGCCTGATTTTTTACGGGTGACGAAATCGTGCTCGCAGCGAAAGCCACTCGGGTTCACCTTGATCAAATAAGCGGTTTCCTCGTGCGGCAAAGTCACGCGGGCCTTGATTCCCGGAATAAAGGTGTAGCCGATGGTGGGGTGATGTTGGGTGACTGAGCGCCACATAAGACTATTTGAATCCTGGACGATCAGTGTTCAGCGACCACGGCCAAAGGAATCGGACGCGGCTCCGGCAAACCGGCAATGTCTCGGTAGAAACCGACTGTCTGGCTTACCATCTGTTCAGTCGAGAATTTTTCGCGCACGACCGCGATGGCCTGTTCACCCATGCGCTGTCGCGCTGCTGGGTCCATCTCCAAAACCTTTAATATCGCTTCAGCCAAAGCTTCGGGATTTGCGGGCGGCGCCAGAAAGCCGGTCTGGCCCTCGATGATTTGTTCGCTCGTGCCCGCCACGCGGGTCGCCACGACTGGCTTTCCGCAATGCATAGCTTCCAGAATTGAGCGCGGAAATCCTTCGCCGCTGCGAACTTCGATCAGTTCATCGCCAATCTGCAATTGCTCGCTTTCGACTGTCGGCAGCACCACCACGTCGGCCAGCCGGTAGAAAGGAAAAGGATTCGGCTGCCAGCCAAGAAAATGGACATTGTCGAGCTTGTATTCGGCAATCAGCCGGCGCAGATAATCGACGTATTTCTTATCAAACAAATCACCTGCGCAGAGCAGGGCCGGCTTCTTTTCCGGCGCCCGCTGATTGACGATTCGCATTGCTGCCAACAGGTGATGATGGCCTTTGAAAGGCGTGAGGGCGGCCACCGTCACAATAACTGGCTGGCCAGGTTCCAGCGTAAACGGTAAGTCAACTGGCGTAGGGTCCGCCGGCGCAGATTGATCGTCGATACCGTTATAGATTGTCCGGCACTTGGGTCGCGACTCGGCGCCAATTTGTTCTCTGAGCGCGTCGGCTACGAGGATGATCGAAGTCGCCAGGGTTTCCGCCGCCCGCCTGACCAATTTTCGAAAGGGCAACAACTGTCCGCGTATGTGCCACACGACCTGATAACCGAACAGCCGCGGCACCACGCCGCTAAACAGAAGCGAACGAACCGAGTTGCAGTGGAGGATCGAAATGCGACGCCGCTTCATCTCGCGCATCACTCTGAAGCTGTAAGGCAGCATCTGGGTGAGCAAAATCCAGAGCGCCGAAAGCTTCGATCTCTTCAGCAGGTGCTGACCATAACTGGTGAGCATCGACGGGCCGGGAACCACGATGATCGGAATACCGGCCTTGCGATAGGCCTCGCTGCAACGCCCTTCTTTGGGAAAACAGACCAGCGGCTTTACACCGGCTTCGGGCAAACGTCTCAAAAGTTGAAGCAGACTCTGCTGGCCGCCACTGATGCGGTGATACTCCGCGACCATGAACAGAACGCGGATGGGTTCGGTGGATCTGGATTTCATCATGAAAGCTGGCCGGCTGCGGCTTTGCGGTTGGCGCAGCCGAGCAACTCCAACCCATTTGCGCCGTAATTGAAGAGTAAATCGAGGACTGAAAGATTCGGCACAAACCCCTGTTTCTTCATGAACAGCTGTTGATAAGTGGGATGATCGAAACTCTGTACGACGATTTCGATCCCGGCCTGGCGAAATGACTCTCGCTCCAGATATGCGCCGCCCATGACGCCGCTGTAATGGGCCGTCGCGCCGACCTGCTTGCAGATATTGAGAATCAGATCGGATTTCTGGCCCGCGACATTCAGCTCCGAAGACAGAACGATTTTCTTCTCGACGTGCAGGAGCCGCGCCAACAGCTGAATGGCGGATACGTTAAGCTCGCCCAGCTTTTTCCATTGGCGGCCATAGAATTCCTCAAAGACCGGGACCAGCTTTTCGAAATGCGGTGAGCGCGAATAGCACGAGACTAACGTCTTCCAATGTTTTTGACGCCAGTCGTCGCCGGCGATTTCGACATCGTTAATCTTTTGTGGAAACTTATGCACCACCGGGACGGTCAGCCATTGAACGCCGGCCGATCCCTTTACGCGGTTACGGTTTTGAAAGTCACCCTTGGAGAACTGCACGTCATCCAGCAGCACGAATAGGTCGGCGCGCTGCATCTTCTCGAAAAAGCCGAGCCAGGGCAGATGTTCAGGTTGATGGATAGCTACTAGCATTGAAGTATTATTTGCGCACGCGAACTTCGACTTCATTCAGGGCACCGATGACTGTTTCTACGTCGTCTTCAGTGATGGCCGCATGAACCGGTAAGCAGGTTTGTTGACGCAGGACGCCCTCAGCTCGCGGAAACATTCCCTGATGAAATCCAAACTCGCTCTGAAAAATCGGGTGCAGGTGGCAGGGCGGATCATAAATCGAGCCCAATTCAATCTGGTACTCATCTAACATGATTTCGGCGAGCTTGTGTTTATCAATTCCATCGGCCAACAGCACCGGGAATTTGTAATACGCATGCCGCAGGTTCTCTGGATAAACGGGCGCCTTTATCCACGCCAGGTCGTTGAGCCCTCGCCGGTACCACCCGACTACGCGGTTGCGATGCGCGACGTTTTCTTCCAGACGCTGCAACTGATAGACGCCCAGCGCGGCGCTTAGTTCATCCATGCACCAATCACTGCCAAAGTTGACGATCTGTTCCAGGCTTTGACCCTGGCCATGATGACGAACCGAACGCGCGTATTCGGCTAAGGCTGCGTTGTCGGTCGTAATCATTCCGCCGGTTCCCGTCGTCATAACTTTAGTCGGGTAAAAGGAAAAGCAGGCGGCGTCCGTGAGATTGCCGGCAGGGCGTTCGTCGATCATGGCGCCATGCGCATGCGAAGGGTCCTCAATGAGAAAGATGCGTCGCTCAGCACAAATTTCGCGCAAGCGATCAATCTCGGGATAAATCAGCCCGGCAATGTGCACCACGATTATCCCGGCGGTGTCGTCGTTGATTTTTGTTAGGACGTCGTCCGTATCGAGGCAGAAGGTGTTCGGATCCATGTCCGCCAGCACCGGCTTTCCGCCGGCATACTTGATTGCCGAAATACAGGCGGCGAAGGTGTTGGTCGGAACAATCACTTCGCGGCCCTGCACGTCGAAGAAACGCATCGCGATCTCCAGCGCGGCGGTACATGAACTAACCGACACGGCGTGTTGAGCGCCGACATAATTGCGAAAAGACTCCTCAAATTCACGAGTGTTGCGGCCAAAAATCAGGCGGCCGCCCCGAATAATCTCTTCGAGGCGTGAAAGCAATTCCGGGACGTCCGCCTCATGAAAATACGGGCGCGCGCCGCTTATCTTTTGGCGTCTGGACAATCGTGGTGTGCTCATACTATCGCAGCCTCGGCCGCGGCCATTTGCGGCGCCCATTTAGTGATCATTTCTCTAACTCCATCTTCCAAAATTGTGTCGGGCCGCCAGCCTAATTCTGCCTCGATCTTTGAAATCGACAACCAGCGATCCGGCCAAAGTTTATCCGGCGGCGCCGGCGCGTTCTGGATTTCGGGACGCCGGCCAGTTTCCTCTTCGGTAACCTGCGCCATCAGCTCCGCCAGATTCCGAATTGAGATTGGGTTTCCCCCACCGACATTGAAAACAAAATTTCGATCGTTTGGCTCACGCAAAGCCAATTCGTAGACCCGGCAGACGTCGTCGATATGGACGTAATCGATCAACTGCGCACCATCACCAAACACGCGCAGGGGTTTACGCTCTGAAATAAGCTCAACAAATTTTCCGGCCACGCCGCTGGAGAGCGAAAACAGACCGCTACCGTAACCATAGACATTCGACAGCCTGAGGATTTTGAAACGGCCTGAGTCGATCAACAGCTGTTCGGCTGTCTTCTTGAGCGCCCCATAAAATTCGTCCGGCCGCAATTCCAAATCTTCCGTCAACGGCATGGGCTTCGTTTGGTACGTGCCATAAACCGCAATGGTCGAGGTGTAGACAAACTTGCGAATGTTCTGACGCTGCGCTTCACGCATGAGCACCTGCATTCCCAAAACATGCGTGAGCAGCGAGCGCGTAGGGTCCGCCAGACAATCCGCTTCGCCGCCGCTTCCCGCGGCATAGATGACCGCGTCAGCGCCACTCATCGTCGCATGGACCAGAGCTTCGTCAGTAACTTCACCGGCGACATACTGAATGTCTCCGCGGATCGTCTCTCGTAGTTCATCGAACCGGGCGCTATGACCAAAGCAAATGCATTGGTGCTGCCGGGCAAAATGCCTGACCAGCGCGCTACCGAGATATCCTCCTCCTCCGGCGATCAGAATTCGCATTGCAAACTCAGGTAAGTCTTGTCTTCAGACGACTGATGACATCTGCGGCGTTCCGCGGCTCGGCTCCTTCAAACTGCACCTGCTTAATCCGTAAAATGCCATCGCCGGTCAGGACATTTACGCCCACACCCGGAATGACGCGCTCAACTTTGCCGGGCACTCTACCAACATAACGTTTCGGGTCAGTTTCGATTTCAGCCGACCAAATAATCAGTTTGCGTCCATCGAGAATTGCGTACGCGCCGGGATAAGGGCGGGTGAGTCCCCGAACCAGGTTGAAGATTTCCCGCGTCGATTTGCTCCAGTCAACATGTCCATCTTCAGGACTGCGCCAGATACAGTAAGTGGCTTGCGAATGATCCTGTGGAGTCCGCGGGGCCGTGCCGGAGGCGAGCCGCGACAGATTTTCTCGTAGCATCGCTTCCACGGTTGCATTCAACCAGCAGTCGATGGTGCCGGCGTCGTCATCATCAGTGATGCAGCATTCGCGCTGTTCGATGATGTCGCCTGCATCGACGTCATCACCAGCATAGAACATGGTTACGCCGGTTCGTTCCTCGCCATTGATCAATGGCCAGTTCACCGGCGCCCAACCGCGATACTTCGGAAGCAGCGAAGCATGAAACACGATTAAGCCGTTTCGGGCAGAATCGATCACTCGCGCGGGAATCATCGTGCGCCACTTGATCGCGAACAGATAATCAAGCTCGAGGCCCGTCCAGGTGTCTTGCAATTCTGCGGAACCGACGTTCGTGGTCTCGTAGCAAGGTATCCCGCCGTCCCGGCACAACTCCTGAATGCGTTCGAGATATTCTGCCTGCGGCGGCTCGACGCGATAACTGAAAACCGCCCCCAGTTTCGCGTCAGGCGATTCGATGACTGAGCGCAGGCAGCGATACCCGATTTCACCCGCGCACAACAGCGCCACTCTGATCGTCTCGGGCATTCTCGGTCAGTTCGCGGCCGGCGCCGTTCCCTCAGCCTTGCGGATCCGCTCGGCCCGTCGATGGAAAGTGTCCTTCATCTGTTCATAGATAAACTTTCCCATGACCTGATTGCCTTCCTTCGTGTAGTGAAGGTAGTCGATGAAGATGGTCCCGCGATAGGTCTTCAAAACATCGAGCGGATTTAAGAAAGTAATTCCCTGCTGGCGACAGAATTCGCCCAAACGATCACGCGCGTAAAAGTTAAAGTCGATTTCTTTTGGACTCTGGTCCTGATGAATCTTGTCGTAAACCGCGCGCTCAGGATCGCTGAAGGGCCGGACCTCGCCCAGGTGTCGCAAAAAATACTCCCAGAAAAAGGCGACGTCCTGATCGTTACGTTTGGCCGTAGCCACCAACGCGTCGGCATAGCCTAGATACTCGTTTATATAAACGTCGCATTCCTGCCGATCGGCATAGGTCCTCGCCGTTTTCGGTCTTCTTCCCAGCGTATGCGCCTCAGTAAACTCAAACCCATCGTCAATCGCGGCCGTGATTCCCTTTTTGGCGAGCGCCACACTGGCAAAATGATCTTCGAGGAAGAGGACGACATGCTCGGCCGTAGCCAGAAACGTTTTCCGATTCGCGGCCCGGTCAAACTCGAGCTTCCAGGCGTGATCAGGCTGAATGCCGTACTCGCGCCGATAGACTTCGCCCTGCTCCGGCATTGAAACATTGAAGTTGTTGGCGCTCCCGAAGACGACCACCACGTCCGGCTGCCAATGAGAGTACTCGGCCAGGTACCCACCGCTGATCTCGACGATCCGATTGAAATTAACAGCCGCGTTAATCACCTCAACATTCATGCCGCCCAGGTCGGGATCATTCCGTAATTCCTGTTCGAGGTACTGGGCCACGGTCGCATCACTGTCAACCCGTTCCGCGCCTTTGATGTGCGTGCTGGCAATTCCCGAATAGAGAGTCGAACCACCTAACATGATCACCCGCAGGGTGTTCCGTGGTTTATGCGCCGTGAAGTTCCTCAGGTTACGAAATCCGTTTCGATTGTGATGAAAGCCCGGCAGAGTTAAATCGGGGTTGTTGCGCACCAGCCCATACGGCGACCACGTTTGTTTATGAAACGAGCGGAAACGCTCGCCCGCCCAAAAATAGACGTACACCTGGCTAATTCCCTCGGTCACAAGGAGTAGTATCGCCAGCATGGCGATGATTCGTCCCCAACGAGGCTTTGGCGTAGCCGCTTCAGTCACGACTTGATTCAGAACCGCCCGTAGATGAATTTCTCGGCCGGGAATTCCACGGCGATGCTGGTAAAGATTAAAAGCAGCGCGAGCACCACGATGCCGACTAGCTGGAAAAATATGAGCCACTCCCGGGCGGTCAGAAAGCTCTGAAGCCGCCGCCGGAAGTAGAGCGCGATTAGCGCCGCACCTAAAAACATCCCCGCCGCGATCAGCAGCGACTGAATATCGCGCGAAGTGATGACCTGGAAAGCGAACATCTCGAGACGCGTTATCTCACGATCCTCTTAATAACCATTTCGGTTGGCAGCACGAACAGAATCCAACCAAATGAAACGAACGAGAAAGTCAGCAGCACCGAAACTGCATACGAGAGCCGCCCAACGAAGCGAGAGCGGGCCTTCCCTTTATTGAGCAACCGGCGACGCGTCGTGAGCTGGCGATAGAGGTCATACGTTATGAGCCCGAGCCCGTGATAAAGCCCCCAGAGCAAAAAGTTCAGCGTCGGTCCGTGCCAATAGCCGCAAAACAGAAACGTCGCCAGATACGAAATGATCAAGACGAGATTTCGGCGCTCGCCAAATGCTCTCGACAGGCGGCGCGAGATCGGAATAAAGATGTAGGCCGTCAGCACCCGGCTGAAGGTGATGTGCCAACGCTGCCAGAACTCTCTGATATTTGCCGCCGCATACGGATAGTTGAAGTTCTCGGGAGTCCGAACTCCCAACAGGCGCGACGTGCTGATCGCCAGATCGCTGTAGCCCGAAAAGTCTGCCCAGATCACGATCGAGTAAGCAAAGCTGCCGATGATCAAGCTGCGCGCTCCCAGCCGGCCCGATGCTTTTATCGCTTCGAGGCTCACCGGAATCAGCAGCGCCGCCACCAGTTTGATCTTCACGAGCCCCAAAAGGATCCGAAAAACAACCTCTACCAGGCTTTCGCCGCTCCAGCCTTCGGGTTGGCGAATCGTTTGGTCGAATTCGCCAAAGTAGTGCATCGGCCCAGCGATGTAAGCCGGAAAAAACAGAAAGTAGGCGAGCGCCACCAGCGGATCCAGCTGCTCGATTCTGCCATCGTGATAATCCTTGATCAGCGTCCACGTCTTGATCAGGTAAAACGAAAACCCCACGAAGTAAAGAATCGTAAGTGGCGTCCAGGCCAGCGCCACCGCCTGTTTCCCCAGCACCCAGGGAATGAGCACCGGCAGGAAGACCAGCCCCGATGCCAGGAATGGCCGGGTCCGGCCCAACTGCCGAGTCAGCTTGAGACCAATCAGGACCCAGATTGAAGTCGAGATTAAGAGAATAATCCATTTGGGATTTAGTCGGACGACGAAAGCAATAGCCAGAACGCTGGCGACTACCAGGGTGGCCGCTCTGGCGCGAACCTGTCGGGTGGAAGTGATCTGGAAAGCGGCCGCTGTAATTAACAGCAGGACCCAAAAGAAGAGGGTCTCAAACATACGCCGGGCTCGTTTGATCCTCGTTCATGAAATGCTCCAGATATTTATTTCGATTGTCGTTGCGCGCTAATTTTCCGGCGGTGGATTTGATCAACCAGCGCGGTGGAACAATACGTACGTCGTAAGGCGTGCAATCCAGCTCTTGCGCTATGGTGTTGCGAATTCTGAGCGAGAGCTGCTGGCCCTGCTCGCCGGCGTAATCGCTTTCCAGCACAGTGGGATCCGAAGCTTGGAATTCACGTGACTTGAAGTCGCGGC
>JADMIO012842302.1_pt1 | contig 98035 bp, 80 predicted proteins | sample 8958161 | NCBI WGS metagenome assembly JADMIO01 (sample SAMN16585339, study PRJNA669376) | soil metagenome | isolation source: Crop rotation soil | place: USA: Cullars Rotation, Alabama | collected 2011
CTGGGACCACGGTCCCACTCGTATCGTCGGTCTGATTATTAGTCTGGGACCACGGTCCCACTCGTATCGTCGGTCTGATTATTAGTCTGGGACCACGGTCCCACTCGTATCGTCGGTCTGATTATTAGTCTGGGACCACGGTCCCACTCGTATCGTCGGTCTGATTATTAGTCTGGGACCACGATCCCACTCGTGTTGTCGGTCTGATTATCGGTCTGGGACCACGGTCCCACTTGTATTGTCGATCAGACTATCAGCGTGAGACTACGATTCCATCAATGCCTGTCAAGGGCAAGTATTGACATTCGTCGTAACCTGTAGAACGGAGTAACCTCGGTGTGCGGTTGTATGCCTGCTGTGGATTGCTGCTGTGTCCTGCTTATCCACAACATTTTGCGCACGGTTATGTGGACAAAATACCTGGTTACCCAGGCCGTGCCGGCACGTTAACCGGGCTGCATCCGATGCAAGTGTGTCGCTGTCGACGAGCTCGCGAGCTCGGACATGAGGTTGCCCCGTATTCAGTGTCGCTGATTTGTATTGTCTGAAGTTGCTTTTACGTTAAGTTGATGCAGATCAATTAATACGATACCTGCGTCATAATTGATTATTTGACGTGGTTTGATGGCCTCCACGCACGTTGTGATATGTAGATGATAATCATTATCACTTTACGGGTCCTTTCCGGTGATCCGACAGGTTACGGGGCGGCGACCTCGCGGGTTTTCGCTATTTATGAAAATTTTCCGGTTTAAGGCGTTTCCGTTCTTCTTCGTCATAACTTAATGTTTTTATTTAAAATACCCTCTGAAAAGAAAGGAAACGACAGGTGCTGAAAGCGAGCTTTTTGGCCTCTGTCGTTTCCTTTCTCTGTTTTTGTCCGTGGAATGAACAATGGAAGTCCGAGCTCATCGCTAATAACTTCGTATAGCATACATTATACGAAGTTATATTCGATGCGGCCGATCTAGCAGAAAGTCAAAAGCCTCCGACCGGAGGCTTTTAACTTCTGTCACCTAGGTTACGCCCCGCCCTGCCACTCATCGCAGTACTGTTGTAATTCATTAAGCATTCTGCCGACATGGAAGCCATCACAAACGGCATGATGAACCTGAATCGCCAGCGGCATCAGCACCTTGTCGCCTTGCGTATAATATTTGCCCATGGTGAAAACGGGGGCGAAGAAGTTGTCCATATTGGCCACGTTTAAATCAAAACTGGTGAAACTCACCCAGGGATTGGCTGAGACGAAAAACATATTCTCAATAAACCCTTTAGGGAAATAGGCCAGGTTTTCACCGTAACACGCCACATCTTGCGAATATATGTGTAGAAACTGCCGGAAATCGTCGTGGTATTCACTCCAGAGCGATGAAAACGTTTCAGTTTGCTCATGGAAAACGGTGTAACAAGGGTGAACACTATCCCATATCACCAGCTCACCGTCTTTCATTGCCATACGAAATTCCGGATGAGCATTCATCAGGCGGGCAAGAATGTGAATAAAGGCCGGATAAAACTTGTGCTTATTTTTCTTTACGGTCTTTAAAAAGGCCGTAATATCCAGCTGAACGGTCTGGTTATAGGTACATTGAGCAACTGACTGAAATGCCTCAAAATGTTCTTTACGATGCCATTGGGATATATCAACGGTGGTATATCCAGTGATTTTTTTCTCCATTTTAGCTTCCTTAGCTCCTGAAAATCTCGATAACTCAAAAAATACGCCCGGTAGTGATCTTATTTCATTATGGTGAAAGTTGGAACCTCTTACGTGCCGATCAGATTAAAACGAAAGGCCCAGTCTTTCGACTGAGCCTTTCGTTTTATTTGACCATGTTGGTATGATTTAAATTAATACGACTCACTATAGGGTCAGTGCGGCCGCGACTTCAAGTCACGTGAATTCCAAGCTTCGGATCCCACTGTGCTGGAAAGGAGCAGCCCAGCCTGAACTGGCGCCTCGTCGATGTCGACCACGCCAGCCGGCTGCCGACGGTCGTCCTGGAATCCCTCGTCACCGGCGCTTACGCGACCGACGACGCCGACGAAGTCGCGCTGCGCCGTGACGTACGCACGGTGATCGTCAACCGGGCGCGCCTGTCGGCCCGCCTGGAAGCGCTCGAAGACGCGCAGCCGGTCGAGGGCCCGGAGGTGAACTTCGAGATCGACGCGCCGTCGGCTCACCTGGCCGACCTCGTGTTGCGGGAGGTCCCGCGCCGGGCGCCCGGTCCCGCCGAGGTCGAGGTGCGGATGGAGACCATCGGCCTCAACTTCAAGGACCCGATGAAGGTCCTCGGGGTGCTCGGTGAGGCCGAACTCGCCGGGACGGCGTTCGGCAACACACTCGGGATGGAGGGCATGGGCGTGGTCACCCGGGTCGGACCCGGGGTCGACGGCTTCAGGGTCGGCGAGTTGCGCTTCGTCAGCGTGCCGGGGATGGGCCGCCGCTACGTGACGACCAGCGTGGACGCCGGTGCGATCGAACCCGCAGACGGTATGACGCCGGCGACCTGCGGGTCAGTTGTCGTGCTGACCACCGCCCACTACGCGCTGCACCACGCGGCCCGGATCCAGCCCGGCGAGTGGGTGCTGGTGGCGGGCGGGGCCGGCGGCGTGGGGATGGCCGCCGTGCAGATCGCCGCCAAGGCAGGTGCCCGGGTGATCGCGACCGCGTCGACCCCACAGCGCGCCAACATGCTGCGAAACCTGGGGGCGGAGCACGTCATCGACTCCCGGTCACTGTCGGCGATCGGCGAGGTGCGTCACCTCACCGGCGGGCGCGGTGCCGACGTGGTGCTCAACGCCGCCCCCGGCGAGGCGGTGCTCGCCAATCTCGAGGTGGCCGCCGAGTTCGGCCGGGTCGTCGACGTCGGCAAGACCGAGGTCTTCGGCCGCCGGCTTCTCGACATGGCGGTCTTCAACAAGAACCTCTCGCTGATCTCCGTCGACCTCGACCGGATGATGGCGCACCGGGGCGACCTGGCGCGCCGGGTCAACCGCGAAGTGCTGGCGCGGATACGCGCCGGGGAGTACAAGCTGCTGCCCACCCGGACGCTGCCGGTGTCACAGGTGGCGGAGGCGTTCGAGAAGGTGGCCCGATCGGCACACCTGGGCCGGATCGTGCTGGACTTCACCGAGCCGGCGCCCGCGGTGAAGCGGGCACGGCCGGTCACTGTCATCCGGCCGGACGCGAGCTACCTCGTCACGGGTGGTCTCGGGGACTTCGGCCTGGCCACCGCCAGGTGGCTGGCCGGCAAGGGAGCCGGGACGATCGTGCTGGCCGGCCGGCGCGGCGTGACCACACCCCACCAGCAGGCCGCCGTGGACGCCCTGCGTGACGGCGGCGCCGACGTGCGCGTCGAGCAGCTGGATGTGGCCGACCGGGCGAGTGTGGACGCCCTGATCGCCCGGTTGTCGGACGGGTTACCGCTGCGCGGCGTGTTCCACGCGGCCGGCGTCCTGGCGGACGAGCCGCTCGGCGAGCTCAGCCGCGACGCACTCAACGCGGTGCTGGCACCCAAGGCCAGGGGAGCCATGGTCCTGAGCGAGGCGACGGCAGGCGCCGACCTCGACCACTTCGTGCTGTACAGCTCGGTGGCGAGTCAGGCGGGGCACATCTCGCAGATCAGCTACGCGGCGGCGAATGCGGTGCTGGACGCGTTGGCCCGCTACCGGGCGAGCCTCGGACAACCCGCGCTGGCGGTGAACTGGGGATCGCTCAGCGGCGGCGGGATGGCGGCGGTCAGCGAGGAAGCCGCGGCCTACTGGGCCCTGAACGGGGTGCGCCTCCTGCCCATGGACGTCGCCTGCGAGTACCTGGACGTCACACTCGGATTGGACCCCACCCAGGTGGCGATCGCCGACCTCGACTGGGCGCTGTGGGGTTCGCTGAACCCGCCGTCGGCGGGCACCCCCAGATTCGCCGAGCATGTGAGCGCGGCACGCCGCACGGACGACGCCGCCGGATCGGTGCGCGCCGAACTGTCGGCGATGCCCGCAGACCAGCGCGTCGAGGTGATCACCGCGCTGCTCACCGAGCAGGTTGCCGCGGTGCTCGGCGTGCCGGCGGAAATGGTCGATCGGGACACCGCACTGCCCGAACTCGGACTGGACTCGCTGATGGCGGTCGAGCTGCGCACGCGGGTCAACGTCGCGCTCGAGGTCGAGATCTCCGCTCTGGAGCTGAGCCGCGGCGGCGGAGTGTCCGCGCTCGCCGCGCGGCTCGCCGACCAGTTGTCGGCCCCGGCGATGGGATAGGGGCTACCAGGCCTCGTCGAGGAGGCTGGCCGAGACGTCCAACCGCTTGAACTCGTTGTCCCGGTAACGCTGGGCGCACGCCGGCCGCCGCACGGTGCCGGTGGCGCTGACGGGGATCGCGCCCGCCGGCACCAGGACGAGATCAGCGACACGCACGCCGTGGGTGGCTTTGACCGCCGACATCACCTCGCGCTTGATCGTCCGGTACCTGCGACTCTGCTCCTCGCGGGGCCGGGCGGGCTCGGCGGTCAGTTCGGCGATCGCGATCAGACGCCCGGTGCGGTCGTCCGCGATCGCCGCGACACGGCCTCCGGTGACGGCGCTGGCGGTGGCCTCGATGCCCTCGGAATGGTGTTCGTGCCCGTCGACGACGAGGACGTCCCCGGTCGATTCTTCGTCCGGCGCGGCGTCGGCATCGTCGTCCTCGTCGATCCGGTCGAGCTCGCCGCTGAGGTATTGGTGCGCACAGGCGCCGCGCCTGACCTTGCCGCTGGTGGTGAGCGGTAGAGAACCGGGGAACACGAGCACGAGGTCGGCGACCTTGACGCCGTGCGCCGTCGACACCGCCGACGCGATGGCCCGTTCGGCGGCGGCCAATTCGGTAGCGACGGCGTCTTCGTCGAGGCTCAATGTCATGAATTCCGCCAGGACGACCAGCCTTTCGTCGTGATCGCCGTGGACGGAGATCGCCGCGACGCGGCCGCCCGTGATCTCACCGACGGTGGCTTCGATGTCGTCGGGGTAGTGGTTGCGTCCATAGACGATCAGCAGGTCCTTGATGCGGCCCATGATGAACAGTTCGCCGTCACTGACGACGCCAAGGTCGCCGGTGCGCAGCCACGGCTCCGCGGGGGTGCCCGGGTGCGGGTCGACCAGGCGGCCCCGGAACGTCTGTTCGGTCTCGGCGGATTTGTGCCAGTACCCCAGGGCGACGTTGTCGCCGTGGACCCAGATCTCGCCGATGGTGCCGGCGCCGTTCTCGGTGCGGGTCTCGGGATCGACGATGCGCACGGTCGGTGAGGCCGGTATCCCGTAGCTGACGAGGCCCGGGCCGGTCGCGTCGGCCGTCCGCTCGGCGATACCCGCGGTGAGTTTCTCGGCGTCGAAGTGGACCACCGCCGAAGACCGCCCGGGAATGTGGTCGGCCACATAGACGGTGGCTTCGGCCAGTCCGTAGGAGGGCCGCATCGCCCGGGTACGCAGACCGAACGGGGCGAACCGGTCGGTGAAGCGTTGCAGCGTGGCCGCGTGGACGCGCTCGGCGCCGCTGATGATGTGGGTGACATCGCCCAGGTCGAGACCGGCCATGTCCGCGTCGGTGGTACGGCGGACGGCCAGTTCGAGAGCGAAGTTGGGAGCCGGGGTGAACACCTTCGGATGTGTGGCCATCAGGTGGATCCAGCGCGACGGCCGCACCAGGAACGACATCGGGCTGAACACCACCGAGTGGAGCCCCGCCAGGATCGGCGAGCTCACCCCGATCCACAGCCCCATGTCGTGGTAGAAGGGCAGCCACGACACCATCGTGGTGTCCGGCGGCGGCACATTGCCCGTCTCGGAGAAGTAGCAAGCCATCGTCTGCTCGAAGTTCGCGGCCAGGTTGCGATGCGACACCATCACGCCGGCCGGCTGGCGCGTCGACCCCGACGTGTACTGCAGATACGCGACACCTGGCGGCGCGTCACGGACGGCGAGCGCGGCGGGCCCGATTCTGTCGAGGGCATCGACCTCGACGAGTGTGGGCGCGGAGCTGCGGTTGGGCTCTTGGAGATACGGTTCGAGTCCACCGGAGACGGCCGCGGTGGTGAGTACGGCGGCGGGGGATGAGTCGGCGAGGACGGAGCTGATCCGTTCGTCGTGGTCGCCGAGCTGGGGCACCGACAGGGGTACGGCGATGAAGCCGGCTTCCAGCGCGCCCAGGAATCCGACGACATAGTCGAGGCTCTGCGGAGCCACGATGACGGCCCGGTCGCCGGCCGAACCACAGCGGGTGAGCGCGTTGGCGACGGCACGTGTGCGCCGGTAGAGCTGTGACCACGTGAGGGTGTCGGCGACGCCGGCCGGGTCGCGCGCATAGTCGACGAACGTGAAGGCCGGATCGTTGGGCCGCCGATCGGCCCGTTCGCGCAGTACCGACGGGATGGCGAATTCGGGGGCCGCGGGCACCGGATTCAGGAGCGATCGGCGCCCTGCCGGGGATCGGCGCCGTCGCTAGGGGTTGGGTTCGCGGGCACGGGGAGGCCGAGTTCTCCGGCCAGGTAGGCGGCGAGTTCATCGATGGTGGCGTGGTCGAACAGAACGGCGGGGGGAAGGCGGCGGCCGATGACTTTGCCCAGGGCGCCGGATATTTGCACGGCGTTGCGGGAATCGAGGCCCAGTGCGTCGAACGGTTTGGTGGTGTCGATGTCGGTTTCGGGCCGACGCAGGCGGGCGGCGAGGTCGGCGACCATCCAGTGTTTGAGTTTCTGGTAGGTCAGCGGGGGCTCGGGTGGCGGAGTGGTGTGGCGTTTAGGCATCGGTGGGGCTCTTCTCGGGGGTGGCGTTCTTGCTGTTTCGGTTCTTGGTCAGTCGGTTGTGGATGTTCTTGGCCGGCGGCATCCGCAGGTCCCAAGTGATGCGGGTCTTGGACAGCGTGTAGATGATCCAGCCGGAGGGGTCGGGTTCCCACCAGCGCATCGCGTGCCGGTAGGCGCCGGGGAAGGCGTGGTGATTGTTCTGCAGGCCCTCGCCGAACGTGAGCAGCGCGACGGGCCAGTTGTTGGCGGAGTCGTCGCGGTTGGCGAAGGGGCGGCTGCCGATGCGGTGGCTGATCGATCCGACACACCACATGGCTTGGTTGGCCAATGCGGCGCGGGCCAGCCCGCCGAACAGGAACCCGGAGAGGGCGGCGGTCCAGCTGCCGCCGATCAGCCCGCCCAGTACCGCGGGCAGCAGGAGTCCGGTCAGCGCCCAGATCGGGTAGGTGCGGTTGTAGAAGTAGAGCCGGGGGTTGCGCAGGATGTCGGGAGCGAAGACGTTGATGCGGGATTCCTGATCCGACAGCATCCAGGGGATGTGGGCGTACCAGAGGCCGTTGAGCCGGCCGCGCAGGCCGGTGCCGTGCAGGTTGGGGGAGTGCGGGTCGCCGGTCTCGTCGGCGTAGCGGTGGTGGCGGCGGTGGGTGGCCACCCAGTGCAGCACCGGACCCTCCAGTCCGGTGGCGGCCGTGATCATCAGGACGGCTTCGAAGGCCGGCGAGGTCTTGAACGACTTGTGCGCGGCGTAGCGGTGGTAGCCGACGGTGATCCCGAAGATGTGGACGGCGTAGAACGCGGCGAAGAGCACATAGTCGAGCGTGGTGGCCCAGCCGAGGGCGATCCAGGCAATCGCGCCGGCCAGCCCGAGGGTCGGGATGCCGATGGTGACCAGCGCGACCACCTTCTTGGCGCGCGCGCTGCGGGGGTCGAGTTGCACGATGGCCCGCAGCAGTGATTCGGGCACCGGCCCCGTCCCCGGCGCCGCCGTCGCGGGTGGTGTGGGGATTTCGGTGATGGTCATGAGGCGACCTCTTCGCGGGGGGTGTTCTTGTGGTAACGCACGTTGTGGACCCAGCCGAGACGGTCGAGGACGCGGATGAACTCGCCGGCCAGATCGAGTTGCCACCAGTGCTGACGGGTTTGCGCCAGCGAGGGGCGGGCGTGGTGGTTGTTGTGCCACGAGCCGCCCATGGTGGGTGGCGCCAGCGCGGCGATGTTGCGGGACTGGTCGCGGACGGGATGCGGGCGCGAGCCGATGCTGTGCCCGAGTGAGTTGACCGCCCACACGGCGTGATCCAGCACGAAGATGCGGGCCAAACCGCCCCACAGCACTCCGCCGACGAACCCGTGCAGGGTCTGGGTGATCGCGAGTCCGATCAGTCCGGGGCCGATGATGCCGGCGGCGACGATCCAGAAGTAGGCGGAGTTGATCCGCACGACCCGGTAGTCGGCCAGCCAGTCGCGGGCCTGGCGGCTCCAGTCGGTTTTCCGCACGGTGAACAGCCAGCCCATGTGTCCGTGCCAGAGCCCTTTGACCCGGCCTCGCACACCAGGGCCCTGGGGTTGGGGTGAATGCGGATCCCGGTCGGTGTCGGCGAACGCGTGGTGGAGGCGGTGGTTGGCGACCCAGAAGATGATCGGACCCTGGGCGGCCATCGACCCGGCCACTCCCAGGAACACTTTCACCGCCTCGTTGGCCTCGAACGAGCGATGCGTGAAGTACCGGTGCAGCCCCGCCTCCACCCCGAGCGAGGTCACCACGAACATCGACACGAACAACACGACGTCGACCACGGTCAACCCGTCGAACACCGCATAGGCCACCGCGGCGATCGCGCCTACCGTCGGCACTCCCACCGTCACGAACGCCAACCGCGACGCCAGCACATCGCGCTCACCCACCACCGACGCAGTACTCATCCCACCCGCACCCTCATCACTGCACGAGAGCCATCTCGCCGGACACGAACAAGCGCCGGGCCTCCTGCCGGCGCACCTTCCCGCTCGTCGTCGTCGGGATCGCCCGCTTCGCGCACAAGTGCACATCGGGCCCGACGCCGAACTCTGCGGTGACACCCATCCGAATGGCCTCGACGATCGAGGCGAACTCGTTGGCGGACTCGTCGGGCCGGCGGGCCTCGGCGACGATGACCAGGCGTTCCGAACCCTCGCCGGGCATCGAGAACGCCACCGACCTGCGGACGGCCGGCGCCGCGCGCCCGACTGCCGCCTCGACGTCCTGCGGGTAGATATTGCGGGCGTTGACGATGATCAGGTCCTTGATCCGGCCCGTGATGAACAGCTCGCCGCCCGAGAGGAACCCCAGGTCACCCGTGCGCAGGTAACGGCGGTCGTCGCCGGGAAGTCGTGCCGCGAAGACCTCGCGGGTCAGTGCCTCCCGGTTGTGATAGCCGGCCGCCACGCTTCGTCCGGTCACCCAGATCTCACCGGTGTCGCCGTCGGGCAGCCTCTGCCCGGTCGTCGGGTCGACGATCCGGACCGTGTGGGCGCTGTCCACGTCACCGCAGCTGACCAGGACGCGCCCGTCGCCTTCCGGGTCGGGATTGACCTCGGTGCGCCACCGCGGACCGCGCCGCTTGCCGGCGACGAACAGCGTCGCTTCCGCCATCCCGTAGCACGGGATCATCACGGTCGGATCGAAGCCGAGCGGTGTCGCCGCGTCCTCGAACTGCGTCAGGGTGTCGACGCTGACGGGTTCGGCGCCGCAGTACCACTCGGTGAGGCTCGACAGATCCAGGCCGTCCGCGTCGCCGGCGTCGATGGCGTCGACGCACATGTCGAGCGCGAAGTTGGGGCCGACCGCACTGATCGCCCGGTAGTCGGAGATGGCTTTCAGCCAGAGCCGCGGCTCGGAGATGAAATGCAGCGGGGACATGAGGACGAGCGACCAGCCGTAGTACGACGCCAGCAGGATCGTGCCCATCAAGCCCATGTCGTGGTAGGGCGGTAGCCACGACATGATGACCCGGTCCGGGTTGGGACCCATGTTCCGCATGATCGCTTCGCAGTTGCTCACCAGGTTGTCGTGGGTGAGGCAGACGCCCTTCGGCGTTCCCGTCGAGCCGGAGGTGTACTGAATCAGCGCCAGGTCACCGGGGGACACCGGTACCGCCGGCGCCGCGGCGGGCGGTGTCCCCGCCAACTGCTCGGTGTAGCAGATCGCCGGGTCGAGGCCGGTGTGGCGCAGGCGCTCCTGCAGGGTTTCCATCGTGGTGCGGAACATCGCGTCGATCACGATCGCGTCGGGCGCGCAGTCGACCGCGATCGCAGAGAACCGTTCGAGCTCCGCGGCTCGCAACGGTGGGAAGGACGGCACCGCAACCGCGCCGAGCCGCATGATGCCGAACATCGCCGCGATGAATTCGAGGCCGGGATTCACCGCCAGGACGACGCGGGAACCGGCGCCGATTCCCCGCTGCGCCAGATTTCCGGCAAATGCCGCGGAATGCGCCGCCACCTCGGCGAAAGTCCACCGGATCTCGGTCTCGGAGGTGCCGTCGGCGAGGAACACGAAGGCGGTCCGGTCGGACGGGTGCTCCGACGAAGCCCACTCGGACACCGCGTCGAGGATCGTCGACGGGTGTACACCAACCGCTCGGTCGCTCACCAGCCACTCAAGAGTTGCACGCAGCAAACACGCGGGAAATCGATGGTCACGGAACCCCTTCAACCCGACCGAGCATCATGAACGTCTCAATTGACGCCTGGGTAATCAGGAAACTATATCGCACAGATTTCGAACTCTCAGTGGATTCGCCCTGTCTCAGCGAACACTCTGGCCCCACGTGAAACTGGCTTCACGCACAACTCGGCCTCGTGAGCAGCAAGCACGTCGCTCGGTTCTCCGCGGCCTACCACGCCTCGTCGAGCAGGCTCGAAGACACGTCCAACCGCCTGAATTCGTTGTCGCGGTAACGCTGGGCACAAGCGGATCGGCGAACCTTGCCGCTCGTGGTGAACGGGATCGAGCCGGGCGGCACCAGAACGAGGTCAGCAACTCGCAATCCGTGCGTGGCAGAGATCGCCGACATGATCTGACGCTTGATCCCACGGAGTTTGGGTGCCTGCTCCTCGCGGGTCGAATCGGGATCGGTGGTGAGTTCGGCGACCGCGATGAGGCGTTCGCCGCGGTCGTCGGCTACCGATGTCGCCGCGACGCGTCCACCGGTGATCTCCCTGATCGTGGCCTCGATGTCCTCCGGGTAGTGATTGCGCCCGTCGACGATGAGGACGTCCTTGAGGCGCCCGATGATGAACAGCTCGCCATCGACCATGGCCCCCAGATCACCTGTCCGCAACCACGGTCCGGCGGACGTGCCGACCGCGGGATCGACGAGGGTGCCCCCGAACGTCTGCTCGGATTCGGCGGGTTTGCGCCAGTAACCCTCCGCGACGTTCTCGCCCTGCAGCCAGATTTCCCCGACCTGCGCGGACGGCGCCTCCCTGCGGGTTTCGGGGGTGACGATCCGCAGGGCGCACATCCCCGGCCCCACCCGCGGCGGGCCGTAGCTGACGAGGGCGGTCGTGCCGGCATCTGCCTCGGTGGAGACGTGACCCTCGGACAATCGGACGGACGAGAATTCGACGGTCTTCGCCGGCCGGCCGACTTCGGGCGCGGTCACACACAGGGTCGCCTCGGCGAGTCCGTAGGACGGCAGGACGGCCGTCGGCCTCAGGTTGAACCGAGCGAAGCGTTCGTTGAACCGCGTGATGGTGGCCGGCTGCACGCGTTCGGAACCGTTGATGATCTGCTCCACCCCGCGGAGATCGATCCCCGCCATGTCGCGATCCGACGTCAGGCGCACCGCCAGGTCGAACGCGAAATTCGGCGCGCAGGAATAGGAGCGTTCCGCCTGGCCCAGCAACTGGATCCAGCGCGCGGGCCGCCGCAGGAACGCGACGGGCGAGAAGAAGATCATCGGCGTCCCGATGTACAAGGTGATGCACATCGTGAAGAACAGGCCCATGTCGTGATGGAACGGCAGCCACGACACCCAGCGCAGCTCCGGTGGCGGGGCGTCGCCGTAGTGGCCGAGATAGGTGGCTCTCGCCTGAGCAAGATTGGCCATTACATTCCGATGGGAGACGATCACGCCGGCCGGCGTGCGCGTAGACCCGGACGTGTACTGCAGGAACGCCGCACGCGGATGCGACTGGCGAACCGCCTCGGCAGCGCGGGGGGAGTAGAGGTCGAGCGCGTCCACCTCGATCACGGTCGCGTCAGCGCTCGCGTACTTGGCCACTTCGCCGACTGCGGCGGACGTCGTGAGGATCACCGACGGCGCGCAGTCCCGCAGCGCGGAGGAGACGCGCTCGTCGTGAATGCGGTACTGGGGGACCGGCAGCGGTACGGCGATGAAGCCGGCCTGCAGGACGCCCAGGAAGGCGACGATGTATTCGAGCCCCTCCGGCGCCATGATCGCGACCCGGTCGCCGGTCTCGCCGCACAGCCTGAGTTCGGAGGCCACGGCGAGTGCGCCGTGATACACCTGCGACCAGGTCAGGCTGCCGCTGAAACCGGCGGGGTCGCTCTCGTAGTCGACGAAGGTGTAGGCCGTGTCATCCGGGCGCCGGCGTGCACGTTCGGCGAGGACTTCCGGAAGAGATGAGGGCCGCACGCCACAACTGTGCCCTACTGAGCCACCGCTTCGACGTGCGTCGTCACCGAGACGATCTGCGGAATCGCCGGCGCCGACGAGAAGCCGAACCGCACCGGCGGATCCAGACGCGCCAGGCCGCCGAGATCGGCGCCGCTGAACTGCCCGCCGACGGACGTGATCAGCCGGGACCGCCGAACCCCGTAGTACTCGCGGCGTCCGAAACGCGCGCTGCCCGCGGTGCGGACGCCCGGCACGATCCGGGCTGCCACGGGGTCGATCGCGCGCAGCCACCATCGCTGGGTCGCGAGCCGACCCGGGACGAGGCGAAGCAGCCGATCGATCCCCGGCGGACCGCCGATCCCCGCTTCGACCGCCAGTTCGGGTGCAAAGAGGGACATCGCGTCCGCCCGCAGCACGCTACGCACCGGCCCGACCGTCACCCGGTCGAAGTGGTAGCACGAGGACACGAAATCCGCGATGTCGTCCCGCGGCGCGAGGAGGACCCGCTCACCGTCCGGTGTTTCGAGCATCACGTCGCTGAAGCCGCCGAACGGCGACTCGGCCCACATCCCGACGACGATCCGCGGGCCCAGCCGCGTCCCGAAACCCGCGATGTGGCCGCTGAAACTGAAGTAGTCGCCCCCCACCAGATCGAGGGTAGAGCGCACCGGGTGCCGGGATCCCGTGTAGCCCGTGCCTCCGAAATGCCCGCGCACTAGGCTGACACCGGGAGACGCAGCCGACCAAGGAGGCACACGTGACGGTTCGGGTAGGCATCAACGGCTTCGGGCGAATCGGACGCAATTTCTACCGCGCCCTGAAGACCCAGAATGCTGACATCGAGGTCGTGGCCGTCAACGACCTCACCGACAACGCCACCCTTGCGCACCTGCTGAAGTTCGACTCCATCCTGGGCCGGCTGCCCGACGATGTCAGCCTCGACGGCGAGGACACCATCGTCGTCGGCAACAACAAGATCACGGCGCTCGCGATCAAGGAGGGGCCATCGGCGCTCCCGTGGGGAGACCTCGGCGTCGACGTGGTCGTGGAGTCGACCGGCCTGTTCACCGACGCCGCCAAGGCCAAGGGTCACCTCGACGCGGGTGCCAAGAAGGTGCTCATCTCGGCACCGGCCAAGGGCGAGGACCTCACGGTCGTCCTCGGCGTCAACGACGACCAGTACGACGGCAGCCAGAACATCATCTCGAACGCATCGTGCACCACGAACTGTCTCGGCCCGCTGGCCAAGGTCCTCAACGACGAGTTCGGCATCGTCAAGGGCCTGATGACCACCATCCACGCCTACACCCAGGACCAGAACCTGCAGGACGGTCCGCACAAGGACCTGCGGCGCGCCCGGGCCGCGGCGCTCAACATCGTGCCCACCTCCACCGGCGCGGCGAAGGCGATCGGGCTGGTGCTGCCCGAGCTCAAGGGCAAGCTCGACGGTTACGCGCTGCGCGTCCCGATCCCCACCGGCTCGGCCACCGACCTCACCGTCGAACTGTCCAAGGCGGCCAGCGCCGACGAGATCAACGCCGCGTTCAAGGCCGCGGCCGAGGGCAAGCTGAAAGGCATCTTGAAGTACTACGACCTGCCCATCGTCTCCGCGGACATCGTCACCGACCCGCACAGCTCGATCTTCGATTCGGGCCTGACCAAGGTGATCGACAACCAGGCGAAGGTGGTGTCCTGGTACGACAACGAATGGGGCTACTCGAACCGGCTCGTCGACCTGGTGAGTCTGGTCGGCAAGTCGCTCTAGACCACCATGGCCGTCAAATCGCTCAATGATCTATTGACAGAAGGGGTTTCTGGGCGGGGCGTACTTGTCCGCTCGGATCTCAACGTGCCGCTCGACGACGCCGGGGCGATCACCGACCCGGGCCGGATCATCGCGTCGGTGCCCACGCTGCAGGCGCTCGCCGACGCGGGGGCCAAAGTCGTGGTGACCGCCCACCTCGGCCGGCCGAAAGGCGGTCCGGAGCCGAAGTATTCGCTCAAGCCGGTGGCCGCCGCGTTGAGCGACCGGCTCGGCAGACACGTCCAGCTCGCCGGCGACGTCGTCGGATCCGACGCGCTGGCTCGCGCCGAAGGCCTCACCGACGGCGACGTCCTGCTGCTCGAGAACATCCGGTTCGATCCCCGCGAGACGAGCAAGGACGATGCCGAGCGGCTGGCGCTGGCCAAGCAACTCGCCGAATTGGTGCGCGGCCCAGACGGTTCGGCAGGCGCGTTCGTCTCCGACGGTTTCGGCGTCGTGCACCGCAAGCAGGCTTCGGTCTACGACGTCGCCACGCTGATGCCCGCATACGCGGGTCTGCTGGTCGAGGCCGAGGTCAAGGTTCTCGAGCAGCTGACCAGTTCGACGGAGCGGCCGTACGCGGTCGTGCTGGGCGGGTCGAAGGTGTCGGACAAACTCGCGGTGATCAAGCAGCTGGCCACCAAAGCCGACAGTCTGGTGATCGGCGGCGGCATGTGTTTCACCTTCCTTGCCGCGCAGGGTTGTTCGGTTGGCAAGTCGCTGTTGCAGGACGAAATGGTCGACACCTGCCGCGGACTGGTGGAGACCTACCACGACGTGATCCATCTGCCGGTCGACATCGTCGTCGGCGACGAATTCGCGGCCGACACCGCGTCGGACGTGGTTGATTCCCACCAGATTCCCGACGAGCGGATGGGTCTGGACATCGGGCCGGAGTCGGTGAAGCGCTTCACGGCGTTGCTGTCCAACGCCAGAACGATCTTCTGGAACGGGCCGATGGGCGTCTTCGAATTCCCCGCCTTCGCGGCCGGCACCAAAGGCGTTGCGGAAGTGATCATCTCGGCCACGAAGAAAGGCGCATTCAGCGTGGTCGGCGGCGGCGACTCGGCAGCGGCAGTGCGCGCCCTGGGTCTGCCCGAGGATGGCTTCTCGCACATCTCGACCGGTGGCGGCGCGTCCCTGGAATACCTGGAGGGCAAGGTTCTGCCCGGTCTGGAGGTTCTCGAATCGTGAGTCGCAAGCCGCTGATCGCCGGCAACTGGAAGATGAATCTCAACCATTTCGAAGCGATCGCGCTGGTGCAGAAGATCGCCTTCTCACTGCCGGAGAAGTACTTCGACAAGGTCGACGTGGCGGTGATCCCGCCGTTCACCGACCTGCGCAGTGTCCAGACCCTCGTCGACGGCGACAAACTGAAACTCACCTACGGCGCGCAGGACCTCTCGCCGCACGACTCGGGCGCCTACACCGGCGACATCAGCGGCGCCTTCCTGGCCAAGCTCGGCTGCACGTACGTCGTCGTGGGGCACTCGGAGCGGCGCACCTACCACCACGAGGACGACGAGCTGGTCGCGACGAAGGCCGCCGCCGCGCTGCGTCACGGCATCACCCCCATCGTCTGCATCGGCGAACATCTGGACGTGCGGGAAGCCGGCAATCACGTCGAACACAACGTCGAGTCGCTGCGCGGGTCGCTGGCCGGGCTGAAGCCCGACCAGATCGCAAACGTGGTGATCGCCTACGAGCCGGTCTGGGCGATCGGCACCGGCAAGGTGGCGAGCGCCTCCGACGCCCAAGAGGTGTGTAAGGCGATCCGCGATGAGCTCGGCAGCCTCGCCAGCCCCAAGGTGGCCGACACCGTCCGAGTGCTCTACGGCGGCTCGGTCAACGCCAAGAACGTGGGCGAGATCGTTGCTGAAGACGACGTGGACGGCGCACTGGTCGGTGGCGCATCGTTGGACAGCGACGGGTTCGCGTCGCTGTCGGCTATCGCCGCAGGCGGGCCGTTGCCGTGACCACGGCGTGCGGCCTGTAGTCTGGCCGCATGGAATTGACCCTCCAGATCCTGCTGATCGTCACCAGTTTGCTGGTGATCCTGCTGGTTCTGCTGCACCGGGCCAAAGGCGGCGGCCTGTCGACGCTGTTCGGCGGCGGCGTCCAGTCCAGCCTCGCCGGGTCGACCGTGGTCGAGAAGAACCTGGACCGGGTGACCATCTTCGTGACCGGGATCTGGCTGGTATCGATCATCGGCATCGGCCTGATGATCAAGTACCGCTAGGCATCAGCCGAATCCGGCCCAGGGCCGCAGAATGTTCGCGATCATTGTGCTGATCATGTTCTGCCGCCAGGCCTCGAGGCCGACCCTGATGTAAGGGGCGCGTATGAGCCATCCCTACGGGCCACCGCAACATCCGCAAGCTCACGCCGCCGAGGGCGTCGCCGTGACCACGAAGTTCTTCCCGCTCTTCTACACGCTGCTGTTCTTCAAGCCGGTCGTCGCGATCAACGGCTATCCCGTGCCTTACGTGGCCTGGGGGCGCGCGGTGATTCCGGCGCCGCCGGGGCGGCACCACGTGCACGTCCATGTGCCGACCTGGTTCCCGGCCCAGTGGGGCGCGGCCGACGCGACCGTCGACGTGTATCCGGGTCGCTATGCCGAGGTGGAGTACCGGGCGCCCGCGTTCTGGTTCGGCCCCGGCTCACTCGGTCCTCCGCCGCAGAAATACAACGGCATCGGCATGATGATCGCGTTCTCCGTGGTGCCGTTCGTGTTGGTGATGTTGATGGCCGGCGGCATGCTCATCCTCTCGGTGCTCACCGCACGACCCTGACGTCATCCCGCGGCCGCCGTGCGGCTCGTAGGGACTGCACCGATACTTGACGGCATGGCTGAGTCCTCCGATGTCCTCGCACCGATCGGCCCCGTCCAGCGGACCCAGGTTGGTCGCGAGGCCACCGAACCCATGCGGGAGGACATCCGCCTACTCGGTGCGATCCTGGGTGACACCGTCCGCGAGCAGCAGGGTGACGAGGTGTTCGAGCTCGTCGAGCGGGCCCGCGTGGAGTCGTTCCGGGTGCGCCGTTCCGAGATCGACCGGGCTGAGCTGGCCCACTTGTTCACCGACATCGACATCCACCGCGCGCTGCCGGTGATCCGGGCCTTCACCCACTTTGCGCTGTTGGCCAACGTCGCCGAGGACATCCACCGCGAGCGTCGCCGCAACATCCACGTCGAGGCCGGCGAGCCGCCGCAGGACAGCAGCCTGGCCGCGACCTACCTCAAGCTCGATGCCGCGCAACTCGATTCGGACACCGCGGCGAGCGCGCTCCACGGCGCGATGGTGTCGCCGGTGATCACCGCCCACCCCACCGAAACCCGCCGGCGCACGGTGTTCGATGCGCAGCACCGCATCACCGAGCTGATGCGATTGCGGTTGCACGGCTACCGCGAGACGGCCGACGGCCGCGACATCACCGCGGAGCTGCGACGGCAGGTCCTGACACTGTGGCAGACGGCGCTGATCCGGCTGCGGCGACTGAAGATCCAGGACGAGATCGAGGTCGGGCTGCGGTATTACCACGCGGCGTTCTTCGAAGTGGTGCCCCAGGTCAACGCCGAGCTGGCCCGTGCGCTGCGGGCCCGGTGGCCGGACGCGAACCTGCTGGAGCAGCCGATGGTGCGGTTGGGGTCATGGATCGGCGGCGACCGCGACGGCAACCCGAACGTCACCGCCGACGTCGTGCGGCTGGCCACCGACAGCGCCGCCGGCACCGCGTTCGGCCACTACTTCGCCGAGGTCACGGCGTTGGAGCAGGAGTTGTCGATGTCGGCGCGGCTGGTGAACGTCACCGCCGAGCTCGACCGGCTCGCCGACTGCTACGACGACCCGGCGCGATTCGATGAGCCCTACCGGCGCGCGATGCGAGTCGTGCACGCGCGGCTCACCGCCACCGCGCGCGACATCCTGGACCGCCAGCCCCCGCAGCAGCTGGATCTCGGGTTGGCGCGCTACGGCAACCCCGACGAGTTCCTGGCTGACCTCGACGTCATCGACGCCTCTCTGCGGCAGCACGGATCCGACGCGATCGCCGATGACCGGCTCGCGACACTGCGGGAAGCGGTGCGCGACTTCGGGTTTCACTTGAGCGGTCTGGACATGCGGCAGAATTCCGACGTCCACGAGGAAGTGGTCGCCGAGCTCCTCGCCTGGGCGGGCGTCCACCCCGACTACCAGTCGCTGGGCGAGGACGAGCGCGTAGATCTCCTCGCGCGGGAGTTGAACACCCGGCGGCCGCTGACCCGCGACGACGCCGAACTGTCGGAGCTCGCCCGCAAGGAACTCGACATCGTCGCGTCCGCCGCGCGGGCGATCGCGCTGTTCGGTCCGGACGCAGTGCCCAACTACATCATCTCGATGTGCCGTTCGGTCTCCGACATGCTCGAGGCGGCGATCCTGCTCAAGGAGGCCGGCCTGCTCCAGGGGTCCACCGACACCCCGCGGTGTCCGGTCGGCATCGTTCCGCTGTTCGAGACGATCGACGACCTGAAGAACGGCGCCTCGATTCTCGAAGCGGCGCTCGATGTGCCGTGTTACCGCGCGCTCGTCGCCGCGCACGGCGACCGCCAGGAGATCATGCTCGGATACTCCGATTCCAACAAGGACGGCGGCTACCTCGCGGCGAACTGGGCGCTCTACCGCGCGGAGCTCGATCTCGTCGAATCCGCCCGTAAGACCGGTATTCGCCTGCGGCTCTTCCATGGTCGCGGCGGCACCGTCGGACGCGGCGGCGGGCCGAGTTACGACGCGATCCTGGCGCAGCCGCCCGGTGCGGTGGCGGGCAGCCTGCGGTTGACCGAGCAGGGCGAGGTGATCGCCGCCAAGTACGCCGAGCCCCGGATCGCGCGGCGAAATCTCGAAACGTTGGTGGCCGCGACGCTGGAATCCACCCTGCTCGACGTCGAGGGCCTGGGGGAGGACGCCGCACCGGCGTACGAGGTGCTCGACGAACTGGCCGCGCGGGCGCAGCGCGCCTACGCCGAGTTGGTCCATGACACACCGGGTTTCGTCGAGTACTTCAAGGCGTCGACGCCGGTGAGCGAGATCGGCGCGCTCAACATCGGCAGTCGGCCGACCTCACGCAAGCCGACCTCGTCGATCTCAGACCTGCGCGCCATCCCGTGGGTGCTGGCGTGGAGCCAGTCGCGGGTGATGCTGCCCGGCTGGTACGGCACCGGGACCGCGTTCGAAAGTTACATCGCCGAGGACGAGGCCCGGCTCGACGCGCTGCGCGACCTGTACGAACGCTGGCCGTTCTTCCGTACGGTGCTGTCGAACATGGCACAGGTTTTGGCGAAGTCCGATATGGGCTTGGCGGCAAGGTATTCCGAGCTGGTCTCCGACGAGGCGCTGCGACGGCGGGTATTCGACAAGATCAGCGAGGAGCATGAGCGCACCATCGCGATGCACCGGCTCATCACCGGACACGACGATCTGCTCGCCGACAACACGGCCCTCGCGCGGTCGGTCTTCAACCGGTTCCCCTACCTCGAGCCGCTGAATCACCTGCAGGTGGAGTTGTTGCGGCGCTACCGCTCCGGTGAAGACGACGAATTCGTGCAGCGCGGCATCCTGCTGACGATGAGCGGCCTGGCCTCTGCGCTACGCAACAGTGGCTGACGTCAGAAACTCACGAATTCACGTCGTCCACGTGGCACCGTCCGCGTGCGTATCCTTTGACCTGCGCTTTCTAGGCGTTGGTGCATTCCGTTTAGACCAAAGGAACCGGTCGAACCCGGCCGGCGTCCAACTCCACATGGACGTCTACGTAACACCGGAGGCCGGCGCAGAAGTGGCCGATGTCTGTGAGCGGGCAGCTGCCGACCTGACCGCGCGACTGCCGGCGGTGTCCGCGCTCGCCGACGGAGTGGATGCCGACTGGCTGGGGGACTGTGAGGAAGGCCGCGGCTGGGCGCAGCTGCTCCGGGACAAGGCGAGCGGGGCCAATTCGCTGCGCTGGCTGCTCGAGCTGCACATCGCCAACCTCGTGAAAATCGCCGCGCGCTACCGGCACACGGTTTCCGGATATGCCGACGCCGACCGAGCAATCTCGTGGCAATGACGTCACCGGTGTCGCCGGACGCGTGGACGCCCGAGGTCTGGTCGCACGCTGCGGTCCTGGACATGGCCGACCGGCTCGACCCGGCGCTGATGACGCGGTACGCCGATGAGTGGGGACGTGAAATCGACCGCGTGGCAGCTGTTTTCGCCGACATGGATCGTCAGCTCGCCGCCCGGTTGCCCGAAGCGTGGCGAGGTGCCGGGGCGGACGCGTCGCTGGCCGCGGTCCAACGCTATGTCGCCGGCTCCCTGGACGGGCTGGGCCGATGCCGGTCGGTCGGCGACCGATTGGCTCAGCTGTCGCATGCCGCGGAGGAGCTGCGGGCCGCGATCACCGCCCCGTCGAACGACGACACGGCCGCTCAACGCCACATGGTCGCACTCCAGCAGGTGCACCGGCTCTACAGCCATCCCGCGGTCGCCGCGGGCAATGCGGTGGAGGACATCCCGCCGCCCCCGGATCCGTTCAGCCCTCCGTCGGGCACAGCTTTCGGGCCGCTCCCAACGGCCGACGCGGCGCTCGCAGATCTGCCTGCGGGTGTGGCGCCCCAAGGGTTCTCGCCGAGCGGACCGCCCCCGAACGGGAGTGCTGTCCCCGCCCGTCCGGCCGACCCGCCGGCGCCCAGCTACAGCGCGGGCTTGGGGATTCCGCCGCACCTGTCGAACTTCCCGTCGTCCCCGCTCGGCGCTCTCCCGGGTCTCGAGCGGCCACCACCCGCTGCCGGCTTCGATGCCGCGCCGACGGTCGTCGCGTCGCCGTCCGGCGCACCCGCTCCCGCGCCGCCGGTAGCTGCCGGATCAGGCCGGCCGGCACCGCCGCTACTCCCATATCTCGGACCGCTCCACCCCGGGTACGGCGGTCGCGACGGCGGTGGCGAGCGACCCGTGGCCGGTTACCTCATTACAATCGACAACGGCAGCGAGTTGATCGGCCCGCTACCGAAGGTGGCGCCGCCGGTGATCGGTGAATGATCAGATGTGGGCGCGGGTCCGGATGCTCTTGACCGCGCCGCGAATGGCTGCGTCGGCCGCGGCGATCGGAGCGATCGCCGATTCGCCGGCCTCGACGATGCGCTCGATCCGCTCGACGATCGCCTCGAACCGCGACAGCGTCTCGTTGAGATACCTGAGGCTGTCGATGAACGTGACCAGCGACTTCTCCAGCCCTTCGACGGCGTTGTCGAGGCCGTGCAGTGACTCGCCCAGGTGGTTCAGCACCGCGTCCACCTGCTCGACAGTCTGGTCGGCGTTCAATGCCGCCTGGGTCAACGTCCTGAACTTTTCCCGGCCAGTGCGCGGTTTCTCGTCAGCCACGCCGTCAGTATGAACCGCCGCGTCGCCTTAAGAGGGCACTACAGCTTCGCCGCTGCCGCCTCATCGAGAAGCCAGACCGTCGCCTCACGCCCGACCGCCCCGGCGACCGGCCAATCGACCGGTTGCGCACCACCGACACCCGCGGCGACCGCGTCGGCCTTGCCACCCCCGGCGACGATCAGCCACACCTCGCGCGATCGTTGGATCGCGGGCAGCGTCAACGTGATTCGCTGCGGCGGCGGTTTGGGGGAGTTCTCGACACCGACCACCATCCGGCTCTGCTCGCGGACCGCATCGGTGTGCGGGAACAGCGAGTTGACGTGCCCCTCCGGCCCCATCCCGAGCAGGTGCACGTCGAAGTCGGGGGCGGGCTCGCCGTCGGCGGCGTTGTCGGCCAGCACCTTTTCGTATGCCGCGGCCGCCGCTTCCAGGTCGTCGCCGAATTCCCCGTCGCTCGACGGCATCGGGTGCACATTTGCGGCCGGGATGTCGATCCGGTCCAGCAGCACCCCTCGGGCCTGCTTGTCGTTGCGCTCGTCGTCGTCGACGGGGACGAAGCGTTCGTCGCCCCAGAACAGATGAACCTTGTCCCACTCGATTTCACCGGCGCGGTCCCCGACCCGTTTCAGCAGCGCAATCCCGGTGCCGCCACCGGTCAAGGCGATCGCCGCCTGGCCGCGATCGGCCAGCGTGACGATGATCTTGTCCACCAGGCGGTCCCCGGCCTCAACGGCCAGCAGATCCGCGTCCGCGTACGTCTCGATGACGATCGGGCTCATATGTACTCCACCTTGTCGATGCCCTTCAGCGCCTCGAGGTAGATCTCGTCCGGGTCGAGCCGGCGGAGGTCTTCGGCCAGGCATTCGCGAGCTTCCCTGCGCGCCAGCGGAAGCAGCGCGTCGGGTCGCGCCGTGCGGCTCAGCGTCGCGGTCGTGCCCGTTTGCGGGCGGCTCAGCGTCACGGTCTCGCTGTCGCGCACCAACTCCACCTTCAGTTCGCCGACGGCCCGCTGCACCGGTGCGTCGATCCGGCTGGCCAGCCAACCGGCCAGCACGTCCAGCGACGGCTCCTCCTTGAGGCCGGATACCAGCGCCGACTTCACCGGCTCGTGCGGCGGCTGGTCGAGCGCGGAGGTGAGCAGTGCCCGCCAGTAGGTGATGCGACTCCACGCCAGGTCGGTGTCGCCCGGCGTGTAACCCTCTAGGCGACTCTTGATCGACGCCAGCGGATCGTCGGTACCGGTGGCGTCGGTGATACGGCGAATAGCCAACGCTCCCAGGGGATCTCGTGCCGGAAACGCGGGCGCGATCCCCGGCCACCAGGCCACCACCGGTGTATCGGGTAGCAGGAACGGCAGCACCACACTGCTGGCGTGCTCGGCCAGCGGTCCGCTCGTGCGCAGCACCACCACCTCACCGCCGCCGGCGTCGCCGCCCACCCGCAGCTGACCGTCCAGCCGAGGGTCGGTGGCGTCGGAGTCGGTCCCGACGACGACGATGATCCGGCAGGGATGTTCCCGGCTGGCGGCCGTCGCCGCTTCGATCGCGTCTTCGGCGATCTGCTCGCAATCGGGCGCGACCACCAGCGTCAGCACCCGCCCGAGCGTGATCGCGCCCGCCTCTTCGCGCAGGGCGGTGATCCGCTTGTTGATGTCGTTGGTGGTGGTGTCCGGAATGTCGACGATCATTAGGGCCGCCGCCATTCCCGGCCGGTGCGCCGCAGCATCTCTTTCGCCGACTCCGGTCCCCAGGTGCCCGACTCGTACGGGTCGGGACTGCCGTGCGTAGCCCAGTAGTCGAGCACGGGATCCAGTATCTCCCAGGACAATTCGACTTCCTCGTTGACCGGGAACAGAGACGGCTCGCCGAGCAGCACATCAAGGATGAGCCGCTCGTAGGCCTCCGGTGAGTCCTCGGCGAACGCCGAGCCGTAGGAGAAGTCCATGCTCACGTCGCGGACTTCCATCGCGCTCCCGGGCACCTTCGACCCGAACCGCAAGGTGATCCCCTCGTCGGGCTGGACCCGGATCACCAAGGCGTTCTTGCCCAGCTCTTCGGTCATGGTGGCGTCGAATGGCAGGTGCGGTGCGCGCTTGAAGACGAGCGCGATCTCGGTGACGCGGCGGCCCAGCCGCTTACCGGTGCGCAGGTAGAACGGCACGCCCGCCCAGCGCCGGGTGTCCACCTCCAGCGTGATCGCCGCGAAGGTCTCAGTGGTCGACGTCTTCGAGAAGCCCTCTTCCTCGAGCAGACCAACGACGTGCTCGCCGCCCTGCCAGCCTGCCGTGTACTGCCCACGCGAGGTGGTCTCGTCCAACGGCTCGGCCACCTTCACCGCGGACAGCACCTTGATCTTCTCGGCCCGCACCTCATGCGGGTGGAAACTGACCGGCTCTTCCATCGCCGTGAGGGCCAACAGCTGAATCAAGTGGTTCTGGATCACGTCGCGGGCGGCGCCGATGCCGTCGTAGTAGCCGCCGCGCCCGCCGAGCCCGATGTCCTCGGCCATCGTGATCTGCACGTGGTCGACGTAGTGCGCGTTCCACACCGGCTCGTACAGCTCGTTGGCGAACCGCAGCGCGAGGATGTTCTGAACCGTTTCCTTGCCGAGGTAGTGGTCGATGCGGAACACCGTGTCCTCGGGGAACACCTTGTTGACCACGGCATTGAGGTCACGCGCGCTGTCGAGGTCGTGCCCGAACGGCTTCTCGATGACGACCCGGCTCCACCTGTCCTCCTGCGGGCGGGCCAGCCCCGACTTGTGCAGCTGCTCGGTGACCACCGGAAACGCCTTGGGCGGGATCGACAGATAGAACGCGTGGTTGCCGCCGGTGCCGCGCTCGGCGTCGAGCTTGTTCAGTGTCTCGGCCAGCCGCTCGAAGGCCTTGTCGTCGTCGAAGGTGCCCTGCACGAAGCGGAAGCCCTCGGCGAGCCGGTCCCACACCTCCTGGCGGAACGGTGTGCGCGAATGCTGGCTGACGGCGTCGTGCACGACTTGCGCGAAGTCCTCGTGGTCCCAGTCCCTGCGGGCGAACCCCACCAGCGCGAACGTCGGCGGCAACAGGCCCCGGTTCGCCAGGTCGTAGATCGCCGGCATCAGCTTCTTGCGGGCCAGGTCGCCGGTGACTCCGAAAATCACCACCCCACAGGCCCCGGGGATGCGGGGCATACGCTTGTCGCGTTTGTCGCGCAGTGGGTTGCGCCAACTAGTGGCCGGGGTCATTTGGCGGCGGCGTCCAGCTGGCCCTGGGTAGCCTCCAGCAGTTCGTGCCAGGACTTCTCGAACTTCTCGACACCCTCGTCCTCGAGCACCACGAACACGTCGTCGACGTCGATGCCGACCTTCTGCAGGTCCTCGAAGACCTTCGACGCGTCGGCGACGCTCTGGGCTGTCCCCGGGCGCACGACACCGTGATCCGCGACCGCGTCGATCGTCTTCTCCGGCATCGTGTTGACGGTGTTGGGAAGCACGAGCTCGGTGACGTACAGCGTGTCGGAGTAATCCGGGTTCTTCACGCCCGTCGACGCCCACAGCGGTCGTTGCGCTCGGGCGCCGTTGTCCTTGAGCAGCGCGAACTGCTCCCCGTCCGGACCGAAGACCTTCTCGTATGCGCCGTACGCCAGGATGGCGTTCGCGACGCCGGCCTTGCCACGCAGTGCAAGCGCCTCCTCGGTACCGATCTTCTCCAGCCGCTTGTCGATCTCGCTGTCGACCCGCGACACGAAGAACGAGGCCACGGAATGGATCTTGGACAGGTCGTGGCCGCCCTCTTTCGCCGCCTTGATCCCGGCCAGGTATGCGTCCATCACCGAGCGGTACCGGCCCACGGAGAAGATCAGCGTCACGTTCACCGAGATGCCCTCGGCGAGCACAGCGGTGATGGCCGGCAGGCCCGGCTTGGTGGCGGGGATCTTGATCAGCAGGTTCGGCCGGTCGACGATCTTCCACAGCTCGATCGCCTGCAGGATCGTCTTGTCGGTGTCGTGCGCCAGCCGCGGATCCACCTCGATGGACACCCGGCCGTCGACGCCGTCGGAGGCCTCCCACTGCGGTCGCAGCACGTCGCAGGCTTCCCGGACGTCGTCGGTGGTGACGGTGCGAATGGTGGCGTCCACGTCGGCGCCACGCTCGGCGAGCTCGGCAACCTGGTCGTCGTAGGCGTGCCCCTTGGACAGCGCACCCTGGAAGATCGTCGGGTTGGTGGTCACCCCGACCACGCTCTTCTCGTCGATCAGCTGCTGGAGATTCCCCGTCCGCAGCCGGTCGCGGGACAGGTCGTCGAGCCAGACGGACACTCCCGCGGCGGAGAGCGCCGCGAGGTTTTCGTTTTGAGCCATGTTTGAGCCCCTCCTAAATCAACGGTCCAGTGATCGTTCCGCGGCATCGGCGACGGCCTCGGCGGTGAAGCCGTACTCGCGGAACAGCGTCTTGTAGTCGGCGGATTCGCCGTAGTGCTCGATGGAGACGATCTCGCCGGTGTCGCCGACCAGCTTGTGCCAGCTCTGCGCCACCGATGCCTCGACCGCCACCCGCGCCGAGATGGCGGGGGGCAGGACGGAGTCGCGGTACTCCACGGGCTGCGACTCGAACCACTCCACACACGGCATCGACACCACGTAGGCGTTGATGTCCTTGTCCGCCAAAATCTTCTTCGCTTCCACGGCCAACTGCAGCTCGGAGCCGGTGGCAATGATGATGACGTCGCCGTCGTCGGCCGGGTTCCCCCCGCCCAACACGTAGCCGCCACGCGCGACGCCCTCCCGGTTGGTGCCTTCCAGTACCGGAATGCCCTGGCGGGTCAGGATGAAACCGACCGGACCGCTGCCGGCGCCCCGGGCGATGATCGTGTGCCAGGCGTGTGCGGTCTCGTTCGGGTCGCCCGGGCGAACGACGGACAGGTTCGGGATCGCCCGCAGCGCCGCCAGGTGTTCGATCGGCTGGTGGGTCGGGCCGTCCTCACCCAGCCCCACCGAGTCGTGCGTCCAGATGTAGATGGTGTCGATGTCCATCAGCGACGCCAGGCGCACCGCCGGCCGCATGTAGTCGGAGAACTGCAGGAACGTGCCGCCGAACGCGCGCGTGGGGCCGTGCAGCACGATGCCGGAGAGGATCGAGCCCATCGCGTGTTCGCGGATGCCGAAGTGCAGCACCCGCCCGTAGATGTCGGCGGTGTAGTCCTTGGTCGAGATCGACGGTGGCCCGAACGACTTCACGCCCTCGATGGTGGTGTTGTTGCTGCCGGCCAGGTCGGCCGAGCCGCCCCACAACTCGGGCAGATGCGGTGCGACGTCGTTGAGCACCTTGCCGAACGCGGCGCGGGTGGCCACAGCTTTGGACCCGGGCTCCCAGGAGGTGATGTCGGCGTCCCAGCCGTCCGGCAGCTCCTGCGCCAGCAGGCGATCCAGCAGCTTCTTGCGTTCGGGCTCACGCTCCGCCCAGGCGTCGAACTCGGGTTGCCATTTCTCGTGCGCCTCGCGTCCGCGGTCCACGAGCTTGCGCGTGTGCTCGATGACGCCGTCTTTGAGCTCGAACTTCTTTTCGGGGTCGAAGCCGAGCACCTTCTTGGTGGCCGCCACTTCGTCGTCACCCAGCGCGGAGCCGTGCACGCCGCCGGTGTTCATCTTGTTGGGCGCCGGATAGCCGATGATGGTGCGCAAGGCGATGAACGACGGCTTGTCGGTTACGGCCTTCGCGGCCTCGATGGCCTGCTCGATGCCGACGACGTTCTCGCCGCCCTCGACCTCCTGCACATGCCATCCGTAGGCGCGGTAGCGCGCGGGCACGTCCTCGGACAACGCGATGTTGGTGTCGTGCTCGATGGAGATCTGGTTGCTGTCGTAGAACACGATCAGATTGCCCAGCTCCTGCGTACCGGCCAGCGACGACGCCTCGCTGGTCACGCCCTCCTCGATGTCACCGTCGGAGGCGATCACGTAGATGTAGTGGTCGAACGGGCTGGTGCCCGGCGCCGCGTCGGGATCGAACAGCCCGCGCTCGAAGCGCGCGGCCATCGCCATGCCCACCGCGGAGGCCAGCCCCTGTCCCAGCGGACCCGTGGTGATCTCCACGCCCTTGGTGTGGCGGAACTCGGGGTGACCCGGCGTCTTGCTGCCCCACGTGCGCAGCGATTCGATGTCGGAGAGCTCGAGGCCGAACCCGCCGAGGTACAGCTGCAGGTACAGCGTGAGGCTGCTGTGGCCGCAGGACAGGATGAAGCGGTCGCGGCCGAGCCAGTGGACGTCGGACGGGTCGTGGCGCATCTGGCGCTGAAACAGGGTGTATGCGAGGGGAGCGAGGCTCATCGCGGTGCCGGGATGGCCATTACCGACCTTCTGGACCGCATCGGCGGCGAGGACGCGGATGGTGTCCACCGCAGTGGAATCCAAGTCCGTCCAGTCCTCGGGATGATGCGGTTGGGTGAGGGCGGAAATCTCCTCAAGCGTGGTCACAAACGTGCTCCTGACGTCGGCGGGCTTGCCCAGTCCTACCCTAGTGCGGACGAGTCGGATGGTCGATTGCCCCGAACGGAGGTTCGCGGACTACCATCCCCTGTAGTAGACGCCCGCCCCCCGCCAGCCCAAGGAGAATTGTGTGAGCATTCGGGAGCGTGCAGACGTTTCCCGGCTCGGACGCATCCGCGACGTTCTGCTGGCCTACGCCGCACTGACCAAGCCGCGAGTGATCGAATTGTTGCTGGTCACGGCCATTCCGGCGATGCTGCTCGCCGATCGCGGCACGGTCGCGCCGCTGCTGATCGCCAACACGCTGATCGGCGGCATGCTGGCCGCGGGCGGCGCCAACACGCTGAACTGCGTGGCCGACGCGGACATCGACAAAGTCATGAAGCGCACCGCGCGGCGACCGCTCGCCCGCGCGACCATTCCGCGTCTGCACGCGTTCATTTTCGGGCTGGCGCTGTCGGTGACGGCGTTCTTCTGGCTGTGGTTCACCACCAATTTGCTTTCCGGCCTGCTGGCCGTCGCCACGATCGCGTTCTACGTGTTCATCTACACTCTGCTGCTCAAGCGGCGGACTTCGCAGAACGTCGTGTGGGGCGGCGCCGCCGGGTGCATGCCGGTGATGATCGGCTGGTCGGCGGTGACGGGCACCATCCAGTGGCCGGCGATCGCCATGTTCGCGATCATCTTCTTCTGGACGCCGCCGCACACCTGGGCCCTGGCCATGCGGTACAAGGAGGATTACCAGGCCGCCGGGGTGCCGATGCTTCCCGCGGTAGCCACCGAACGCCAGGTGACGACGCAGATTCTGATCTACACGTGGCTGACGGTGGTGGCCACCCTGGTGCTCGCCTTGGCCGCGGGCTGGCTCTACGCGGCGGTCGCCGTGCTCGCCGGTGTCTGGTTCCTGGTGATGGCACACCAGTTGTACGCGGGCGTGCGGCGGGGCGAGCCGGTGAAGCCGCTGCGGCTTTTCCTGCAGTCCAACAATTACCTGGCGGTGGTGTTCTGTGCGCTGGCCGTCGATTCTGTGCTCGCGCTGCCGACGCTGTTGCACCCCTGATTCGGGCCCCGGGTCGCTTCTCGCCCAGGCCGCCACTTCGGCGCTCGCCGAAAGCGATGCATCACCGCAAAACGTCGATCTCATGGCCCCGTTCGCGGTCGCGGTGGCCTACGGTCGCCGACACCGCATCCAGTGCGAAAATCTGGCCCGATTTTCGCCGTGAGTGCAGGTTCGGCGCACGGGGATACAAGTGGCGGACGGGACAGAAGTAACTCCTGAGACGAGGTCACCCGAGCGCATCCACGCCTGAACGTGCACTCATGGCGAAAACGTGGCCGACATTTGGCCCTGAGCGCACGTTCGGCGAAGGCTCGGCCCGGCCCGCGTTGCCAGGAGGCCATTCGGCGGCCAGCACGACCACACCCGCCTCACCAGCACCCGCAGGGGAGACACGACTCCGTCCTGAATTTTGATAGCGCCGGCGCTAGCGTTTTCGCGGGAATGACATCCCCGCCGGAGTGGTGCCGGTGTGGCCTGGTTACTCGATCTGGCGGGAAGCGGACCACGGCCGCCTCGACCCGCTTTATGGCGGACGCGGCTCATGGCGTTCGTCGTACGCGGATGCCGAGCGTGCGCCTGAGGCTCGGCGACGGGCAAGCGGCGACGCGCACTGGAGGGTGCGCGTGAAGCCAACTACGGAATCAACACCACCGAACCCGTCGTCTTCCGCTCGTGCAGGTCGGTGTGCGCGCGGCTGGCTTCGGCCAACGGGTAGCGGTTACTGACGGTCACATTCACCACGTTCGACTTGATGACCTCGAACAGGTCGCCCGCGCGCCAGTGGAACTCGTCTCCCGTGCGGGTGAAGTGCACCAATGACGGCCGGGTGAGGTACACCGAGCCGGCGTAGTTGAGCTGCTGCGGGTCGAACGGCGGCACCGGACCGCTCGAGGCCCCGAACAACGCCAGCGTTCCGCGCACGGCCAGGCAGGCCAGGCTGGCCTCGAATGTGCTCTTGCCGACCCCGTCGTAGACCGCCGCCACGCCGCGCCCGTCGGTCAGATTGCGGATCTCCGCGCCGAATTGCCACGCGTCGGTCGGATAGTCGAGCACGTCGGTGGCGCCGGCGTCGCGGGACAACTTCGCCTTCTCCGGCGTCGACACGGTGGTGATCACCCGGACGCCGAGATGGGCGGCCCACTGGGTGAGGATCAGACCGACTCCGCCCGCACCGGCGTGCACCAGGACGGCGTCGCCGCGCTTGACCTCGTACACCGACTTGAGCAGGTAGTGCGCGGTCAAGCCCTTCAACAGCGCCGCGGCGGCCACGTCGGCAGCCACACCGTCAGGCACCTTGGCCGTGAAATCGGCCGACGCCACGCAGTAGTCGGCGTAGGCCCCGGCGGCGGTGGCAGTGACCACCCGATCGCCAACGGCGAATCCCTCAACCCCTTCACCGGTCTCCGCCACCGTTCCGCACACCTCGGTGCCCACCACGAACGGCAGCTTGCGCGGGTAGGTGCCCGACCGGAAGTACGTGTCGATGAAGTTGACGCCAATCGCCTCGGCCTTGATCAGTACCTCGCCGGGTCCCGGGCTGGGAGTGGGTTGCTCGACGTACTTCAGAACGTCAGGTCCGCCGTGTTCGGCGACTTCGATGGCGTGCATCTCACTATCATGCACGGCCATGAAACTCGCACGGCCCGATGTCTTCCATCCCCGGATCGTGTTGGCCGGCTCCGCGGCGCCCAGTGACGACGACGGCCTCGTCGCCGCGCTGTCAAAGCGGGGTCTGCACGCGCGCTGGATGCCGTGGGATGACCCCGAGATCTCCCGCGCCCACCTCGTGATCCTGCGGGACACCCGTGACTACGCCGATCGCCGCGAGGAGTTCCTCGCGTGGACGACGTCGGTTGCGCACCTCCTCAATGCGCCCGGGGTGGTGGCCTGGAACAGCGACCAGAAGTCCCTGCTCGACGTCGCGGGCCGGGGGGTGCCGACGGTGCCGAGCGAGGTCTTCGCCCCGGGGCAGCGGGTGCAGGTGCCCAAGGGCGCGGCAGTCGGCGGCCGACAGTTCGTCGATCCGGCCACGGCGACGGCGCACGCGGAGAAGATGCAGCAGCAAGGCAGGTCGGTGCTGGTGCAGCAGTACGACCCAGACGCGACGAAGACGGTCCTGGTGTTCATCGGCGGCAAGCCGTCGCACGCCTTCGTCGGCACCGAGCCCGTCGAACCCGACTTCGAGGTGTGGGACGTCGGGTTCGCCGCATTGGACGCCGCCGCCGCAGAGACGGGGATCGCGGCCGGCGAGTTGCTGTATGCGCGGGTCACCACCGTTGGCGGGTTCGATGACCCGCGGCTGCTCGCCCTGGACCTGGTGTCACCGTCGCTGGGCTGGCGAGTGCTCGACGACGACACCCGCGATCTGCAGCAGCGCCAGTTCGCGCTGGCCGTCGAGTCAGCTCTGGAGCGCCTCGGCCTTGGTCCGCTGTCGCATCGACGCCCATAGCGCGGCAGTGGCGGCAGTGCAGGCCGCGGCCCCCGCCACGTGGATCGCGACCAGTGCTGCCGGCACGTCTGTGTAGAACTGCACGATCCCGACCAGCGCCTGCGCCGCGACGAGCGCGATCAGCACCGCGAGCCGGCGCTTGACGATCCGCGGCGCCGCGGCGGCGAACAGTCCGAAGCCGAGGCCGACCAGCAGCGACAGATAACCGATGAGCAGCGACCCGTGGATGTGGACGAGCGTCGTGATCTCGACCTCCAACCGCGGCACAGTGCGGCTGAGGCTCTTGTCGCCGGCGTGCGGACCCGCTCCGGTGACCAAGGTGCCGGTGACGAGGACGGCCGCCAGCGCAACCCCGCTCAACGCCGCCAGCCCGCGCAGCGGCCGGGGGACCCGTAGCTCGGGGACGCCGTCGTCGGGTTCACCGACCTTGACGAACAGCAACATCGACAGCCACACCATGGCCATCGATGCGAGCAGGTGCATCGCGACCGTCCACCACAGCAGGCCGGTCAGCACCGTGACGCCGCCCAGGATGGCCTGCACCACGGTCGACGCCGGCATCAGCCAGGCGTACACGAGAACCTCGGTGCGCCGTCGTGCCCGGGTGACGGCCAGCACCGCCAGCACCGCGGTCAAGACGACCACGAAGGTGATCATGCGGTTGCCGAACTCGACCGCCTGATGCAGGCGCGGCACCTCCGAGACCGCGACCGGCGTGAAGCTGCCCGGAAAGCATTGCGGCCAGGTGGGGCAGCCGAGGCCGGACGCGGTGACGCGCACGGTCGCGCCGGTCACCGCGATCATGGCCTGGGTGAGGACGACGGCACCCGCGATGATGCGCTGAATCCGCAGACTGGGCAGCGGTAGCAGGTCCACCGCCCGCTGGAACATCTGTCCGAGGCGCACGGCCCGATCGTAGAGGACCGAAAACTACAAGCCGTAGTACGTCACGTCCTCGGCGTCACCAGAGGCACCAGTACCTCGTCGACCAGCGCAACGATGAGTGCGTCGGTGATCGGGTCGCCGGTGATCAGCAGTCGGTGCCACAGCACGCTTTGGCCGAGTTCGCGCGCGATCTCGACCGGTACGTCCGCCCGGACGTCGCCTCGCTCGATTCCGCGGGCCAACATCGCTGACATCTCCTGCTTTCGCCAGCCGATCACGTGCTCGCGGAACGCATCGGCCAATTCGGCGTCATGGGCCATCGTCGCGATCGCGGCACGCAGCGTGGGCCCGTCGGGACCGGTGAACAATGCCGCCCAGCCGCGCAGGATCGTCAGCATGTCCTCGCGGTAACTGCCGGTGTCCTGATGGGGAATCGCGGCCGTCGCCGCGCGCAGCAGGGTGTCGCGCAATAAAGCCGGCGCGTCCGGCCAGCGCCGGTAGAGGACGGGTTTGCTGGTCTGTGCCGCCGTCGCCACCGCCTCCATCGTGACCCCGGCCGATCCGTGCTTACGCAGCAGGTCGAGGACCGCCGCGCGGATTGCGGCGTCGAGTTCTTCCCCTCTGCGACGCCCCATCCAGCCTCCTCCAAGAAACGCTTGCGTATCTCCTTGAGATACTCTAGCGTACCTTATATAAGAAACGAAGACGTATCTTGGAGGTCAAAATGAAGTCTCGCCCCGTGCTCTACCCGCTGCGTCCGGTTGATACCGCGACCGTGCAGTACCTGGCCGGACCGCACCGTCGCCGCCGGATAACGATCGATCACCGCCCGCTCGCCGGCGTCACACCCACGATGCTGCTGGACTGGTTCACCCATCTGGGCGACACGATGGAGTACGGCGGCCAGGTCATCGACCGCTATCTCGCTTGGCATCCCATCGACCACATCCGATGGGAATTGGCGCGGCCGGCGCCGGGCGGCGGGGCTGCCGACGGCGCCCGGTTCCGGATGGTCGAGACCTTCGGCGGCCGGCCGGAGTTCACGATCGACGAGATCGCCAATGTCGAGAAGCTCGACGAGACGGGGATTCGGCTCGTCAAGCGTGTCGCGGGAATGATCGTCTTCCAGCTCGAGCACACCTGGTCCCAGGGCTCCGACGGCGCGCACTACGTCACCGTGATGGACCTCGGCGTCCGGCCTGCGCTGCTCGCCCCGGCCAATTGCCTCGTCCGGCAGCGGTTCCCCGACGACAAACTGCGGGCATGGGTGCGCCACAACATCGAAGAGGTGGGTCAGCTGGAGTATCTGCTGCCCCCGCTGCAATCAGCGATGCTTGCCGGAATGCGAGCCGGGGGAGCGACCGTTGCCGATCGTGACCCCGCCGGACGACCCACTCCGTGACGAGCTGCCGCCGTCGTCACCGAGATCGCCGGAGTCGATGCTGTCGCTGCCACCGCCGCTGTAGCTCGAGCTCCCGCCGCCGGTGTCCGACGATCCGTCGGATCGACTCAGGGCGTCGACGTCGGCCTGCAGCTCCTTCGGAATTTCGACGGGTGCCTGAGCGGGCGGGGTGACGACGGCTGGCGCGTAGTTGGGGACGGCTCGCACCGATGGCCCGCTCGGGCTCATCGAGGGCAGGTTCACCGGAGCAACACCCGTGACGTAGCCCTTGGCCCAGCCCAGCACGATCTGCGTGTAGGCGGTGGAGTTGTTGTACCGCAGCACCGCGCTGACCGCCTGCGCCGGATTGCGCATGTTCAGGCCGCCGCTGCACAGATAGCGGGCTGCGGCCAGGCTGGCGTCGAAGATGTTCTGCGGATTGGCGTCGCCGTCGCCGTTGCCGTCGGCTGCGTAGTGCGTCCAGGTGCTCGGCAAAAACTGCATCGGTCCCATGGCGCGGGCGAAGGTCGTCTGACCGTCGGCGCCGCGGCCCTGGACGATGACCTCGTTGCCGGGCAGCGACCCGTCCAGCGCAGGGCCGAAGATGGGTTTGAGGGGGTTGCCTTTCGGGTCGGTGGCGCCGTCGAAGGCGTGCAACGACTCGATGCGCCCGATACCGGCCAGCAGATTCCAGCTCATCCCGCAGCCGGGCGTGCTTACCGCCATCAGCCGTTCCGCGTTCTGATAGGCCGCCATGGCGATCGCGGGGATGCCCAGCGGGCCGGGCCCGCTGACCACGGGTGAGGGCGGCGCCGGCGCGATGACGCTGGCCGCGGCCGAGCGCAGACTTTCCGGCGACCACGGGACCAGCGGCACCACTGCGGCCATCGGCCGGACCGCGGAGTCCTCGGCGGGTGATTTCAAGGCGACGACCACGGTGGGCGCAGTCGCGACAGCACCAACCAAGACCAATCGAGCCAATACCGCCAAACCAGATGCCGACATCCGCGAAGCCCGCATCACACCGTCCCCGGTCTGTGCAAGATCAGCCTCCTGTCGCCCTCTGACATTGTGGTCCAATTCACCATACAAACCACATGTTTTCCGGACAACGTGCCCCACCGGAGAACTTTGCTGAACTAGCTCATGTGAACCGGAACCAGCGCAGCGCGCCGAGGGCGCCGAGCACGCCCCAGACCGCGAGTACACCGAGGCCGAACCAGTCCAGCGACGGCGTCATCGCCTGCGACAACGACTCGGTCAGAGCGCCCGCAGGGGTGAGTCGGGCAACCCATTCGACGCCGGACGGCGCGATTCCGCCGTTGAGGGTCAGCGCACCCAGGCCGGCGAAGACGAACCACAAAAGGTTCGCTAAGGCAAGGACCACCTCCGCCTTCAACGTGCCGCCGAGCAATAGCCCGAGCGCGGCGAACACCACGGTGCCCAGCGCGATGACGACGGCGCCGAGCGTGAGGCCGAGGAGCGCGGGCCGCCATCCCAGGGCGAGACCGATCGCGCCCAGGAGGATTGCTTGCAGGAACACGACGGTCACCACGGCCAGCGATTTGCCCGCGATGATCCCCCACACCGGAAGGGGGGTGGCGCCCAGGCGCTTGAGCGCGCCGTAGCGACGGTCGAAGGCGACCGCGATCGCCTGCCCCGTGAACGCTGTCGAGATGACGGCCAGAGCCATGATGGCGGGGACGAACGTCGCGGCGCGGTTGTCCCCGAACTGACCAAGCGGCAGCAACGTCAACCCGATCAGCAGGGTCACCGGGATGAACAGCGTCAGAAGCAGCTGCTCACCATTACGGAGCAGGAGCTTCAGCTCGAGGCCGTACTGCGCGGCGAGCATGCGGGGCACGCTGTTGGGGCGGGGGTCGGGTTTGAATGTTCCGGGTGCGAATTGCCCGTTCACCGGCGCAACTCCCGTCCGGTCAGCTCCAAGAACACATCCTCCAGGCTGCGTTGCTCCACCCGCATGTCGGTGGCCAGCACGCCGAGCCGGGCGCACCAGGCCGTCACCGTCGCCAGCACCTGCGGATCGATGAGTCCCTCGACGAGGTACTGGCCGGGCGAGAGCTCGGTGGCGCGGTAACCCTCGGGCAGTGCCGATGCAAGCAGCGACAGGTCCAGCATCCGCGGCGCGGTGAAACGCAGCTGGTTCTCGGCGCCGCTGCGCATGATTTCCGCCGGTGTGCCCTCGGCCACCGCCGCCCCGCGGTCGATGATGACCAGTCGGTCGGCGAGCTCTTCGGCCTCGGAAAGCTGATGAGTGGTCAACACCACGGTGACGCCGTCGCGCCGGAGACCGTCGATGAGCTCCCACACCACCAAACGGGCGTGCGCGTCGAGGCCGGCGGTGGGTTCGTCGAGGAAGACCAGTTCGGGACGGCCGACGAGCGCGCAGGCCAGTGCCAGCCGTTGCTGCTGGCCCCCGGACAGTCTGCGGTAGGTGGTGCGCGCGGCGTCGGCGAGCCCGAGGGTGTCCATCAGCCAGTTCGGGTCGAGCGGGTTCGCGGCATAGGCCGCGACGAGTTTGAGCATCTCGTCCGCGCGTGCCGCGGGATAGGCGCCGCCGCCCTGCAGCATCACACCGATGCGTTCGCGCAGGCGGGCGTTGTCGGCGACCGGGTTCATGCCCAGGACCTCGACGGACCCGCTGTCAGGCCGCACGAAGCCCTCACACATCTCGACCGTCGTGGTCTTACCGGCGCCGTTGGGGCCCAGCAGCGCGAACACCTCGGCGGGGGCGACTTCGAGGTCGAGCTCGCGCACCGCCGTCGTCGCCCCATAGGTTTTCGTGACGCCACGCAGTCGAACAGGCGCGGGTTCTCGTGCGGTCACGGGGACTCAGCGTAAGCGCCCGGTCGCGGCGCAGTCGGACGCACCGGCGGGGCCGCCTTCTCACCAGGGCTTTCATCGGCGTTGCTGGCTCCCGTGATCACCCACCCGAGACTCCGCCACGGCAACGTGTTGAGGGTCAGCAGAATAAGCACCACCACGATCATGGCCGACGCGAGCGTCGCGAGCACGATCTGGAACAGCGCGAACCGATCGCCGTTGGCGGTGGGGCCGAAAATGCCGATCACGAGCGTGACGAGAATCGCGGCGGTCCGGAAGCGTGGTCTCGTCGCCCACGCCGCCAGCGGGGTGATGGCCCACAGCACATACCAGGGCTGCACCACCGGGAACAGCATCACGGTCGCGCCGAGCGCGACGCCCAGGCCGCCGACGGGGTGCAGTCGGCCGCGGAACACCACCCACAGCAGCGACGTCACCACGATCGCGATCAGCCCCACGCCGATCGCACGGGTCAGCGACAGCACCGCGGTGGTGTGATCACCCAGCCCCAAAAGGATTCCGACCTGCCCGGTGCCCAGGGCAAGCAACGTGGGCGGCGACATCCAGCTGCGCACCACATTCGCGGTGCCGAGGGTGTTGATCCAGCCGAAGCCGAGCCCGCTGGCCCAGCCGATGAGCGTCATCACCCCCAGCGTCAGCGTGGTCATCAGCAGACCCGCCATGACGAACGACTTGAAGGTGCTGCCCCAGCGGTAGGCCAACGCCATCGTGATGAAACCGAGCGCCAACAAGGACGGCAGCTTGACCTGGGATGACATGACGATCAACACCGAACCGGCCAGCAGCATCGTGGCGGGCGCCCACCCCGGCAGGTCGGCCAGCTGTCGCGGCCAGTGACGATCGGTGGGGGGGATCAGGCGCCGCGTCGACTCGATGCCGCGCAGGGCGAACTCGACGCCGGTGAGCATCAGGCCGAGCATCAGTGCCTCGTTGTGGATGCCTGCCACCAGGTGCATGAACAGCAACGGATTGGCCGCGCCGAGCCACAGGGCGCTGACCTCGGCGACGCCGCAGCGCCGCGCGATACGCGGGGTGGCCCAGACGATCATTCCCACACCGACCAGCACCACGAGGCGGTGACAGAGGACGGCGGCAACGATGTTCTCACCGGTCAGCGCGGAAATCCCGCGCCCGATCCACAAGAACAGCGGACCGTAGGGCGCCGGAGTCTCACGCCACAGGCTCGGCACGGACAGAGTGAACACGTGGTCCAGGCCCAGCGCGGGCGCGGGTCCGACCCGGTAGGGATCGAGCCCCAGCCGCGAGATCTGGCTCTGCGCCAGGTAGGAGTAGACGTCCTTGCTGTACATCGGCGGGGCGATGAGCAGCGGCAGCACCCACAGGAGCAGGGTGCGGTCCAGTTGGCCGCGCGTCATCTGCCGGCGCCCCAGGGCGAATCGACCCAGCATGAGCCACGCCAGCGCCATCATCACGGCGCCGGTGGTCGTCATCGTCAGCGAAACCGTTTGAATGCGCGACGGCAGATTGAGCAGACGCACTCCGAACGTGGGGTCCTGCACGACGGGGCGCGCTCCGGCGCCGAGCGCACCGATACCCATCAGGACGGTGCCCGTCGCGCCGAACAGTCGGGTGCGTCGCAGCCCGACGACCTCGGCGTCGTTCAGCGGCGAGCCCACCGGACGTTCGTCGGCGTGCCAGCGCGCGATGGCGGCGCTGAACGACTGCTGGCGGGCTGCCATCTGTGCAGCGTAACTGGCGCGCACATGGCGAAGGCCCAGCGCTGTGACGCGTATTAAGGGTCCCCTACCTGGATTCGCCTGCTGAATTCCGTCACAATAGTGTTGTGAAAATGCGTACCGACTGCGACGTTCCTCAAGGGACCAAGCGACTCGGGGACGACCACAGCACGCGTAACTCGATCGTCCAGCTGTTGCTGGAGGCAGGCCCTATCACCGCCGGCGATATCGGCGAGCGGCTCGGTATCTCCGCAGCCGGCGTTCGTCGCCACCTGGACGTCCTGACGGACGCGGGGGATGCGCAGGCAGTTCCCGCCGCCGCGTGGCAGCAGCAGGGTCGCGGGCGGCCGGCGAAGCGCTATCGGCTGACCCCGGTGGGCCGCGCCAAACTCGGCCACAGTTACGACGATCTCGCCGCGGCCGCAATGCGTCAGCTGCGCGAGATCGGCGGCGACGAGGCGGTGCGCACCTTCGCGCGGCGCCGGATCGACGCCATTCTGGCCGGCGCGAACGACGCGCCCGGAGACATAGAGGCCAAGGCCGAGTGCATCGCCGAGGCATTGACCAGGGCGGGATACGCGACCACCACGACTAAGGTCGGGGGCAAGTTCCAGGGAGTTCAGATCTGCCAGCACCACTGCCCGGTGTCGCATGTGGCCGAAGAGTTCCCGGAGTTGTGCCAGACCGAGCAGCAAGCCATGGCCGACGTGCTGGGTACCCACGTGCAGCGGCTCGCCACGATCGTCAACGGAGATTGTGTGTGCACCACGCACGTCCCGCTCACCACTCCGGTGCCAGCCCGCGCCGGAGCGAAACGAAAGATAGAAGGAGCGTCAGCATGACCCTCTCGCAGGAGAGTTCGGAAAAGCCGGCCCTGCTCACGCAGGATGAGGCAATCGCCTCGCTGAGCCGCTACGGCTACGGCTGGGTCGACTCTGACGTCGCCGGCGCCAGCGCCCAGCGCGGGCTGTCCGAGGCGGTGGTGCGGGACATCTCGGCCAAGAAGAACGAGCCGGAGTGGATGCTCGACGTTCGGCTGAAGGCGTTGCGGATCTTCGGCCGTAAGCCGATGCCGAACTGGGGCTCTGACCTGTCCGGCATCGACTTCGACAACATCAAGTACTTCGTGCGGTCGACCGAGAAGCAGGCCGCGTCGTGGGACGACCTGCCTGAAGACATCAAGAACACCTACGACCGCCTCGGCATCCCCGAGGCCGAGAAGCAGCGACTGGTGTCCGGCGTGGCCGCCCAGTACGAGTCCGAGGTGGTCTACCACCAGATTCGCGAGGATCTGGAGGCCCAAGGCGTCATCTTTCTCGACACCGACACCGCGCTCAAGGAACACGAAGACATCTTCAAGCAGTATTTCGGCACCGTGATTCCGGCCGGCGACAACAAGTTCTCGGCCCTGAACACGGCCGTCTGGTCGGGCGGCTCGTTCATCTATGTGCCGAAGGGCGTGCACGTCGACATCCCGCTGCAGGCGTACTTCCGCATCAACACCGAGAACATGGGTCAGTTCGAGCGGACGCTGATCATCGTCGACGAGGGTGCCTACGTGCATTACGTCGAGGGCTGCACCGCGCCGATCTACAAGTCGGATTCGCTGCACTCGGCCGTGGTCGAGATCATCGTGAAGCCCGGTGGCCGTTGTCGTTACACCACGATCCAGAACTGGTCGAACAACGTCTACAACCTGGTCACGAAGCGGGCGCGCGCCGAGGCCGGCGCCACCATGGAATGGGTCGACGGCAACATCGGCTCCAAGGTCACCATGAAGTACCCGGCGGTGTGGATGACCGGCGAGCACGCCAAGGGCGAGGTGCTGTCGGTGGCGTTCGCCGGCGAGGGTCAGCACCAGGACACCGGCGCGAAGATGCTGCACCTGGCACCCAACACGTCGAGCAACATCGTGTCGAAGTCGGTGGCCCGTGCCGGTGGCCGTGCGTCCTACCGAGGCCTCGTTCAGATCAACAAGGGCGCGTACAAGTCCCGGTCGAGCGTGAAGTGCGATGCGCTGCTGGTGGATACCGTCAGCCGAAGCGACACGTACCCGTATGTCGACATCCGCGAGGACGACGTCACGATGGGCCACGAGGCCACGGTGTCGAAAGTCAGCGAGGATCAGCTGTTCTACCTGATGAGCCGCGGCCTGACCGAGGACGAGGCGATGGCCATGGTGGTGCGCGGCTTCGTCGAACCGATCGCCAAGGAACTGCCGATGGAGTACGCGCTGGAGTTGAACCGGCTGATCGAGCTGCAGATGGAAGGCGCGGTCGGTTGACCAATCTGTCCGAAGCCGCCGAAGGAATAATCGCAGGGTCGGCGCTCAACAAGGGCGAGGTCTTCACCTCATTCGACGTCAACGCCTTCGAGGTCCCGCACGGCCGCGACGAGATCTGGCGGTTCACTCCGCTGCGTCGGCTGCGTGGCCTGCACGACGGGTCGGCCCCGTCGACCGGCACCGCCAACATCGAGGTCACCGAGCGTCCCGGCGTCACGGTCGAGACGGTTTCCCGCGGCGACGACCGCTTGGGCCAGGCTGGCAAGCCCGCCGACCGCGTTGCCGCGCAAGCGTTCTCGTCGTTCGAGTCGGCCACAATCGTGACCGTCGCACGCGAGACCGAGGTCGCCGAACCCATCGAGATCACCATCGCCGGTCCCGGTGAGGGCGCCGTCGCGTACGGGCATCTGCAGATCCGCCTGGAGGAATTTGCCCGGGCAATCGTCGTCGTCGACTTGCGCGGCAGCGGCACATACGCCGACAACGTCGAGATCGTCGTCGGTGACTCGGCGGGGCTCGGCGTGATATGGATCGCCGACTGGGCAGACGACATGGTGCACGTCAGCGCCCACCACGCACGTCTCGCCAAGGACGCGCAGCTCGGCCACATCAACGTCACGCTCGGCGGTGATCTCGTCCGTACCACCGCCACTGTGCGTTTCACCGGTACCGGTGGCGACGCGAAGATGCTCGGCACCTACTTCGCCGACGACGGCCAGCACATCGAATCGCGGTTGCTGATCGATCACGCGCACCCGCACTGCAAATCCGACGTGCTGTACAAGGGTGCGCTGCAGGGTGATCCGCACTCGTCGAAGCCCGATGCGCACACGGTGTGGGTCGGCGATGTGCTGATCCGGGCGGCAGCTGAAGGCACCGACACCTTCGAGGTGAACCGGAACCTGCTGCTCACCGACGGCGCCCGTGCCGACTCGATACCGAATCTCGAAATCGAGACGGGTGAGATCGTCGGCGCCGGCCACGCCAGTGCCACTGGACGATTCGACGACGAGCAGGTGTTCTACCTCGGCTCACGCGGCATACCGGAAGAACAGGCGCGACGGCTGATCGTGCGCGGCTTCTTCGGCGAGGTCATCGGCAGGATCGCCGTGCCCGCCGTCCGCGAACGCCTCACCGCCGCCATCGAACACGAACTCGAACTCACCGAAGGAAGCAAGAATCGATGACCATTCTGGAGATCAAGGACCTACACGTCAGCGTCACCGCACCTGACGACGGGCGAGAGGTTCCCATCCTCAAGGGTGTCGACCTGACCGTGAAGTCGGGCGAGGTTCATGCGCTCATGGGCCCCAACGGATCTGGCAAGTCGACCCTCTCGTATGCGGTCGCCGGCCACCCGAAGTACACCGTGACGCAGGGCTCGATCACCCTCGACGGCGAAGACGTCCTCGACATGACCGTCGACGAGCGTGCGCGCGCGGGCTTGTTCCTCGCGATGCAGTACCCCATCGAGGTGCCCGGGGTGTCGATGTCGAACTTCCTGCGTACCGCGGCCACCGCCGTGCGTGGCGAGGCGCCGAAGCTGCGGCACTGGGTGAAAGAAGTCCGGCAGGCCATGGAATCTCTCGGCGTGGATTCGTCGTTCTCCGAGCGCAGCGTCAATGAAGGCTTCTCCGGCGGTGAGAAGAAGCGGCACGAGATCCTGCAACTCAGCTTGCTCAAGCCCAAGATCGCGATCCTCGACGAAACTGATTCCGGGCTCGACGTCGACGCGCTGAAGGTCGTCAGCGAGGGCGTCACCTCGTATGCCAAGGAATCCGACGCCGGCGTGCTCGTGATCACCCACTACACCCGGATCCTGCGCTACATCGAGCCGCAGTTCGTGCACGTGTTCGTCGGGGGTCGCATTGTCGAGTCCGGTGGCAAGGAACTGGCCGACGAACTCGACGCCAACGGCTACGAGCGATTCACGCAGGCCGCGGCCGCGGGGGCGTAGCCGTGACCACGTCGGTAAGCCCGGTGGACGTGGCCGCCATCCGCGCCGACTTTCCGATTCTCAAGCGCGTCATGCGCGGCGGAAACCAGTTGGCGTACCTCGATTCCGGCGCGACGTCACAACGTCCTCTGCAGGTGCTCGACGCCGAACGTGACTTCCTGGTCACGTCGAACGGCGCCGTGCATCGTGGTGCGCATCAGTTGATGGAGGAATCGACCGACGCGTACGAGGCGGGCCGCGCCGAGATCGCGTCCTTCGTCGGCGCGGGTGACGACGAGTTGGTGTTCACGAAGAACGCCACCGAAGCGCTGAACCTGGTCGCGTATGTGCTGGGGGACAAGCGCTTTGCGCACGCCGTCGGTCCCGGCGACGTGATCGTCACCACCGAACTCGAGCACCACGCCAATTTGGTCCCCTGGCAGGAGCTCGCGCAGCGCACCGGTGCCACCCTGAAGTGGTACGGCGTCACGTCCGACGGTCGGATCGACCTGGATTCGCTCGCTCTCGACGAGCGGGTGAAAGTCGTTGCGTTCAGCCACCACTCGAATGTCACAGGTGCGTTGGCGCCGGTGGGGGAGTTGGTGACGCGGGCCCGGGCGGTGGGTGCGCTGACGGTGCTTGATGCGTGCCAGTCGGTCCCGCACCAGCCGGTGGACTTTCGGGCGCTGGGTGTGGATTATGCTGCGTTCTCGGGCCATAAGATGCTCGGCCCCACCGGCATCGGTGTGCTGTACGGTCGGTCGGAGCTGCTGAACACGATGCCGCCGTTCATCACCGGCGGCTCGATGATCGAGACCGTCACCATGGCAGCTTCCACCTACGCGCCTGCGCCGCAGCGGTTCGAGGCCGGCACGCCGATGACGTCGCAGGTGGTCGGGCTGGCCGCGGCCGCGCGCTACCTCAAGGGCGTCGGCATGCCGGCGGTCGAGGCGCACGAGCGTGAACTGGTGGCTGCGGCGCTCGACGGGCTCGCCGGGATCGACGAGGTGCGGGTGATCGGGCCTTCCGTGCTCGATGACCGCGGGTCGCCGGTGTCGTTCGTGGTCGACGGCATCCACGCGCACGACGTCGGTCAGGTGCTCGACGACGAGGGTATCGCGGTGCGCGTCGGTCACCACTGTGCGTGGCCGCTGCACCGGCGATTCGGTATCGCGGCCACCGCGCGCGCATCGTTCGCCGTCTACAACACCCTTGACGAGGTCGACCGGCTCGTGGCCGGTGTCCGCCGCGCCATCGAGTTCTTCAGGAGGGACTGACACGGTGCGGCTGGAGCAGATGTACCAAGAGGTGATCCTCGATCACTACAAGCATCCGCATCATCGCGGATTGCGGGAACCTTTCGGCGCCGAGGTGCAGCACGTCAATCCCACGTGCGGCGACGAGGTCAAGCTGCGGGTGACGTTGAGTGACGACGGGCACCACGTCGCGGACGTTTCGTACGACGCGCTGGGCTGCTCGATCAGCCAGGCGGCGACGTCAGTGCTCACCGATCAGGTGATCGGGCGCAGCGTGCCCGACGCACTCGACATCGTCGCGGCTTTTTCGGACATGATTTCCTCGCGTGGCACCGTGGAGGGCGACGAGGATGTGATCGGTGACGGTGTCGCGTTCGCGGGCGTGGCCAAGTACCCGGCGCGGGTGAAATGCGCGCTGCTGGGTTGGCTGGCGTTCAAGGATGCGGTGGCGCAGGCAACCCACGAAACTGGGTCCAATGGAGGTGGACGATGAGCGATACGGCAACCGGGGAATCGGCTCAGCCGAGTGAAGAATTCTTGTATGACCTCGAGGAGGCGATGCGTGACGTCGTCGACCCCGAACTGGGCATCAACGTGGTTGATCTCGGGCTGGTCTATGACCTCGGCGTCGAGCAGGGCGAACAGGGCTCGGTGGCGATCGTCGACATGACGTTGACATCGCCGGCCTGCCCGCTGACCGACGTTATCGAGGACCAGTCGCGGGCCGCGCTCGTCGGGGCAGGTCTGGTGGACGACATCAAGATCAACTGGGTGTGGAACCCGCCGTGGGGCCCGGACAAAATCACCGACGACGGCCGCGAGCAGCTCCGGGCGTTGGGCTTCACGATTTAGTTTTCTGGCGCGCCGTTGAGTGTGCCCCGTCCGGTGATTGCGTTCAGTCGCACGCCGATCCCGCTATTTGCGACCCGGTTCGAACATCGCCGGGAATCCGCCGCCCAATGTGTTCACCTCGCGGCCTCGGCAGCGCGCTAGCTGCGACCGCACGATTGCTTCGTGTGCATCAACTAGCGCGTGCCCGTGACGGTCACCGATCTCCGCCGCCCGGCGCATCGAGTCCATGGTGTCGGTAGAGCGGCGTCCCGCTTCCTGATGCTCCACCCTCGCCGGCGTTACCTACGAAGTCGACGGGCGACGCGCTCTTGAGGAGGTCCTCGTTGCCACCGACGGAGACTAGGTCATCGCGGCCGACCCCGACGGCGAGATCCTCATCCATCACACTCGGGCCTGCACCTGGAGTCACCTACGTCGGACACGGACCACCCCGCGGCCCTCGCTCCTAGACCGACCAGACGTCACCGAAGTCTTGCCGCGCCGACTGTCACCGATGTCTCCAGACATCGCAGGGGACGTGTCACACCCTGCTGGCATGATCGAACGTATGTTCGGGACGGTTCCGTTGGACGTGAAGGAGCTTGCTGCTGCCGATGATGCGGCGGTGGTGTCGGCGATTGAGGGGTGGGCGCGGTGGGAGGCCCAGGCGGGGGCGCGGCGGTTGGCCGCGATTGCGGAGTTGACCCGCCGGCGGTGTGATGCGCAGGGCAAGCGCAAGAAGTGGGCGTGTGATGGGTGGGATCACACGGCGGCGGAGGTGGCGGCGGCGGCGCGGGTGTCGCCGAAGAAGGCGTCGTGGCAGATGTCGTTGGCGATGGCGTTGCGGGTGCGGTTGCCGTTGGTGGGGGAGTTGTATCTGTGGGGGTTGGTGAGTTGGCGGGTGGTGTCGGCGATCGCGTGGCACACGTTGTTCGTGGAGGATCTGGGGGCGTTGGTGCGGATTGATTCGGCGTTGGCGGAGCGGGCGATTGAGTGGGGTGTGCTCTCGGATTACAAGTTGAGTCAGGCCATTGAGGTGTGGGTGCATCACTATGACCCGGAGGCGGTGCGTCGGTCGCGGGGGCGGATGGCGGGCCGGGATTTCACGGTGGGCCGCAAGGATGAGGACGGCGATGTGACCGCGGTGTGGGGGCGGTTGTTGGCCACCGACGCCGCGGTGCTGCACCGCCGGTTGCAAGTGATGGTGGATGGGGTGTGTGAGCACGATCCGCGTAGTGCGGGGCAGCGCCGGGCGGATGCGTTGGGGGCGTTGGCGGCGGGGGCGGAGCGGTTGGCGTGTGGGTGTGGGCGCGCGGATTGTGCGGCCGTCGGCAATGATGGGCGCGCGGCCAATGTGACCATCCATGTGATCGCCCCTGTGAGCAGCCTCCACCCCGACCCCGGCCCCGACCCCGGCCCCGGCCCCGGCCCCGACATGAACGGCGGCGGCGACGGGGGCGGCGGCGGCCCCGACGACCCCGAACCGCCCACCGGCCCGGATCCGGCACCGCTCACTGAGTGCGAACCGCCGACTGGCCTTGATCCGGCACCGCCGACTGACTGTGACCCACCCGCGGACCCTGGACCGCCCGCGGGCTCTGTTTCTGAACCGGCGGTTGGCCGTGATCTGGAGCCGGTCACTGACGGTCAGGCCGAGGGGACGCCGCGGGTAGATCGTTCTGCGGGAGTAGATCATCGACGGCGGCGGTTGCCGGCGCCGGCGCCGGGGCCGTCGGTGCCTGCTGGGTGGTTGCGGCAGCCGGGGTTGTTGGGGCGGGACAAGATTGTGCCGGCTGGGTTGTTGGCGGGGTTGATCCGCTCCGGGGCGAAGGTGTCCGTCGTGCGAAAGCCGGGCCCGGTGCCCGAGGCGGGGTATCGGCCGTCGGCGAAGTTGGCGGAGTTTGTGCGGTGTCGGGATGTGACGTGTCGGTTCCCGGGGTGTGAGGAACCGGCGGAGTTCTGCGACCTCGATCATACGATCGTCTACGCTGGGGGCGGGCTCACGCATGCCTCGAATCTGAAGTGTCTGTGCCGAAAACATCACTTGCTCAAGACATTCTGGCCCGGCTGGACAGATGAGCAATTCCCTGATGGCACCGTGGAATGGACGACGCCGACAGGTCATACCTACACCACGCTGCCCGGCAGCCGCACATTCTTCCCCGGCTGGGACACCACCACCGCCGCCCTGCCGCCCCCATCCAAACCAGACGCCCGTACCAGTCACCGCACGCTGATGATGCCCACCAGGCGACGCTCCCGCGCCGCTGACCACGCGAACCGCATCACCCAGGAACGCAAACTCAACGCCGCCGCCATCGCCGCCGAAACCGAACAAGCCGACAACGCCCCCTCGGCACCTACCGACCCCGAACCCTACAAACCCCCCGACCCCCACGACTTCGACGACGACCCACCACCCTTCTAAAGCGGCGCCGGCGACGACCACCCCCGAACGCAAGCGCATCGGCGACTGCCCGGAGTCCAGGTGTCGCAGGACCCGACGGCTGGCGTCAGAGCTGGTATCCCTGACCGTTGGAAAAGTCCAGGCGGCTGGATGCGACCCCGCTCGTCCGAGCCGATGTCGGTGATCCAGCTGAGGGAGAAGTGCGCCGAATTACGCTGGCGAGCAACCTGATTCGAAGGGCCAAGTGAGTGGCGCTGTGCCCGGGCTCTTCGCTCAGTACTGGTAGTGCCGCTTGTGGGGATGCGAGATCGAGGTGTGCGGAAGGTACTTGCGCATGATGTCCTGGTTCCGCTGCGGACCGTGCTGAACCGGGGAGCTGACCGTGTTGTCGCCGCCGTTGGTGATGCCGCTGTCGGCATGGCTGGCGGTAGCCGCGCCCAGTGCGATCAGCGCCGGTGCAACGGCAAGCGCGGCTCCGGCCGCCAAGCGGCGGACGATCTGGACTGTGATGTTGCGTGTTGTGCTCATGACAACAATCATGTCGCCGAAAGCGCCGAGGCGGTACGTGTCCCGTGCTTGTACTGCCACAAGGACTGCTTGTGATGCCACGACCGCTCCGACCTGCCGCGTCGCCGTAGCGGCGACGCCACTTCAGCGAGTGTCGTGTAAGAAAACGGCCGAACGGATACAACTGACTGCATGAGCGACCACGACGGGGAGACCGCCGACGAGCCGTCACACAAAAGCGAGCTCGTCGTCGCGGTCGAGCCCGAGGGAGTGCTCGTCGCGGGTGATCCCGAAGAGATCGAAAGCTATCTGATCAAACTCCGCGAGGCGGCGTCACAGCCTCCCGACGTGCGAAAGGTCGACCCGGGCCTCCTGGAGAGCGCGACCGGACTGGCGGCCGGCGGCGCGTCCTTCCTCGGTCAATCAGCCAAGTTCGTACAGCTGAGCGCCGATAGCCTCAAGGCGCTGAAGGACGGAAACGTCGTGCCCGGCGACGCCGGCTACTTCCGGATGCTGGTCCGCGGTGCCGACGGCAAGTTCTCCAAACAGCTCCAGTGGAAGCACGCACCGGTCAATCCCCAGCGATTGATGTCGGTGCAGCTCATCGCCGTTCAACTCGCGCTCACGTCGGCGATCACGCAAGTCGAGGAGTCGGTCCGGCGCGTCGAAGGCAAGGTGGAGGCCGTCCTCCAGCTGCTGGAAGCCGACCGTGCCGGCGACATCATCGGCCACAACGGCACCGTCCGGCGAATGACCCGCTACTTGGACAACCACGGCACCCTGCCTCACGCGATGTGGGAATCAATCTCCGGCCTCGGGCCGGTGCTCGCCGCCACCGTCGAGCAACTCCGGAGCCACGCCACGCGAGTCATGGCGACGCTGACGCCCGGCGGCTCGGTGGGAGACCGCGCCAAGCTGCTCCGCCGCGCGGTCGAAGACAGCAAGCTCCGCGAGACGCTGGATCTGCTTGTGGTGGCGGAGGATTCGCTACACAAGTGGCACCGCCTGCTGGTGGCTCGCGTCAGCGAGACGCAGCCGTCGCACCTACCGCACGTGATCATCGACGCCCGCGAACTCATGGCCCACCAACTCGACGAGGACGGCAAGCTGTACCAGCACGCCAAGGTCGTCATCGACCAGGCCGCCCAGACAGAACGCATCGACGGCTTCCGGATGGGGTCGGTCCGCATGCTCGGCCACGACCGCGACAAACTCCGCGGATCGCTCGACAGCTTCGCCACTGCCCGGCGGCGCCAGCTGCAGACCTGGGATGACTTCGAGCCGCCCGGCGTGCGTACCGCCGCCGCAGCGACGGTCGAGAAGGCCGTCGAAGCGACAGGCCGAGCGATCACCGGCGCCGGAGCGCAGCTCATCAAGATCGGTGACTTCCTCGCCGAACGCGAGCGGCGCCAGCAGGCGAAGGAATCCGACACGGCCACACCGGAGACACCTGATTGACGCCGGCTCGGGCAATAATCTGGGGTCAACTTGACGGAGGCCGGCCACGATGACTGACGATCGCCTCAAGAACTACGTCCTGCACCGCGCCGACCAGGACGCGCACCTCAGCGACGACGCCCGGCTCGTCGTGCTCGCCGCGTTCGGCGACCCGGACGACCTGGCGCAGGTGCTCGGCGGCGAGGACACCTCCGCACAACTCGTCGAGGCGCTCACCACACCGGACGACACCACGGTCGAACCCGTCGGCGCCTACCTGCAGTCGATCACTGTGCAAGGCTTCCGCGGCATCGGTCCGAAGGCCTCGCTGCCGCTGCGGCCGGGTCCCGGTCTCATCGTCGTCGCGGGACGCAACGGATCCGGGAAGTCGACCCTTGCCGAGGCGGTCGAACTGGCGTTGACGGGCACCAACTCACGCTGGGCGGACAAAGCCGTCGTCTGGTCGCAGAACTGGCGCAACCTGCACGCCGGCGAACCCGCGCAGATTCGCATCGCCATCGCCGAAGAGGGCAGCGGCACCACGACCATCGGCGTCGAGTGGCCCAAAGGCGCCGACGTCAAGGTCGACCAGCACACCAGGTGGGTGCAGCGCGACGGCCAGAAGCGCGAGCCGCCAAGCGTTCTCGGCTGGGGTGCGGCGTTGGAGATGTACCGTCCCCTGCTGAGCTACGACGAGCTCGGCGGCATCCTCGAGGGCAAGCCGAGCGATTTCTACGACGAGCTGCACAAGCTGCTGGGTCTCGAACAGCTCATCGAGGCGATCGGGCGCCTCGACAACGCGGTCAAGCAGCTCCGTCAGCCCGCCGCCGAGCTGAAACGGGCCCGAGAAGCGATCCGCCCGGTCCTTCAGACCCACCCCGATCCCCGCGCCGCAACCGCGCTCGACCAGCTCAAGAAGACCAAGCCCGATCTCGAGGCGGTCCGGCCACTGATCACCGCAGGCACCGGCACGTCGATACCCTTCGCCTGGCAGCAGGCCCAGCGGCTCACCACACCGAGCCTCGACGAGGTGCACGCCAAGAGCGCCGCGTTGAAGTCGGCCGCCAAGAGTGAGCGTCAAGAGATCCGACGTACCGGCGGGCTGGCCGCCGACCGCGCCCGCCTGCTCGAGACGGGACTGACGTTCCACGAGCAGCACGGCGACCAGCCGTGCCCGCTGTGCGGCCGCGGCGCGCTGAACGACAACTGGGCGCTTGCCGCCCGCGCGGCTCTGGAGCGCGAACAGGCGGCGGCCGAGGGCCTCACCGCGGCTCGCGCCGCCACCGAGCAGGCCCGATCGGCGCTCGTCGCCCTCATCCGCGGTGTCCAACGTCCTCCGCTGCACGACGACGATCTCACCGCCCTCGACGCGGCGCGCACCGCCTACGACCGCTTCGCGGAGTTCCCCGTCGACGACGACGTCGCTCTCGCGGGCCACGCCGAGCAGATGCTGCCCGATCTGGAGCGGACGTACGCGGCGCTGTGGGCGCAGGCGCAGGAGCTGGTGACCGCGCGGGAGGACGCCTGGCAGCCGGTCGCGCTCGATCTCGCCGACTGGCTGAAGAAGGCGGAGGTCGCACGGAATACCGAGCCCAGGCTCAAGATCGCCACCGAGGCCCTGAAATGGTTGCAGGCCAACGCTGGCGAGCTGCGCAACCAGCGCCTTGCGCCGCTGGCCCAGCAGGCCAAAGAGATCTGGGCCGCGCTGCGCCAGGAGAGCAACGTCGATCTCGGGGCCGTCCGGCTCGAAGGGCAGAAGACCACCCGTCGCGTCGTCCTGCACGCCGACGTCGACGGCTCGGAATCCGAGGCGTTCGGCGTGATGAGCCAAGGCGAACTGCAGGCGCTGGCGCTGGCGATCTTCATCCCGCGGGCCACCTCGCCGCAAAGTCCGTTCCGCTTCCTGGTGCTCGACGATCCGATCCAGGCGATGGATCCCTCCAAGATCGATGGGTTCCTCCAAGTCCTCACGGTGCTTGCGAAAGACCGCCAGGTGATCGTCTTCACCCACGACGACCGCCTGCCGGCCGCGATCCGGCGGTCGCGGGCCGCCGCACGCGTCATCGAGGTGATTCGCGGGGCAAACTCCGCCGTGACGATGACCGAGGCGAGCCGGCCCGCCACTCGGCTGCTCGACGACGCGTTCGCGATCGCCGCGGACGAGGCCGTGCCCGAGGACATTAAGAAGGCGGCTGTTCCGATGCTCTGCCGAGAGGCCTTCGAAGCCACCTGCTGGGAGGTCTTCGCGGCCAAGGCATGGGCCCGCGGGCAGTCACGGGCCGAGGTCGAAGCCCACTGGGAACGCGCGACGACGGTACGCCGGCGGCTGGCGCTCGCGCTCGCCCTGGACGCCCACGACGATGCCGCTGTCGAGAGGTGGCGGTCCGGCGGTCGGGCGCGACGGGACACCCTGTCGGTGATCAATACCGGACTCCACCGGGGTGTGGCCGACTATCGATCGGCGGTCAATGACGCCAGGCGCGTGATCGGTGAACTCGACGAGCTGGCGCGATGACCGACCGCACTGCGCTACTGCAGTACGCCGAGGCGGTCGTTGACGGCCGGGTGGCGCTGGGTTCTCGAGGTCCCCGTACTGCCGCGGTGCTGGCGCGCCTCGCGTTCGAAGACTGGCTGGACGAGCGCAGCAGGTCGTGGATGTCCGCCGACGCCCGGCCGAGCACCAACTCTAAGCTGGTGGTCCTGGGCACCCAGCACGGTGCCGACCTGGGTGAGCACGCCAAACGGGTGTGGCATGCTCTGAGCCGGGCCTGCCACTACCACGCGTACGAGTTGCAGCCGTCGGCCGCGGAGGTCGCACGTCTGATCACCGAGGTTCGGACCTTGAATTCCGACCGCGGATGAGTCGCTGTCGTAGGGTCCTGGTATGCGTGCCGAGGACATCGCCGAAGAGTTCCCGGTCGTTTCCATCGACTCCGATGCGCTGGGAGCAGCCCGATTGCTCGCCGAGCACCGGTTGCCCGGAATCGTCGTCACCGACTCGTCGGACCGACCCTATGCGATCCTGCCGGCATCGCAGGTCGTGCGGTTCATCGTGCCGAGATACGTGCAGGATGATCCGTCCCTGGCCGGTGTGCTCGACGAAGAAATGGCCGACCACGCCTGTGACAAGTTGGGGGGGAAGACGGTCCGCGACGTACTGCCGGATCACCTGCGAAACATTCCCGCCGCCAACGCCGACGACACGATCATCGAGGTGGCTGCCATGATGGCCCGGCTCAAGACACCGCTGATCGCGGTGGTGAAGGACCGCAAACTCCGCGGGGTGATCACGGCGTCGCGACTGCTGGCCGCGGCGCTGAAACGCTGAGCGAACATGGCTTTTCTCGCGATCGCCGTCTTCGTGGTCGCGTACGGACTGATCGCCAGCGACCGCATCAACAAGACACTGGTTGCGCTCGCGGGGGCGGGCGTCGTCGTCGCCGCCGGAATCCTCGGCTCGAAGGAGGTCTTCTACTCCCACGAGACCGGAATCGACTGGGACGTCATCTTTCTGCTGTTCGGAATGATGATCATCGTCAGCGTTCTTCGCAACACCGGCGTGTTCGAGTACGTCGCGATCTGGTCCGCCAAACGCGCTAACGGGTCGCCCCTGCGGATCATGATTCTGCTCGTTCTCGTTACTGCCGGCGCGTCGGCGCTCCTGGACAATGTGACGACGGTTCTGCTGGTCGCTCCGGTGACGCTGCTGGTGTGCGACCGCCTCGCGATCAACCCGGCGCCGTTTCTGATGGCCGAGGTGTTCGCGTCGAACATCGGTGGCGCGGCGACCCTGGTGGGGGACCCGCCCAACATCATCATCGCCAGCCGCGCGGGACTGACGTTCAACGACTTCCTCGTGCACATGACGCCGATCGTGCTGATCGTCATGGTGGTCTTCGTCGCGCTGTTGCCGCGTCTGTTCCGAGGTTCCTTCGACGTCGAGGCCGAACGCGTGGCCGACGTGATGTCTTTGGTGGAGCGGGAGGCGATTCGCGATCCAAAGCTGCTCGTCAAATGTGTCGCGGTGCTGGTGGCCGTCTTCGCGGCCTTCATACTGCACCCCGTTGTGCACATCGAGCCTTCGATCGTGGCGCTGCTGGGAGCCGGAGTCCTCGTGCTCATCTCCCGCCTCGATCGGTCCGATTACCTCGCGGGCGTCGAGTGGGAGACCCTGTTGTTCTTCGTCGGGCTGTTCGTCATGGTCGGTGCCCTGGTGGAGACCGGCGTCGTCGAGGAGTTGGCGCGGGGGGCGACCACAGCCACCGGTGGCAATGCGTTGCTCACGGTGATGCTGATCCTGGGGCTCTCCGCCCCGGTCTCCGGCGTCGTCGACAACATCCCTTATGTCGCGACAATGACGCCGATCGTGAGCGAACTGTCCGCGAACGTGACAGATTTCGCTCACCCGGACGTGCTGTGGTGGGCTCTGGCCCTCGGCGCCGACTTCGGCGGCAACCTGACCGCAGTGGGGGCCAGCGCCAACGTGGTCATGCTCGGAATCGCCCGCCGCGCAGACACTCCCATCTCGTTTTGGGAATTCACGCGCAAGGGGGTCGTCGTCACCGCAGTCTCCATCGCGCTCTCCGCCCTCTATCTTTGGGTCCGCTACTTCGTGCTCGGCTAGCCCGATGAGGTCGAACGCGACATCGGTGGCCGGTAAGATTCGACAGTGGCGCGCCGGGAAGCCTGGTCGGCATCACAGTGGAACAACCCATGTGAGGTGTTACGTTGGCGCGCAACAAGTCTCGGTCCCGAGTGCGGCATCTGCTGTTCGAGCGCGGCTCTTGGGCGGAAACGGCCCGCGTATCGCAAATCCTCCACAAGGAGACAGTGGGCGGCGCCCTGCTCTTGGCTGCCGCGGCGATTGCGCTCGTGTGGGCGAACTCGCCGTGGTCCGGGTCGTATGACCGGCTTCGCGACGTCCACGTCGGGGCGGACCTTCCCGGATTGCACCTTCACCTGAGCCTGCACAGCTGGGCCGCCGACGGTTTGCTCGCGATCTTCTTCTTTGTTGTTGGTCTGGAACTGAAGCGCGAATTCGTCGCCGGGGATCTACGCGATCCCAGCCGGGCAGCATTGCCGATCGCCGCCGCTATCGGCGGAATGGTCGTCCCCGCGATTGTTTTCGTCGCGTTCACCGCACACGCCGGTGAGGGCGCGACACAAGGTTGGGCCATCCCGACTGCCACCGACATCGCCTTCGCCGTCGCCGTGCTGGCAGTGATATCCACGCACCTCCCCGCCGCGCTGCGCACCTTCCTGCTCACGTTGGCGGTGGTCGATGACCTGTTGGCGATCACGGTGATCGCAATTTTCTACACCGACGACCTGAATCTCGTCGCTCTCGGCCTTGCGTTGGTACCGCTCGCACTGTTCACGGTCTGCGTGCAAAAGCGGATCAAGTCGCCGTGGCTGTTGCTGCCGCTGGCGCTCGCCACGTGGGCTCTAGTTCATGAGTCGGGGATTCACGCGACCGTCGCGGGCGTGCTCCTGGGCTTCGCGGTACCGGTGCTGCGCAGCGAGGCGGCGGGTGGTCCTGGCGCAGGTCCTGGTCTGGCCGAGCATTTCGAACACTTGATGCGCCCGGTATCGGCCGGAGTCGCCGTGCCGGTGTTCGCGTTCTTCGCGGCCGGCGTGACGCTCAACGGCTACACCGGTCTCGTCGACGCCCTCACCGACCCGATCGCGCTGGGTATCGTCTGCGGTCTGGTCTTCGGTAAGACGATCGGTGTCTTCGGCACCACCTGGATTCTTGCGACGGTGAGCCGGGCCAGCCTCGACGCCGCGCTGCGCTGGATCGACGTCTTCGGCATCGCCATCCTGGCGGGCATCGGTTTCACGGTGTCGTTGCTGATCGGCGAGCTCGCCTACGGCTACGAGTCGGATCGCACCGACCACGTCAAGATCGGCGTGCTCGCGGGCTCGCTGGCCGCGGCAGCGCTGGCGGCGGTGGTGCTGCGGCTCCGTAACCGCCACTACCGGATGGTGGCGGCCGAGGAGTCGCGCGACGACGATCGCGACGGCACGCCCGACGTGTATCAACCCCGCGAGGCGGGCTGAACTGGGATGAGAATTATCGCGCTCGTGCTCGTGGCGCTGCTGTCGGTTGCGGGTTGCAGTTCCGATGGGGACAAGCCCGCGGGCTCCCGTGCGGTGGTCATCGTGTCGGGCGGTGACGCGACCAGCCCCTTCACCACGCCGGACCAGGCGTGCGCCACGGGGCTGGCGGCGGGCAACACCGACACCGCGCTGCGGGCGTTTCTGCTCGATCAGGGCTACACGGCGTACACCTCGCCCGCGATGGCCGGGCGCGGCCCGGTGGTCGACCAGACGGGATTCGGCCCGTTCGGCGACTGCCCCGTCACTCTGCCGGAGATCATGACGGTCGACTCCACCGGCAGCATCGATACCGCTGGTGAACATCTGGCGCGCTTTCTCACCTATCTGCACACCGACAAAGGGGTCGACGAGGTCGACATCGTCGGACACTCGATGGGCGGCCTCTACTCGCGCGCAGCGATCCGCGTCTTGACGAGCACGTCGTCGCCGGTCCACGTCAGGTCGCTGACCACTCTCGGCACACCGTGGCAGGGCTCGTATCTCTCCGACTATGCCAACGACATCACCCCGTTGAGCGACTGCCTGGGCGACAAATTCTGCGAGGACGGCATGACCGGGATGAAAGCCGAAGTGCTGAGGTTGGTCTCGGGGTCGGGCCGCGAGGTCAATCAGGGTTACCTGATGGGCGACGGCGGATGGAACAACGCGCAGGCCGGAATGCTCGACAAGATCCCGGTGACCGTGATCGGCGGCAATCGCTTCACCAAGCCGCAGCCGGCCAATCCGGCGGTCTGGCCCAATGACGGCATCGTCGCGCTGACCAGTGCGCTGGCCACCGGCATCAGCGATCGGGTACTGCCGCATCGCCGGTGTCACACCGCCGACGACACCCACAGCATTTTCGTGTCCAACCTCGTCCCGCTGCCGGAGCAGACCGCGCTGACCTGGGATCCGCGGGTGCTTGACGCCGTCGGTTCCGCCATCGAGGAGGCGCCCCGCGCCTTCGATCAGCCGAACCAACAGGGTTGCTGACCGCGGGGAACATCCGTGCACGCCGCCTCGTTGACAACGTCATGGCAACCCAAAACGTCACCGCCGCATCGTTCAACGAGACCATCAACGACAACGAGATCGTGCTGGTGGATTTCTGGGCGTCGTGGTGCGGTCCCTGTCGGCAGTTCGCGCCCACGTTCGAGGCGTCCTCGGAGAAGCACCCCGACATCGCGTTCGTGAAGGTCGACACCGAGGCTGAGCAGGAGCTCGCCGCCCAAGCGCAGGTCCGGTCGATCCCCACGCTGATGATCTTCAAGAAGGGCACCTTGGTGTTCAACCAGCCGGGCGCGCTGCCCCCGGCAGCCCTCGAGGATCTCGTGGCGCAGGTGGAGGCATTGGACGTCGAAGCCGCGATCGCAGCGCAGAAGAACAGCGAAGGGTCCTGACCCGGGCACGCGATAGCGTGCAACCCGTGAATACCGACTTTGTCCTCGTCGACCGTCCGCGGCCGGCGATTGCCGTGGTGACGCTCAACCGCCCGGAGCGGATGAACTCGATGGCCTTCGACGTGATGGTGCCGTTGAAGAAGACGATCGAGGAACTGACCTACGACAACGACGTCCGCGTCGTCGTTCTCACCGGCGCCGGACGGGGTTTCTCGTCGGGGGCCGACCACAAGTCTGCGGGTTCGGTCCCCCACGTCGCGGGCCTCACCCGGCCGACGTATGCGTTGCGGTCCATGGAATTGCTCGACGACGTGATCCTGGGGCTGCGGAAGATGCATCAGCCGGTGATCGCGGCGGTCAACGGCGCCGCCATCGGCGGTGGTTTGTGCCTGGCGTTGGCCGCCGACATCCGCGTCGCCTCGTCGGAGGCCTACTTCCGGGCGGCCGGCATCAACAACGGCCTCACCGCCAGTGAGCTGGGTCTGAGCTTCCTGCTGCCCCGCGCGGTCGGGTCGTCCCGGGCCTTCGAGATCATGCTGACCGGCCGCGATGTCAGCGCGGCAGAGGCCGAACGCATCGGGCTGGTGTCAACGACGGTGCCGCCGGACGCGTTGCTGGACACGTGCGTCGAGATGGCCGAACGCATCACCGCCTTCTCCCGGCCCGGCGTGGAATTGACGAAGCGCACACTGTGGTCGGGGATGGACGCCACTACGCTGGAGGGGCACATGCAGGCCGAAGGCCTCGGCCAGTTGTTCGTCCGACTGCTCACCACCAACTTCGAAGAGGCCGTCGCCGCGCGGGCCGAGAAACGACCCGCCGTCTTCACCGACGACCGATAAAGGAGCCGCTCCGTGATCACCGCAACGGACCTGGAGGTCCGCGCCGGCGCACGGACGCTACTCACCGCACCCGGCTCCGCGCTGCGCGTCCAGCCGGGCGACCGCATCGGGCTCGTCGGCCGCAACGGCGCCGGCAAGACCACCACGCTGCGCATCTTCGCGGGGGAGGGTGACCCCTACGCCGGTGCCCTGAAGCGAACCGGTGAGATCGGCTACCTGCCCCAGGATCCTCGCGAGGGCAACCTCGACCAGACCGCGCGGGACCGGGTCCTCTCGGCGCGCGGCCTCGACACACTGCTGGCCGACCTCGAGAAAACCCAGGTGAAGATGGCCGAGGTGGTCGACGACGCCGAGCGCGACCGCACCTTGCGCCGCTACGGACAGTTGGAGGAGCGGTTCGCTGCGCTCGGCGGCTACAGCGCCGAAAGCGAGGCGGCCCGGATCTGCGCGAGCCTCGGTCTGCCCGAACGGGTCCTGGCACAGCCCATGCGGACACTGTCGGGTGGCCAGCGCCGTCGCGTGGAGTTGTCGCGGATCCTGTTCGCCGCATCAGAGAGCGGGGCAGGCACCGGCACCACACTGCTGCTCGACGAGCCGACGAACCACCTCGACGCCGACTCGCTGGGCTGGCTGCGCGATTTCCTGGCTTCCTATTCCGGTGGCCTCGTGGTCATCAGCCACAACGTCGAGCTGCTGGCGGATGTCGTCAATCGGGTGTGGTTCCTCGACGCCGTGCGCGGCGAGGTCGACATCTACAACATGAGCTGGCACAAGTACCTCGACGCGCGCGCCACCGAAGAGCAACGCCGCAGACGCGAACGGGCCAACGCCGAGCGCAAAGCCGCGGCGCTGCGTACGCAAGCCGCCAAGATGGGTGCGAAGGCGACGAAAGCCGTTGCCGCGCAGAACATGTTGCGCCGCGCCGACCGGATGATCGCCGGGCTGGACGAAGTGCGGCGAGCGGACAAGGTCGCCCGCATCAAGTTCCCCACGCCGGCGCCGTGTGGGCGCGTCGCGCTGACCGCTAACGGCCTCACCAAGACCTACGGCTCGCTGGAGGTGTTCACCGGTGTGGACCTCGCCATCGACCGGGGTTCGCGGGTCGTGGTGCTGGGGCTCAACGGCGCCGGCAAGACCACGCTGCTTCGCGTGCTCGCCGGCGTCGAGACTCCCGATGCCGGTGTCCTCGAACCCGGGCACGGTTGCAAGCTCGGGTATTTCGCCCAGGAGCACGACACACTCGACAACGCCGCGACGGTCTGGCAGAACATCCGCCACGCCGCCCCCGACAGCGGGGAGCAGGACTTGCGCGGCCTGCTCGGCGCGTTCATGTTCAGCGGGCCACAACTCGACCAGCCCGCCGGCACGTTGTCCGGCGGTGAGAAGACGCGCCTGGCGCTGGCCGGGCTGGTGGCGTCGACCGCCAACGTCCTGCTCCTCGACGAGCCCACCAACAACCTCGACCCGGCCTCGCGCGCCCAGGTGCTCGACGCTCTGCGCAGCTACCAGGGTGCCGTCGTGCTCGTCACGCACGATCCCGGTGCGGCCGACGCGCTTGAGCCGCAGCGGGTTCTAGTGCTGCCCGACGCCACCGAGGACTACTGGTCGGCGGACTACCGCGAGCTTGTCCAGTTGGCCTGAACTCTGTCCCAAGCGATTTCGCGGTTTTGCCGCACGCACCCGGTGTCTCTTTCTAGGCTTCCTAACCTAGGGAGCAAACACCCAGCCGGGAAGGGCGTCGATGAGGAAGCCGGACGAGGCTCACGATCAGTTGCTGCACGAACTGCGTGGTGCCTATGAATCGGGGGCGAGTATCAGGTCTCTGGTGGCCTCGACTGGCCGCTCGTATGGATCGGTACACGCGCTGTTACGCGAGTCGGGCACGACGATGCGCAGCCGCGGCGGGCCGAACCACACCCGCCGCCGCGCCGTCTAACCCTCTTGCTGCTGCCTCCTGACTGAAGCTTCCACGACATCCAGCACGGCCGACAGGCGCACGGGATCTTCACCCGCCGCCAGTCGTGCCACGAGTCCGTCGAGCACCAGATCCAGATAGCACTGCAACACATCCGGCGCCACGTCCTCACGCAGGCGTCCAGACTGCCGCTGCCTACGCAAGCGGTCCGACGTGGCCGCCGAGAGTTCGGCGGCCCGTTCGGACCATCCCCGTTGGAACGCCGGGTCGTTGCGCAACTTGCGCGCGATCTCCAATCGCGTTGCCAGCCAGTCGAACTGATCGGGTGCGGCCAGCATGTCCCGCATCACCTGGACCAGGCCCTCCCGCGATGCCACGTCGGCCATCCGCAGGGCGTCCTCGTGGGCCAGCTCGAAGAACAAGGTGTCCTTGTCGCGGAAGTGGTGGAAGATCGCCCCGCGGGACAACCCCGTCGTCTCTTCCAGCCTTCGCACGGTGGCACGGTCATAGCCGTACTCGGCGAAGCACCGGCGCGCGCCGTCAAGGATCTGACGGCGACGCGCCGCTAGGTGGTCCTCGCTAACCCGAGGCATGTCGGGTTAGGACCGCAGCATGTTGCGCAGGACGTACTGCAGGATCCCGCCGTTGCGGTAGTAGTCCGCCTCTCCCGGAGTGTCGATGCGGACGACAGCGTCGAACTCCACGTCCCCGGCTTTGACTTTCACGGTGCGTGGCGTCTCGCCGTCGTTGAGTTCCTCGATCCCGGTGATGTCGAAGGTTTCGGTGCCCTCCAACTTCAGCGACTTGGCGGACTCGCCATCCGGGAACTGCAACGGGATGACGCCCATGCCGATCAGATTGGAACGGTGGATCCGCTCGAACGACTCGGCGATCACGGCCCGCACACCGAGCAGACGGGTGCCCTTGGCCGCCCAGTCGCGTGAGGACCCCGAGCCATACTCCTTGCCGCCGAGCACGACCAGTGGGATGTCCTTCTCCGCGTAGTTCTGCGCCGCGTCGTAGATGAAGGCCTGTGGGGCATCATCCTGGGTGAAGTCGCGCGTGTAGCCGCCACTGACGTCGTCGAGCAGCATGTTCTTCAGGCGGATGTTCGCGAACGTGCCGCGGATCATCACCTCGTGGTTGCCGCGGCGCGAGCCGTAGGAGTTGTAGTCCTTCTTTTCGACGCCGTGCTCGTCGAGATACTGCGCCGCCGGCGTGCCCGGCTTGATCGCACCCGCCGGTGAGATGTGGTCCGTCGTCACCGAGTCACCCAGGACTGCCAGTACGCGCGCGCCCTTGATGTCGCTCACCGGTTCGGGGTCGGCCGGCATGCCGTCGAAGTACGGGGGCTTGCGCACGTAGGTCGACTCCGCGTCCCACTCGAACGTGTTGCCTTCTGGCGTCGGCAGATTGCGCCACCGGTCGTCGCCCTTGAAGACGTCCTCGTAGTTCTTGACGAACATGTCCCGGTTGATCGCCGACCCGATCGTGTCGGAGATGTCCTTCTGCGACGGCCAGATGTCCTTCAGGAACACGTCGTTGCCGTCTTCGTCCTTGCCGAGCGCTTCCTGCTCGAAATCGAAATCCATCGTGCCGGCCAGCGCGTAGGCGATCACCAGCGGTGGCGAAGCGAGATAGTTCATCTTGACGTCGGGGTTGATCCGGCCCTCGAAGTTCCGGTTGCCCGACAGCACCGCCGTCACCGACAGGTCGGCGTCGTTGACCGCCTTGCTGATCTCGTCCGGCAGCGGGCCCGAGTTGCCGATACAGGTCGTGCAGCCGTAGCCGACGAGGAAGAAGCCGAGCTTCTCCAGGTAAGGCCATAGCCCCGCTTTGTCGTAGTAGGCGCTGACGACCTGCGAACCCGGCGCCATTGAGGTCTTCACCCACGGTTTGGAGGTGAGCCCCTTCTCGACTGCGTTCTTGGCCAGCAGCGCCGCGCCGAGCATGACCTCCGGGTTGGAGGTGTTCGTGCACGACGTGATCGCGGCGATCACCACCGCGCCGTGGTCGAGCACGAATTCGCCGCGCTCGTCGGACTTCACGTCGATCGGGTTACTGGGCCGTCCATCCGATCCGGCCGCGGCCGACACGACGTCCACCGCGTCGTTGTCCTTGAACGACAGCACCGACGGGTCGCTGGCCGGGAAGGACTCCTCGACGGCCTCGTCGAGCTTCGAGTGCTGGGCCGGCCGCTGCTCTTCTACATAGTTGTGGATGTCCTTGCGGAACGCCGACTTCGCGTCGGAGAGCGCGATGCGGTCCTGCGGGCGCTTCGGCCCGGCGATCGACGGCACCACATCGGACAGGTCCAGCTCGATGTACTCCGAGAACTTCGGCTCCTTGTCCGGTTCGTGCCACAAACCCTGCTCTTTGGCGTACGCCTCGACCAGGGCCAGCTGCTGCTCGCTGCGGCCGGTGAACTTGAGGTAGTCGATGGTCACCTCGTCGATCGGGAAAATCGCTGCGGTGGAGCCGAATTCGGGGCTCATGTTGCCCAGCGTGGCCCGGTTGGCCAATCCCACTTCGGCGACTCCGTCGCCGTAGAACTCGACGAACTTGCCGACGACCCCGTGCTTGCGCAGCATCTCGGTGACGGTCAGTACGACGTCGGTCGCCGTCACGCCCGGCTGGATCTCGCCGGTCAGCTTGAAGCCGACGACGCGGGGGATGAGCATCGACACCGGCTGGCCCAGCATTGCCGCCTCGGCCTCGATTCCGCCGACGCCCCAGCCCAGGACGCCGAGTCCGTTGACCATCGTGGTGTGCGAGTCGGTGCCCACGCAGGTGTCCGGATACGCCACTCCGTCACGGTTCATCACGACGCTGGCCAGGTACTCGATGTTGACCTGGTGCACGATCCCGGTGCCCGGCGGTACCACCTTGAAGTCGTCGAAAGCGCCCTGCCCCCAGCGCAGGAACTGGTAGCGCTCGCCGTTGCGCTCGTATTCGATCTCGACGTTGCGCTCGAACGCGTCGGCGCGACCGAACAGGTCCGCGATCACCGAGTGGTCGATCACCAGGTCCGCGGGTGCCAGCGGGTTCACCTTCTCCGCATCGCCGCCGAGGTCACCGATCGCCTCACGCATCGTGGCCAGGTCGACGATGCAGGGCACGCCGGTGAAGTCCTGCATGATCACCCGGGCGGGGGTGTACTGGATCTCGATGCTCGGGTCGGCCTCGGGATCCCAGTTCGCGATGGCTTCGATGTGCTCCTTGGTGATGTTCGATCCGTCCTCGTTGCGCAACAGATTCTCGGCGAGGACCTTCAGGCTGTAGGGGAGCTTTTCGGTGCCGGGTACCTTGTCGAGGCGGTAGATCTGATAGCTGTCGTCGCCGACTTCCAGCGTGTCGCGGGCGGAAAACGAGTTCACCGATTCTGTGCTGCTCACATTGACTCCCGGTTTAGTTGTCAGTCGGCGACGGGCTGTGTCGCCGACTTGTTCTCATTCTAACAGTACGCTTGTCCTATTTAAAGGGCGCTCGGGGCGGCTTCCCCGAACGGACGCCGTGCTGGCGTACGGTTCTTCATCTGGGGCGGCGAAGGCGGACAGGAGACTTTGATTGTCTGGGTTTGTGTCTGGATCAGTGTCCGCTCCGAGCACACTTCCGGTCCTTCTTTCGGATTTTCCCACTGACATACCCCCCGACGTTGACATAAACGCGGTGATCGCCGATGTCCGCGAGGACGGGGTCAGCGCTCCGAACCAAGACCTCCCCGGCCTGCTCCAGGTGGTCGACGAGGCCGAGCAGGACGGCGTCGACCTCAAGATCGTCTTCGTTCCCAACAACCCGCCGATCGCGGCGCCGTTGCGCGACATCGCCACGGACGTGGGCAAGGCTTTTCCGGGCTCGACGGTCATAGTGATGAGTCCGTCGTTTGCCGGCAGCTACAGCACGCAGTACGACCGGGTGACGCTCGAAGCGGGGGAGGACCTCGCCAAGACCGGCAACCCGGTGGTCGGCTCGCAGCGGTTCCTGGACGAATTGAGCAAGCCGCATTTCCCCTGGACGGCGTGGACAATTGTGCTCGTCATATTTGTAATCATCGCCGTGGCCGTGACACGACTGCTGCAGGTTCGTGCCAGGCGGGCAACCCAGGCCGACGAGCCTGCTGATTCAATCTGACTCTGACCAGTGCTTTCCGCGCCGGACGCGTGTCGCCGGCCCTAGCCGAGATCACCGTTAGGTCACTTTCCTCTTAATTACAAATATGTAGTTTGTGACCTAAGTTTCATTAGTGGTAATTGTGACGTACGTTGCATTCGGGCTTCGTGGTGTTTGTGTGACTGATGTGATGCCCCAGCACACCAGTAGGAGACATGACTCGAATGAGACGCACCTGCAGCGGGCTCACCACCGGGATGATCGTCGCCTTGCTGGTGACCACCCCAGGCCTGGCCGGAGCGGACCCCGGACCGACCGCACCCAGCGACGTCGCCGGGTTGATCGCCGACGTCGCTGACGCGAATCAGCGGCTTCAGGAGCTCGGCGCGGCCGTGCAGAGCCGCCAGGAGAGCGTCAACAAGGCCATCGTCGACGTGCAGAACGCGCGCGATGCCGCCGCGACGGCCAAGCTCGACGTGGACGCCGCACAGCGGGAGGTCGACGCCGCCAACGCCGCCATCGCCGCAGCCCAGAAGCGGTTCAACCGGTATGCCGTCACGGCGTACGTCAACGGCCCGTCGAAGTCGATCATCACGGCCAGTGATCCGGACGACTTCCTCGCGGCCGCCACGGCCGGCGAGACGCTGGCCTACAGCGCCAACCAGGTGATGACCGACCTGCAACGCGCGCGGACAGACGTGATCAATAAGGCCTCCGCCGCGCGCGCGGCCGCGGAGAACGCCGATCGGGCGGCCGCGAACGCGCAGCAGAGCCAAGACGCGGCAGTCACCTCGCTCACCACCGCGCAGAAGGATTTCGGCGTCCAGCAGGCCGAACTGGACAAGGCGGTCGCCGACCGCGACGCCGCTCAGGCCCGCCTGACGGCGGCAACAACCAACTGGTCGGCGTCGAATCCCACCGCGAAGCCGGCAGCCGCGCCGCCCGCCGGTGGTGACGCCAACTGGGACCGCAAGGCCGCCGCCGCACCGGGCGCGCCTCCGTTCGGGACGGTCAGCCAGTGGGACACCACGCTGCCGATGGTCCCGAGTGCCTTCGTCAGCGGCGACCCGATCGCCATCGTCAACACCGTGCTGCAGATCTCGGCGACCTCCGCGCAGGTGACGGCCGACCTCGGCCGCAATTTCCTGACAAAACTGGGGATCCTCAAGCCGACCGACACCGGGATCACCAACGGCAGCATCCCGCGTGTGTACGGGCGCCAGGCGTCGGAGTACGTCATCGCGCGAGCCATGAAGCAGCAGGGCGTGCCGTATTCGTGGGGCGGCGGGAACGCGGGGGGCGCGAGCAACGGCATCGAGTCCGGCTCCGGCACCGTGGGATTCGACTGCTCCGGGCTGATTCTGTACGCGTTCGCCGGTGTGGGGATCAAACTGCCGCATTACTCAGGGGCGCAGTACGACATGGGACGCAAAGTGCCGTCTGCGCAGATGCGCCGCGGCGACGTCATCTTCTACGGGCCCGGCGGCAGCCAACACGTGGCCCTCTACCTCGGCAACGGTCAGATGCTGGAGGCGCCCTACACCGGGTCGGTCGTGAAGGTTTCGCCGGTGCGGACCAGCGGAATGACCCCCGACGTCGTCCGCTACATCGAGTACTGATGAGGACCGTGCTGCGGATCGCCCAGTTGATCGTCGTCTCGGCGTTGATCGCGTTCGGGGCGCCGGTCGCCGTTGCCCAACCCGGCGGCGGCCAGTGGGATCCCACCCTGCCCCAGATCATCAGTGCCGGCGCGCCGGGTGATCCGGTCGCGATCGCCAACGCGTCGCTGCAGGCCACCGGTCAAGCCGCGCAGGTCACCATGGACCTGGGCCGCAAGTTCCTCGGCACCCTGGGCATCTTGCCTGACGCAGCACCCGGGGAGGGTGCGGGACGCGTCCACGGGCGGGAGGCGGTCGAGTACGTGATTCGGCGAGCCGGCTCGCAGATGGGAGTGCCGTACTCGTGGGGCGGTGGCAGTCTGACCGGCCCCAGCGAGGGGTTCGGGTCGGGCGCCGGCGTCGTCGGGTTCGACTGTTCGGGGCTGACCCGCTATGCCTTCGCCGGGGTGGGTGTGCAGATCCCGCGGTTCTCGGGCGACCAGTACAACGCGGGGCGCAAGATCCCGCCGTCGCAAGCCAAGCGTGGCGACTTGATGTTCTTCGGCCCGGACGGCACGCAGCATGTGGCCATCTACCTGGGCGGCGGAAAGATGCTGGAAGCGTCGGGCAGTGCCGGCAAAGTCACGATCAGCCCGGCGCGCACTGCCGGCATGACGCCGTACCTGACGCGCATCATCGAGTACTGATCCCGGGGCAGCTCAGGCGGGCTACGTCGACGGATTTTCAGACGCCTGGAATAGTTGACGGCGGACATAGTGCTTAGCGACATCCGATCGACAGCTTGGAAGGATCCTTGATGACGTCACCGAGTGGGCCGCCGCAGGGCGCCGGAAGTTTTTCGGGCCCAGGCGGGGCACCCGGATATTCGGGTGGTGCACACACCGCGACCGCAACCGCGACGGCGACCGCACAGACCGCACAGGCGCCCGCGAGCGGCAACGCTGGTCTGGCGGGGGAGGTGCACACCCTCGAGCGTGCGATCTATGAGGTCAAGCGCATCATCGTCGGGCAGGATCAGCTGGTCGAGCGGATCCTGGTAGGTCTGCTCGCCAAGGGCCACGTGCTACTGGAAGGTGTGCCCGGCGTCGCCAAGACGCTGGCCGTCGAGACCTTCGCCCGGGTGGTCGGCGGAACGTTCTCGCGCATCCAGTTCACTCCCGACCTGGTGCCCACCGACATCATCGGTACCCGCATCTACCGCCAGGGCCGCGAGGAGTTCGACATCGAACTCGGTCCCGTCGTCTGCAACTTCCTGCTCGCCGACGAGATCAACCGCGCCCCGGCCAAGGTGCAGTCGGCGTTGCTGGAGGTCATGGCCGAACGCAAGATCTCGATCGGCGGCAAGACCTTCCCGCTGCCGAAGCCGTTCCTGGTGATGGCCACCCAGAACCCGATCGAGCAGGAAGGCGTCTACCCGCTTCCGGAGGCGCAGCGTGACCGCTTCCTGTTCAAGATCAATGTGGACTACCCCTCGCCGGAGGAAGAGCGCGAGATCATCTACCGGATGGGTGTTACGCCGCCCGAGCCCAAGCAGATTCTCGCGACCGGTGACCTGCTGCGGTTGCAGGACGTCGCGAGCAACAGCTTCGTGCACCACGCGCTGGTGGATTACGTGGTGCGGATCGTCACCGCGACACGGCGCCCCGAGCAGTTCGGCATGCCTGACGTCAAGGCATGGGTCGCCTTCGGCGCGTCCCCGCGCGCGTCGCTGGGCATCATCTCCGCTGCGCGCGCCCTGGCGTTGGTGCGCGGGCGTGACTACGTGATCCCCCAGGATGTGATCGAGGTCATTCCCGATGTGCTGCGCCACCGGTTGGTGCTGACTTACGACGCGCTGGCCGACGACATCCATGCGGAGACCGTCATCAACCGGATCCTGCAGACCGTAGCGCTCCCGCAGGTCAATGCCGTTCCGCAGCAAGGACATTCGGTGCCGCCCGTGATGCCGCACGCAGCGGCCGCGGCGAGCGGCCGGTGAGCAAACCCGACGCGGCCGCCGGGCCTCCGCCGCATATGGACCGCGGCGAGATCCGCGACCCGAAGCTCGAGGCCGCGCTTCGCCAGCTCGAACTGACGGTCAAGCGAAAGCTCGACGGCGTGCTGCACGGCGACCACCTGGGCCTGCTGCCCGGCCCCGGCTCCGAACCCGGGGAGGCGCGCATCTACCAGCCCGGTGACGACGTCCGGCGGATGGACTGGTCGGTGACGGCACGGACCACTCACCCGCACGTCCGCCAGATGATCGCCGACCGCGAGCTCGAGACCTGGCTCGTCGTCGACATGTCGGCCAGCCTCGACTTCGGCACGGCGGCCTGCGAGAAGCGCGATCTGGCCGTTGCGGCCGCCGCCGCCATCACCTACCTGAACAGCGGCGGCGGCAATCGTCTCGGCGCACTGGTGGCCAACGGGGAGACGATCGTGCGTGTGCCGGCCCGCTCCGGCCGCTCGCACGAGCAGACGCTGTTGCGCGCGATCGCCACCTGCCCGAAGGCGAAGATCGGGGTGCGCGGGGACCTCGCGGCCGTTATCGACGCGCTCCGCCGTCCGGAGCGCCGGCGGGGGATGGCCGTGATCATCAGCGACTTCCTCGGCCCCGTGAACTGGATGCGCCCCCTGCGCGCCATCGCGGCGCGCCACGAGGTGCTTGCCATCGAAGTACTCGACCCGCGCGATGTCGAACTTCCCGACGTCGGAGATGTGATCCTGCAGGACGCCGAGTCGGGTGTGACGCGCGAATTCAAGATCGACGCGCAGCTGCGGGACGACTTCGAGAAGGCCGCGGCGGCACACCGTGCCGAGGTCGCCCGCACCATTCGCCGTTGCGGCGCACCGCTGATGACCCTTCGCACCGACCGCGACTGGATCGCCGACATCGTGCGATTCGTCGCATCCCGGCGACGTGGCGCGATGGCGGGGTTATGACCGTTCCTCTTCTGGGCCCGATGACGTTGTCGGGTTTCCAGCACACGTGGTGGCTGCTGTTCCTCGTCGTCGTCGCTGCCCTGGTCGTGCTCTATGTCCTCGCGCAGTTCGCGCGGAAGCGGCGGATCCTGCGCTTCGCCAACATGGAGCTGCTCGAAAGCGTTGCGCCGCAACGGCCGAACCGATTGCGACACGTTCCGGCGCTGCTGCTGGTGATGGCAATGGTGATGTTGACGGTGGCCATGGCCGGCCCCACGCACGACGTGCGAATCCCGCGCAACCGAGCCGTCGTCCTGCTGGTGATCGACGTGTCGCAGTCGATGCGCGCCACCGACGTCCAGCCCAACCGGCTGGCCGCCGCGCAGGAAGCCTCCAAGCAGTTCGCCGACGAGCTGACACCGGGCATCAACCTGGGCCTGATCTCCTACGCCGGCACCGCGACCGTGCTGGTGTCGCCGACCACCAATCGCGATGCCACCAAGCGGGCGATCGACAAGCTGCAACTAGCCGACCGCACCGCCACGGGTGAGGGCATCTTCACCGCACTGCAGGCCATCGCCACCGTCGGCGCGGTGATCGGCGGCGGCGATACGCCGCCCCCGGCGCGCATCGTGCTGTTCTCCGACGGCAAGGAGACCGTGCCGTCCAACCCGGACAACCCCAAGGGCGCCTACACCGCGGCGCGTACCGCCAAGGACCAGGGCGTCCCGATCTCGACGATCTCCTTCGGCACCCCCTACGGCTACGTGGAGATCAACGACCAGCGTCAACCGGTGCCCGTCGACACCGAGATGCTGAAGCGGATCGCCCAGCTGTCCGGCGGCGAACAGTACAGCGCCTCGTCGCTGCAGGAACTCAAGAACGTCTACGGGAACCTGCAGCAACAAATCGGCTACGAGACCATCCGCGGCGACGCCAGCGTCGGGTGGCTGCGACTCGGATCGCTGATTTTGGCCTGCGCGGCGCTGGCGGCGGTGCTGATCAACCGCCGATTGCCGAACTGATCCGCCGGTGTTTGGTCGCAGTGGCCGATTCGTTCGGCGTGTATCCGACGCGTTAAGTTGGCGGGCATGACTGAGACTGCAGCCGCCGAGGCGGCGACGACTGGCGGTGGCCGACCCCCGTTCGTAGCACGGTCGGTGCTGGTCACCGGTGGTAACCGTGGCATCGGTCTGGCGATCGCGCAGCGGCTGGCGGCCGATGGTCACAAGGTGGCGGTGACCCATCGCGGCTCCGGCGCGCCGGCGGGCCTGTTCGGCGTCGAATGCGACGTCACCGACACCGCCGCGGTCGACCGGGCCTTCAGGGAGGTCGAGGAGCACCAGGGTGCCGTCGAGGTGCTGGTGTCCAATGCCGGCATCTCCGCGGACGCGTTCCTCATCCGCATGACCGAGGAGCGGTTCCAGAAGGTCATCGACGCAAACCTCACCGGGGCGTTCCGGGTGACCCAGCGGGCGTCGCGGAGCATGCAGAAGAAGCGGTTCGGCCGGATCATCTACGTGGGCTCGGTCTCCGGCTCGTGGGGCATCGGCAACCAGGCCAACTACGCCGCGTCCAAGGCTGGTCTGATCGGCATGGCGCGCTCGATCTCCCGGGAGCTCTCCAAGGCCGGGGTAACCGCCAACGTGGTGGCTCCGGGTTACATCGACACCGAGATGACTCGAGCCCTGGACGAGCGGATCCAGGCCGGGGCGCTGGACTTCATCCCGGCGAAGCGGGTCGGCACCGCCGAGGAGGTCGCCGGAGCGGTGAGCTTCCTGGCGTCTGAGGATGCGAGCTACATCGCCGGTGCGGTGATACCGGTCGACGGCGGCATGGGCATGGGTCACTAGAAGAGGACGGAAATGGCAGGACTGCTTGAAGGCAAACGGATTCTCGTCACGGGAATCATCACCGACAGCTCGATCGCGTTCCACATCGCGCGGGTGGCGCAGGAGGCAGGAGCGCAGTTGGTGCTGACCGGTTTCGACCGGCTGCGGCTGATCCAGCGCATCGTCGACAGACTGCCGGAGAAGGCGCCGCTGCTCGAGCTGGACGTGCAGAACGAGGAGCATCTGGCGTCCCTGCCCGGGCGGGTCAGCGAAGTGATCGGCGAGGGCAACAAGCTCGACGGTGTCGTGCACTCGATCGGCTTCATGCCGCAGACCGGGATGGGCGTGAACCCGTTCTTCGACGCGCCGTTCGCCGACGTCGCCAAGGGCATTCACATTTCCGCGTATTCGTATGCGTCGCTGGCCAAGTCGCTGCTGCCGATCATGAACAGCGGCGGCGGGATCGTAGGCATGGACTTCGACCCCACTCGGGCCATGCCGGCCTACAACTGGATGACAGTGGCCAAGAGCGCGCTGGAATCGGTGAACCGGTTCGTGGCGCGGGAGGCCGGCAAGTACGGAGTGCGCTCGAACCTTGTTGCGGCCGGGCCCATTCGGACGCTGGCCATGAGCGCGATCGTCGGCGGCGCCCTGGGCGAAGATGCCGGTGCGCAGATCAAGCTGCTCGAAGAAGGTTGGGATCAACGGGCTCCCGTGGGATGGAACATGAAAGATCCCACCCCGGTTGCCAAGACGGTGTGCGCACTGCTGTCGGACTGGTTGCCGGCCACCACCGGAACCGTGATCTACGCCGACGGCGGCGCCAGTACGCAGCTCCTCTGATGACGTTTGACGCCGTCCTGCTGCTGTCGTTCGGCGGGCCGGAGGGTCCGGAGCAGGTGCGTCCGTTCCTCGAAAACGTCACGCGCGGGCGAGGAGTCCCGCCCGAGCGGCTCGATGACGTCGCCCAGCACTACTTGCATTTCGGCGGCGTGTCACCCATCAACGGCATCAACCGCGCGCTCATCGAACAGATCCGCGCCGAGCTCGCCGACCGCGGCAGCGGTCTGCCGGTGTATTTCGGCAACCGGAACTGGGCGCCGTATGTCGAGGACACCGTCGCGGCCATGCGCGACGACGGGATCCGCCGGGCAGCGGTGTTCACCACCTCGGCGTGGGGCGGCTACTCGAGTTGCACGCAGTACCTGGAGGACATCCGCCGCGCGCGCAGCGCCGTCGGTCCCGACGCTCCGGAATTGGTCAAGCTGCGCGCGTACTTCGACCACCCGCTGTTCGTCGAGATGTTCGCCGAGGGCATCGGGACGGCGGCGGCCACGCTGCCCGATTCCGTTCGCAGTGACGCCCGGCTGATCTTCACCGCGCACTCGATACCGGTGCGGGCAGCGTCCCGATGCGGTCCCGATCTCTACGCGCGCCAAGTCGGTTACGCGGCGTCGCTGGTGGCCGCCGCCGCGGGATTCGCCTCCTACGACCAGGTCTGGCAGTCGCGGTCCGGTCCGCCGGCGGTGCCATGGCTCGAACCCGATGTCGCCGACCATCTGGCCGCGCTCGCGGAGCGGAAGACTCCTGCGGTGATCGTCTGCCCGATCGGCTTCGTGGCCGACCACATCGAGGTGGTGTGGGACCTCGACGCCGAATTGCGGGAGCAGGCAGCCGAATTGGGTATCGCCTTCGCGCGGGCCGCCACGCCCAACGCCGATCGGCGGTTCGCCCGCCTGGCCGTCGACCTCGTCGAGGAAGTGCAGGACGGTCGCGAGGCTGCGCGAACGACCTCCGCAGAACCGGTGTCGGGATACGGCTGCAGCGTCAACGGCGCACCGTGCAGCGACGCGTGCGTGGTGGGTTAACGCTCCCACGCCGCGTGCAGGATGGCAGTCACGGCGGCGATCCGTGCCTGGCGGACAACCGCACTCAGCGGCCGCAGCGCCTCGCCGGCGCGCTGGGCATCCGATGACGTCGACGTGGCGATTGGCAGCAGGTCGGAGCTCACCGAGATGATCGCGTCGACGTGCGCGGCCTGTTCGAGCACCCGCAGCGCCCGCGCCGGGGCGTCGTCGGGGGCGGGGTGCCGTTGGCTGGAGTCCAGGGCCTGCTGAACCAGGGTTCGGGGGTCGGTTTCCGCCCCGCCGAACCGCGCACCGACGGCGCCGAGTGTGTCGGCGGCCGACTGGACCATGGATCGCAACGCGTACTCGGCCTCGCCGAGTTCGTGAAACTCGGGCGCCGGTGCCGACGGCAGCGCGTACACCGTCCACGCCATGGTGTGCCCATCGGGCTCGTCGTATTCGGGCACCAGACCGAGTGCAGGGCCGTGGTCGCCCACCACGATGATCGCCTCGCCGACCGTCAGCGCGTCACGCTCGAACTGGGTGCCGGCGGGCAGTCCGCGGACGTCGCCAGGGACCGGAAGCGCGAGGCTGATCGCAGGCCCCGGTGTTCTGAGCCGTGCCACGCGCAGGGTCTGCAGGAGTGTGACGGCGCCGGTGTCGGGGACGTCTGGCCAGGGGAGGCCGGTGTGCCCGGCGGCGACAGAGTCATATGCGGTCACCGAATGCCTTGGGGCCCAGAGCGATAACGCGTCGAGGACATCGTCGGGCGCGGCAACGCCGGCAAGCCAGGCGTTGGCCCACACCGATAGCGACGCGCTCGGACACCACATGATTCCCGCAGTGTAGTAGTTGAACGTGGCCAAGGTTGGTTACGCGATACGCTGGATCGATGGCAGCCGTCATTTGGTTGGTTATCGGCCTGGCGCTGATCGCTGCCGAGGTGCTGACCGGTGATCTGTTCCTCATCATGCTGGGCGGCGGTGCGCTCGCAGCTGCCGGGAGCACCGCGCTGTTCGACTTCCCGATCTGGGTCGACGGGGTCGTCTTCCTGGTCGTGTCGATCCTGCTCCTGGCAGGCGTTCGGCCGGCCCTGAAGCGTCGGTTGGTCTCCGGCAAAGGCGTGCTGGACCGCGCCAAGGCGCTGGAGGGTGAGAGCGCGCTCGTGCTGGATCGGATCGCGCGCCATGAGGGCCAGGTCAAGCTGGACGGGGAGGTCTGGACGGCGCGGCCGCTCAACGAGGGCGACATTTACGAACCGGGTGATCACGTGACTGTGATCCGGATCGATGGGGCCACCGCCGTCGTCTGGAAATCCGAGTAGTGCCCGCGGGGTAAACACGGAAGGAATCGGTTATGGATGGTGCCGCTGTCGGCGGTCTCATAGTGCTGGCCGTGCTGGTGATATTCGCGATCGTCGTCGTGGCGAAATCGGTCGCGCTCATTCCGCAGGCCGAAGCCGCGGTGATCGAGCGGCTGGGGCGCTACAGCAAGACCGTCTCGGGTCAGCTCACGCTGCTGCTGCCGTTCATCGACCGCATCCGCGCGCGCGTCGACCTGCGTGAGCGGGTCGTGTCGTTCCCCCCGCAGCCGGTGATCACCGAGGACAACCTGACGGTGAACATCGACACCGTCGTCTACTTCCAGGTCACCAATCCGCAGGCGGCGGTGTACCAGATCAGCAACTACATCGTCGGCGTCGAGCAGCTGACCACGACCACGCTGCGCAACGTGGTCGGCGGCATGACACTGGAGCAGACGCTGACCTCGCGCGACCAGATCAACGGGCAACTCCGCGGGGTTCTCGACGAGGCGACGGGCCGCTGGGGTCTGCGGGTGGCGCGTGTGGAGCTGCGCAGCATCGACCCGCCGCCGTCCATCCAGGACTCGATGGAGAAGCAGATGCGTGCCGACCGCGAGAAGCGGGCGATGATCCTGACCGCCGAGGGCAGCCGCGAGGCGTCTATCAAGCAAGCCGAGGGGCAGAAGCAGGCACAGATCCTCGCCGCCGAGGGCGCCAAACAGGCGGCGATCCTGGCCGCCGAGGCCGACCGGCAGTCCCGGATGCTGCGAGCTCAAGGTGAGCGCGCCGCGCAATACCTGCAGGCGCAGGGGCAGGCGAAGGCGATCGAGAAAACGTTCGCGGCGATCAAGGCCGGGCGTCCGACGCCGGAGATGCTGGCCTACCAGTACCTGCAGACGCTGCCGCTCATGGCCAAGGGCGAAGCCAACAAGGTGTGGCTGGTGCCCAGCGATTTCGGCTCCGCGCTGCAGGGGTTCACCAAGCTGCTGGGGGCGCCCGGCGAGGACGGCGTGTTCCGGTACACCCCGTCACCGGTCGAGGACAACCTGCCGCGGCCGGACGATGACGCCGAAGAGGTCGCCGATTGGTTCAACACCCAGAGCGATCCCGAGATCGCGCAGGCGGTGGCCGCCGCGGTCGCCGATGCGCGCACTCCGGTGCAGGGCGCCATCCCGTCGGCGCCCGCCGCTGATCCGCTGCCGCCGATGCAGTACCCGCCGCTGTCGCAACAGCATCAGCAGCCGAACCAGTATCAACAGTCCCCGCAGTATCAGCAGCCGTCTCCCCGTCACGGCGGGCCTGCGGATCGATGAGCGGGGCGCTGACCTCGCACCGCACGTATGTCGCGCTGGCGGCCTTGCAGGCCGGCGACGCGGTGGCGTGCGCGATTCCGGTGACCCCGATCACGAAGGCCCTCGACGACGTGGGTTTGCCGGACGATGTCCGCTGGATCCTTCCGCTGGTGAAGGCGGCCGCGGCGGTGGGGCTGCTGTCGGTGTTTCGCTTTCCCGCGCTGGCCCGGTTGACCACGGCGATGTTGACGATCTATTTCGCGTTGGCCGTCGGCGCGCACGTGCGCGTTCGCGACCGGGTCGGCAACACCGCGCCGGCGGTGCTTTTCTTGGTCTTGTTCGCGGCGCTGACGGCGAAGGGGCCCGCGGACACCGAGCGGTAGGCGGCTCGCCCGGGGTGGTCTGTCGCCGGCTGTGAAAAGGCTGCGTCGAGAGTGACGGCACTGCGTCGATCTTGGCGATCCGTCGCTACAGATTTACTTTCTGCGCAGCATGCTCACACTCGACGCGGCACATTCCCACGCGCCGCCGCCCGGCCCCGCCTCATGCGCGGGGCGCGGCCACCGGCTCGCAGTCCGCCGCGACGCGATGTTCGCGGCGGTGCAACCGAACCTCGTGGACCACGCCGACCGTGCCGATCGCAGCCGTGAGCGCCGAGACTCCGACGAGCAGCGGGTTGACGCGCCCTGTGAGCGCGTCACCGAGGATCACCACCGCGAGGGTGCCGGGCAGCAACCCGAGCACGGTGGCCACGGTGTACGGCCACACCCGCACCGCGGACGCGCCGGCCGCATAGTTCAGGGGAGCGAACGGCACCACGGGGATCAGGCGCAGCGATAGGACAGCAGGCCAGCCGCGGTGCCGCAATCGGGCGTCGAGCGTGGTCAGGTGCGGTTGGCCCGACACCCTTTCGAGCTTCCACCCCACCGCCCGGATCAACAGCAGCGCGATCACCGCGCTCGCGGTGCTGGCGATCACGGCGATGGCGACTCCCATCGCGGTGCCGAAGAGCAGACCGGCCGCCAGCGAGAAGGCCGTGCGGGGAAACGGGAACACGGTCACCAGCACGTGCGCGCCGAAGAATGCGAGCGGGAACCACGGTCCCACGGCGGTCGCCCAGTCCCGCAACTGAAGGGCCGTCGGCAGAGGCACCGCGAAGGTGAGCGCGACGAAGATCACAACCGCCAGCAGAACCGCCACGATCCGCCGGCGCGGCGTCCGGCGCAGGGCCACCCGCAGGGTGGTCCGGAGGTTGCGCGCCAAGTCGCGGGCGTTGCCGGAGCTCACGCGATATCAGGGTACGGGCCGCAGGTGAATGTGGAGCCCACGCCGTGCTGCGGGCGGCCGAACGATCGCAATCAATTAGCCTGGTCATGTGTCGACTGATGCCAGCATCGAGCCTGGCGAGGTAGAGCAGGGACTCGAGCGGTGGCGCTCAGCGGTGGCCGATGTGCTGGCGAAAAGCGGCCGGCGCGCCGACCGTGAACCCGAGGTGCTCCTCAACACACCCACCTACGAAGGTTTCCCGATCCGTCCGCTCTACTCCGTGCTCGACGCGGTACCCGAACAGCCGCTGCCCGGCCGGTGGCCGTTCGTCCGGGGCGGTGACGCACTGCGCGACGTGAACGCCGGCTGGAAGGTCGCCGAGGTCTTCCCGGTGTCGCGCGCCGTCGATGCCGCCTACACCAACGATGCGCTGCTGTCCGCGCTGGCCAACGGGGTCAGCGCCCTGGTGCTGCGCGTCGGTCGGTCGGGTGTGGCGCCGGACGATCTCGGCCGGTTGCTGCAAGGGGTGTTGCTGGACATCCTGCCGGTGATCGTGGATGCCGGGCCGGATTACGTCGCGGCGGCCGACGCGCTGCTCGACGTGCTCGGCGGCCTCGATACCGACGCGCCGGAACGCTTGTCGATCGACCTCGGCGCGGATCCTGTGACCGCCTCGCTGAGCGGCAGAGCGGCACCCAGCCTCGACGAGGTCGTCGCGATGGCGTCGCGACTCACCCCCTACGCTGGCGGCGTGCGGGCCGTCACGGTCGACGGACCGGCGTTCCACAATGCAGGCAGCAACGCCGGCTGGGAGCTGGCCGGGGCGGTTGCGGCCGGGGTGTCGTATTTGCGCATGATGTCCGGCCTCGGCATCTCCGATGCCCTGCGCCAGATCAGTTTCCGCTACGCCGCCGACGACGACCAGTTCATGACCATCGCCAAGCTGCGGGCCGCCCGGCGCCTGTGGGCTCGAGTGGCCGAAGTCGCCGGCGACGCCGATGCCGGGGCGGCGACCATCCACGCGGTCACCTCGCTGCCCATGATGGCCCAGCGTGACCCGTGGGTTAACATGCTGCGCACCACGCTGGCGGCGTTCGGCGCCGGCGTTGGCGGCGCCGACACGGTCCTCGTGCAGCCGTTCGACGTGGCGATCCCCGGTGGCGCGCCGGTGGTCAGCGCGGGACTTTCCCGCCGCATCGCCCGCAATGCCCAATTGCTGCTCCTGGAGGAATCCCACGTCGGACGGGTGCTTGATCCGGCGGCGGGGTCGTGGTACGTCGAGGATCTGACCAACACGCTCGCGCAACAGGCGTGGCGCAACTTCCAGGAGATCGAGTCCCGCGGCGGATTCGTCGAGGCGCGCGAGTTCGTCGCCCACGAGATCCGCGAGGTGGCGCAGCGCCGGCGCACCGACGTCGACCACCGCCGTATGAAGCTCACCGGTGTCAACGAATACCCCAACCTGTCCGAGGTCCCGCTGCCGAAAACCGGTGAGGTCGACGGGGTTCGGCGCTACGCCGCCGATTTCGAGGAGCTCCGCGACCGCTCCGACGCGTACCTGGCCCGCACGAAGGAACGGCCGCGGGTGCTGCTGCTGCCGCTCGGACCGCTCGCCGAGCACAACGTCCGGGCGACGTTCGCCACCAACCTCCTCGCGGCCGGCGGTATCGAGGCGGTGCATCCGGGGACGGTCGACGCCGGAAACCTCGCCGACGTCGTGGCCGGGGTCGGCTCGCCCGACGTCGCGGTGATCTGTGGTACCGACGCCCGCTACGCCACCGACCTGGCGAACATTGTCGAGGCCGCCCACGGCGCGGGCATCGCAATGACGTATCTCGCGGGTCCCGAATCGGTGGTGGCCGGGTTCGACGAATCTCACCTGCCTGACGAGTTCTTGACGGCCAAGATCGATGCGGTCAAGGCGCTGGCGAACCTGCTGAGCCGACTGGGGGCGTGAGCAAATGTCAGTGGACGATGTGACCGCCGGCCCGTCGCTCGACAGCTTCGCCGACATCCCCCTGGACGAACAACGCATCCCGGCGCCGCCCACCGACGCCGACGTCTCCGCCTATGTCGCGGCGGCGGCCGCCGCCCACGGCTACACCCCGCCGGATCTGGACTGGCAGACGCCCGAAGGGATCGTCGTGAAGCCGCTCTACACCGCGGCCGACCGCGCCGCGGCCGTCGTGGAGGGCTTCCCGCTCAACAGCTTTCCCGGGGAGCCGCCGTATATCCGCGGGCCGTACCCGACCATGTACGTCAACCAGCCGTGGACGATCCGCCAGTACGCCGGGTTCTCCACTGCCGCGGAGTCCAATGCCTTCTACCGTCGCAACCTGGCCGGCGGGCAGAAGGGCTTGTCGGTGGCATTCGATCTGGCCACCCACCGGGGCTACGACTCCGATCATCCCCGTGTTCGTGGCGATGTCGGAATGGCGGGCGTGGCAATCGATTCCATCCTGGACATGCGCCAGCTCTTCGACGGCATCGACCTCTCGACGGTGTCGGTGTCGATGACGATGAACGGCGCGGTGCTGCCCATCCTGGCGTTGTACGTGGTGGCGGCCGAGGAGCAGGGCGTGCCGCCGGAGAAGCTCGCCGGGACCATTCAAAACGACATCCTCAAGGAGTTCATGGTCCGCAACACCTACATCTACCCGCCTAAGCCGTCGATGCGAATCATCTCCGACATCTTCGGCTACGCGAGCACCCGGATGCCGAAGTTCAACTCGATCTCGATCTCCGGCTACCATATCCAAGAGGCCGGTGCCACAGCGGATCTCGAGCTCGCCTACACGCTGGCCGACGGGGTGGAGTACATCAAGGCCGGGTTGGACGCGGGGCTGAGCATCGATCAGTTCGCACCCCGGCTGTCGTTCTTCTGGGGAATCGGAATGAACTTCTTCATGGAAGTCGCCAAGCTGCGCGCCGGTCGATTGCTGTGGAGCGAGCTGGTGTCGGAGTTCGGTCCGAAAAACCCCAAATCGCTGTCCCTGCGCACACATTCGCAGACGTCGGGCTGGTCGCTCACCGCCCAGGACCCGTTCAACAACGTGGCGCGCACCTGCATCGAGGCGATGGCGGCCACGCAGGGGCACACCCAGTCGCTGCACACCAACGCACTGGACGAGGCGCTGGCGCTGCCCACAGATTTCTCCGCCCGCATCGCGCGCAACACGCAGCTGCTCCTGCAGCAGGAGTCCGGCACCACCCGGCCGATCGATCCGTGGGGCGGCTCGTATTACGTCGAATGGCTGACGCATCAACTGGCGGCGGCGGCGCGGGGCCACATCCGTGAGGTCGCCGAGCACGGCGGCATGGCACAGGCGATCAGCGACGGTATCCCGAAGATGCGCATCGAGGAGGCGGCGGCGCGCACGCAGGCCCGGATCGATTCCGGCCAGCAACCCGTAATCGGGGTCAACAAGTACCAGGTCGACGAGGACCATTCCATCGAGGTGCTCAAGGTCGAGAACAGCCGGGTCCGCGACGAGCAGCTCGCCAAGCTGGGACGGCTTCGCGCCGAACGTGATCCGGGTGCCGTCGAGGCCGCGCTGGGGGAGCTGAGCCGCGCCGCGGCCGGCGGTGACGGCAATCTGCTCGAACTGGCGGTCAATGCGGCGCGTGCGAACGCCACGGTGGGGGAGATCTCCGATGCGCTGGAGAAGGTCTACGGCCGGCATGCGGCCGAGATCCGCACGATCGCCGGGGTTTACCGCGACGAAGTGTCAGGAGACGGAAAGATCAACCCGCTGTCGAAGGCCACCGCGCTCGTGGAGAAGTTCGCCGAGGCGGACGGTCGGCGGCCCCGCATTCTGGTGGCCAAGATGGGCCAGGACGGACACGACCGCGGTCAGAAGGTGATCGCAACGGCGTTCGCCGACATCGGGTTCGACGTCGACGTCGGATCGCTGTTCTCCACCCCCGAAGAGGTGGCGCGCCAAGCCGCCGACAACGACGTCCACGTGATCGGGGTGTCCAGCTTGGCGGCCGGGCATCTCACGCTGGTGCCCGCGCTGCGCGACGCGCTCACCGAGGTGAGCCGGCCGGACATCATGATCGTGGTCGGCGGCGTCATCCCCCCGGACGATTTCGACGCCCTCTACGACGCCGGTGCCAGCGCGATCTTCCCGCCGGGCACGGTGATCGCCGACGCGGCGGTCGGCCTGCTGGACAAGCTGGCCGAGCGGCTCGGCTATTCGCTGGCCTGATGTCCGACCCGACGGAGCAGATCGCGGCGGCGATCCGGGCCGGGGACCGAACTGAGCTGTCCCGGGCGATCACGCTCGTCGAATCCACCCGGGCGGACCGTCGGGAGCAGGCCCAGCAACTGTTGACGCGGTTGCTGCCGGACGCCGGAAACGCACTGCGCGTCGGGATCACGGGCGTGCCCGGGGTCGGGAAGTCAACGGCGATCGAGGCCCTCGGCACGATGCTCATCGAACAGGGTCACCGGGTCGCGGTGTTGGCCGTGGATCCATCGTCCACCCGCACGGGCGGATCGATTCTCGGGGACAAGACCCGGATGCCGCGGTTGGCCGTCCATGCCGAGGCGTACGTGCGGCCGTCGCCCACCGCCGGGACGCTCGGCGGGGTCGCGAAGGCGACCCGCGAGACCATCGTGCTGCTCGAGGCCGCCGGCTTCGACGTGATCGTGGTCGAGACGGTCGGTGTCGGGCAGTCCGAGGTGACGGTGGCCAACATGGTGGACTGCTTCGTCCTGCTCACGCTGGCCCGCAGCGGGGATCAGCTGCAGGGCATCAAGAAAGGCGTGCTGGAACTGGCCGACATCGTGACCGTCAACAAAGCCGACGGCGAATATGTGATGGAGGCGCGGAAGGCCGTCCGCGAACTCACCGCGGCGGTGCGCCTGATCTATCCGCGGGACGTGCTCTGGCGGCCCCCCGTGTTGATGATGAGCGCGATCGAGGGCACCGGCGTCCAGGAGCTCTGGGACACGGTCCTGCGGCATCGGGACGTGCTCAGCGACGCGGGAGAGTTCGAGGCCAAGCGTCGCCGGCAGCAGGTCGACTGGATGTGGTCCATGGTGCGCGACGCGGTGCTCGACCGGGTGCTGTCACACCCCGCTGTCAGAGAGGTCCGTACCGAGCTGGAACGCCAGGTGCGCGACGGCGAGTTGCCCCCGGCGCTGGCGGCACAGCAACTTTTGGATACGGCGACGCAGCAAAGCTAATAAATTAATTAACAATCTGGTAACAAAGCAACGTTTGCCCCCCTGTCGAGCGAATATGTCAGTGTGAGGCACGACACAATTCATCGCACCGACGAGGGCCTTCCCCGCGGTGTGCAAGGCGCGGCGGACGCCCATTTCGCGTGTGCGGTCCGCGCATTCTCCAAGCTGTTTCCCGGTCGCCGCTTCGGCGGCGGTGCGCTGGCGGTGTACCTGGACGGTCGTCCGGTCGTCGATGTGTGGACCGGGTGGTCCGATCGGCGGGGAGAGGAGCTCTGGACCGCGGACACCGGTGCGATGGTGTTCTCGGCAACCAAGGGGCTCGCCTCCACCGTCATCCACCGTCTCGTCGACCGCGGGTTGCTGGAGTACGACGTGCCGGTGGCGGAGTACTGGCCGGAGTTCGGTGTCAACGGAAAGCACCGGATCACGCTGCGCGACGTCATGCGGCACCGGGCCGGGTTGTGGCATCTCAACGGCGCGACCTGCAAGGAACTGTCGGATTCCCGCGTGATGGAGGAGCGCCTGGCGGCCGCACCCGTCGGACGCTTCTCCGGCCTCCCGGCGTATCACGCGCTGACGTACGGCTGGTTGATGTCCGGCCTGGCCCGCTCGGTCACCGGCCTGGGCATGCGGGATCTGTTCCGCACCGAGCTGGCGTCGCCGCTGAACATGGACGGAGTGCACCTCGGCCGCCCGCCGGCCGGTTCGGCCACACGGGCCGCGCAGATCCTCCACCCGCAGGGCACCCGGCAGAACCAGATCTTCAATTTCGTGATGCCCAAGCTGGCCCGGCTGTCGTACTCCGGCGGTCTCGGCGCGTTGTACTTCCCGGGGGCGAAGGCGTACGTGCAGGGTGACACGCCCTTCCTCGACTGCGAATCGCCCTCGGCAAACGGCGTGGCGACCGCGCGCGGGCTGGCAAAGGTCTATGGCGCGATCGCCAACGGCGGCCGCATGGACGGCGCCCGCTTCCTGTCGGCCGAGCGGGTCCGCGCGCTGACGGGAAAACCGAGCGTCGTCCCCGATTTCAGCATCGTCATGCCGATGGCCTGGCACCTCGGTTACCACTCGGTACCGGTTGCCGGGGCCATGCCGGGCTTCGGTCACGCCGGCCTCGGCGGTTCGCTGGGCTGGGCCGATCCCAGCACCGGCATGTCATTCGGTTTCGTCCACAATCGGTTGCTGACGCCCATGCTGACGGACCAGTTCGCCTTTGTGGGTCTGGCCGCATTGTTGCGCCGCGGAGCCGAGGCGGCCCGTGCGCGCGGGCTGCACCACGTGCCGTCTTACGGTGCGCCATACTCGCAGCCACCAGGTTCGCTCGCCGGTTAGGCGGGTTGATCCCAGACTGCCGAATACAGCAGCCGCGCAGGTCTGGATCAGGGCATGTGGCAAACCGACGGAGGGCAATGATGGTGGGGGGTGCACCAAGCCGTCAGGTGGCTATTGATACCGTGCACCCTATGATGATGGCAAACATAAGAAGCCACGGTCACAGCCTGAACGGACTGCTAGGGCCAGCTAACCCCGGGTATAACTCCACCCGCCCTCGTTGCGCTCGCAAACGTCGTCTGCCAGCGGAAGCGCAAGTATTCGGCAGCAATTGCCGGAGGGAAAAGAATCGCTAGCGAATTTTCGACTCGCCAGTTGGCCGGGTTTTTGCACGTTGGTTTGCCGTAGGCGCTAGGCTCCCATCCATCGGGATGTCGTGATGACGCGGGGAGATCAGCGCTGACTATTCGCGCGCTGATGCATGCCGTCGGTGGGTGGGCGAACGGAAGGTTTTGTTTAGATGGGCCAATCAGCTGTCATTCCTGTTGCTGTAGTCGGGATGGCCTGTCGGCTACCGGGGGGAATCAACACACCCGAAGAACTCTGGCAGGCGTTGCTGCGCGGTGACAACATGATCACGGAGATCCCCATCGACCGGTGGGATGGCGACGAGTACTACGACCCGGAACCCGGGGTGCCCGGCCGCTCGGTCACCAAGTGGGGGTCCTTTCTCGACGACGTTGCCGGCTTCGATGCGGACTTCTTCGGTATCAACGAGCGCGAAGCCGAAGCGATCGATCCTCAACATCGGTTGCTCCTCGAGACCGCTTGGGAGGCAGTCGAACACGCGGGTCTCGACCCGAAGGGGATCGCGGGATCGCTGACCGGTGTGTTCATGGGGCTGACGCACAACGACTACGCATTGCTGGCGGCCGACGCTCATGCCCTCGAGGGCCCGTACGGCTTCACCGGTTCCAACTTCGGGTTGGCGTCCGGCCGCATCTCCTACACCCTGGGCGTGCACGGTCCGGCGGTCACGGTGGACACTGCCTGCTCGTCCGGTTTGCTCGCACTGCACATGGCCTGCCGCAGCCTGCACGACGGTGAAAGCGACCTCGCGCTGGCGGGCGGCGTCGCGATCAACCTCGAACCGCGCAAGTCCGCGTCGGGTTCGGCACAGGGCATGCTGTCGCCCACCGGGGCGTGCCGCGCGTTCGACGTCGATGCCGACGGGTTCGTTGCCGGCGAAGCGTCCGCGGTGGTGCTGCTCAAACGCCTACCCGATGCGCAGCGCGACGGCGACCGGATCCTCGCGGTCGTGCGGGGCACCGCGGCCAATCAGGACGGTCGCACCGTCAACATCGCCACTCCGTCGCGCACGGCGCAGGTCGTCGCCTACCGGGCCGCCCTCGCGGCGGCGGGCGTGGACGGCGCGACGGTGGGGATGGTCGAGGCGCACGGTCCCGGTACGCCCATCGGCGACCCGATCGAGTTCGCCAGCCTCGCCGAGGTGTACGGCACCGAGGTGCCGTGCGCGCTCGCATCGGTGAAGACCAACTTCGGCCACACGCAGTCGGCATCGGGTCCGGTGGGCCTGATCAAGGCGATCCTCGCCCTGCAGCACGGTGTCGTCCCGCAGAATCTGCACTTCACCCGCCTGCCGGACGAGCTTCTCAAGATCGACACGAAACTTTTTGTGCCACAGGAGAATACGTCGTGGCCGACGAACGGCCACCACGCTCGGCGGGCCGCCGTCTCGTCGTACGGCCTGTCGGGCACCAATGTGCACGCCATTCTCGAGCAGGCCCCCGCAGAGGGCCCCGAGGCGGCTTCCGACACCGGGCTGGCCGCGCCGCTGCTGTTCCCGATTTCGTCCACCTCGGCCGACGAGCTCCGCCGCACCGCGGGCCGGCTCGGCGCCTGGCTGGCGGACAACGCCGACACCACGGCGCCGGCGGATCTGGCATACACGCTGGCGCGGCGCCGCGCGCACCGTCCGGTGCGCACCGCGGTGATCGCGAGTGACCTGGCCGAGTTGGCCGACGGGCTGCGCGAGATCGCCGACGGGGACGCGCCGTTCGAGACGGCGGCCGGGAACGACGACCGCGGTCCGGTGTGGGTCTTCTCGGGACAGGGTTCGCAATGGGCCGGCATGGGCGCGGCGCTGCTGGCCGACGAGCCTGCCTTCGCGGCGGCCGTCGCCGAGATCGAGCCGCTGATCGCGGCGGAGTCGGGCTTCTCGGTCACCGAGGCGATGTCCGCGCCGGAGAAGGTCACCGGCATCGACCGGGTCCAGCCGACGATCTTCACCATGCAGGTGGCACTCGCCGCGGCCATGCGCGCCTACGGGGTGCAGCCCGGCGCCGTCATTGGGCACTCGCTCGGCGAGGCCGCGGCGAGCGTCGTCGCCGGCGCGCTGACGCTGGAAGACGGCGTGCGCGTGATCTGCCGTCGGTCGCGGCTGATGGCCCGCATCGCCGGTGCCGGCGCGATGGCCTCGGTGGAGCTACCGGCTCAGCAGGTGCTGTCGGAGTTGGCGGCGCGCGGCGTCCGCGACGTGGTGCTGTCGGTGATCGCCTCGCCGAAGTCCACCGTCATCGGCGGAGCCAAGGAATCGGTGCGCGAGCTGGTGGCGGCGTGGGAACAGCGCGACATCATGGCGCGCGAGGTGGCTGTCGACGTCGCGTCGCATTCGCCCCAGGTCGACCCCATCCTCGACGACCTCGATGACGCGCTCGCCGACCTGTCTCCCGGGGAAGCGACAGTGCCCTACTACTCGGCCACGCTGTACGACCCGCGCGATCTGCCCTCGTGGGACGGGGAGTACTGGTGCGACAACCTGCGGCACGCGGTGCGCTTCTCCGCCGCGGTGCAGGCCGCACTGGAGGACGGCTACCAGGTCTTCGCGGAGCTGTCGCCGCACCCATTGCTCACTCACGCCATCGATCAGACGGGACGCAGCCTCGACAAGTCGCTGGCCACCTTGGCGTCCATGCGCCGCGAGGCGGGGCTGCCGCAGGGGTTGCGCGGCTTCGTCGCGGATCTGCACAGCGCGGGTGCCGCGGTGGACTTCTCCGCGCTGTATCCCGACGGAGCACTTGTCGATGCGCCGCTGCCGACCTGGACCCACCGCAGGCTGATCCTGGAGCGCGACGAGCAGGGGTCGACGGGACCGGGCATGACCGCCCTGTCGGTGCACCCGCTGCTCGGTGCCCACGTCAAGCTCACCGAAGAGCCGAAGCGCCACGTGTGGCAGACCGATGTCGGCACCGAGGCACACCCGTGGCTCGCCGACCATCAGGTCGGCAATGTGGCCGCCCTGCCGGGCGCCGCGTACTGCGAGATGGCCCTGGCGGCGGCTCGCCAGGTCCTCGGTGAGGATTCCGAGGTCCGGGACATCCGGTTCGAGCAGATGCTGCTGCTGGACGACCACACGCCGGTCAGCGCCGTGGCCGCGGTCGCCGCCGCCGACGTCCTGAACTTCGCGGTGGAGACCACCAGCGACGACGTGGCCGTGGTGCGAGCGAGCGGTGTCCTGCACGCCGCCACCGACGAGCAGCCCGAGGCCTACGACATCGCGGCCCTGCTGGCGGCGCGCCCCGATCGCATCGAGGGCGCAGAGCTGCGGACGGTGTTCGAGCTGGCGGGCATCCAGTACGGGCCGGCCTTCACCGGCCTGGCCGCGGTGCTCACCGGCGAACAGGAAACCCTCGACGTGCTCGCCGAGGTGGGACTGCCGGGACCGATCCGCTCACAGCAGGCGGCCTACGGCGTGCACCCCGCGCTGCTGGACGCGTGCTTCCAGTCGGTGGTGGTCCATCCGGACATCCAGCGAGTGGCGACGGGCGGGCTGGTGCTGCCGCTGGGGGTGCGCCGGTTGCGTGCCCACGGTCCGGTGCGCGACGCGAAGTACTGCCACACGCGGGTGACGAAAGCCGGCGCCACCGGCGTCGAAGCCGACGTCGACGTGCTCGCCACGGACGGCACCGTCTTGCTCCGGGTGCAGGGCCTGCGACTCGGCACCGGCATGTCGGAGGAGGGGCGTCGGGCGCGGACCCTGAGCGAGCGGCTGCTGACGATCGAATGGCAGCAGCGCGAGCTGCCCGAGGAAACACCCACCGAAGCCGGGACGTGGCTGGTCATCAGCACCTCCGGGAACGGGGATCTGCTGCCCGCGCGGCTCGCCGACGCGATGAAGCTGCAGGGTGCAGAGGCGACGACGTTCCGCTCGCCCCTGGGTGCCGACTCGCCGGCGGACATCGACCGGCTTCGTGCCCAGCTGGCCGACGGCGGGTTCACCGGTGTCGTGGTCCTGACCGCGCCGCCGCACAGCGATTCGGCGGACGACGCTGCCCTCCGCGGGCGGGAGTACGTGCAGAAGCTGGTGCGTATCGCCAGCCAGCTGCCCGATATCCCGGGCGAGCCGCCCCGCCTGTTCGTCGTCACCCGGAGGGCGCAGACCGTCCTGCCCGACGATCGGGCGAACCTGGAGCAGGCCGGATTGCGCGGCCTGGCGCGGGTAATCGACGCCGAACATCCGCATCTGAACGTCACCCAGGTCGATTTAGATGATGTAACTGGAGATGACTCCGCCAATCTGGTCGCGCAGCAGCTGCTGGGTGGCTCGGAAGAGGACGAGACGGCCTGGCGTAACGGCGAGTGGTACACCGCACGCATGAGCCCCGGCCCGCTCGGCGCCGACGAGCGGCGGACCACCGTCGTCGACCATGAGCGCGACGGCATGCGCTTGCAGATCCGCACGCCCGGCGACATCGAGACGCTGGAGCTCGTCGCGTTCGACCGTGTCGCGCCGGGCCCGGGCCAGATCGAGGTCGCGGTCACCGCGTCCAGCATCAACTTCGCGGACGTCCTCGTGGCGTTCGGCCGCTATCCCACGTTCGAGGGGTACCAGCAGCTACTGGGCGGTGACTTCGCCGGCGTCGTCACCGCGGTCGGGCCTGATGTCACCGGTCACAAGGTCGGCGACCACGTCGCCGGGTTGTCGGGACTCGGCTGCTGGGGCACGTTCGTCACCTGCGACGCCCGTCTCGCGGTCACCCTGCCCGAGGGCATGTCGTTGGCAGCGGCCGCCGCGGCCACCACCGCGTATTCCACCGCCTGGTACGGCCTGCACGACCAGGCGCGGATCTCCGCCGACGACAAGGTGCTCATCCACTCCGGCACCGGCGGTGTCGGGCAGGCCGCGATCGCGATCGCCCGCGCCGCGGGCGCCGAGATCTATGCCACGGCCGGCAGCGAAAAGCGGCGGCAGATCCTGCGGGACATGGGGATCACGCACGTCTACGACTCCCGCAGCACCGACTTCGCCGACGAGATCCGTCGCGACACCAACGGGTACGGCGTCGACATCGTGCTCAACTCGCTGACGGGTGCGTCGCAGCGTGCCGGCGTCGAGCTGCTCGCCTTCGGCGGGCGCTTCGTCGAGCTGGGCAAACTCGACATCTACGGCAACACACGCCTGGGGCTGTTCCCGTTCCGCCGCAACCTCGCGTTCTACGCGGTGGACCTGGCGTTGCTCTCATTCAGTCACCCGCGGAAGCTGCGGGAGCTGCTGAACACGGTGTACAAGCTCATCGCCGACGGTGTGCTGCCGGTGCCCGAGAGCACGCACTATCCGCTCGCCGACGCCGCGACCGCGGTGCGCGTGATGAGCGCGGCCGGCTTTCCAGCACATTGGGATCCTAAGCTTAGAATTCCACGTGGACAAGTTGTCGCGGCCGCTTCTATAGTGTCACCTAAATACTAGTGACTCCAGCGTAACTGGACTGGCCACAGTTAGGCCGCAAATGTAATCACACTGGCTCACCTTCGGGTGGGCCTTTCTGCGTTCGCGAGTGGACCCGATAAGCTCATGGAGCGGCGTAACCGTCGCACAGGAAGGACAGAGAAAGCGCGGATCTGGGAAGTGACGGACAGAACGGTCAGGACCTGGATTGGGGAGGCGGTTGCCGCCGCTGCTGCTGACGGTGTGACGTTCTCTGTTCCGGTCACACCACATACGTTCCGCCATTCCTATGCGATGCACATGCTGTATGCCGGTATACCGCTGAAAGTTCTGCAAAGCCTGATGGGACATAAGTCCATCAGTTCAACGGAAGTCTACACGAAGGTTTTTGCGCTGGATGTGGCTGCCCGGCACCGGGTGCAGTTTGCGATGCCGGAGTCTGATGCGGTTGCGATGCTGAAACAATTATCCTGAGAATAAATGCCTTGGCCTTTATATGGAAATGTGGAACTGAGTGGATATGCTGTTTTTGTCTGTTAAACAGAGAAGCTGGCTGTTATCCACTGAGAAGCGAACGAAACAGTCGGGAAAATCTCCCATTATCGTAGAGATCCGCATTATTAATCTCAGGAGCCTGTGTAGCGTTTATAGGAAGTAGTGTTCTGTCATGATGCCTGCAAGCGGTAACGAAAACGATTTGAATATGCCTTCAGGAACAATAGAAATCTTCGTGCGGTGTTACGTTGAAGTGGAGCGGATTATGTCAGCAATGGACAGAACAACCTAATGAACACAGAACCATGATGTGGTCTGTCCTTTTACAGCCAGTAGTGCTCGCCGCAGTCGAGCGACAGGGCGAAGCCCTCGGCTGGTTGCCCTCGCCGCTGGGCTGGCGGCCGTCTATGGCCCTGCAAACGCGCCAGAAACGCCGTCGAAGCCGTGTGCGAGACACCGCGGCCGGCCGCCGGCGTTGTGGATACCTCGCGGAAAACTTGGCCCTCACTGACAGATGAGGGGCGGACGTTGACACTTGAGGGGCCGACTCACCCGGCGCGGCGTTGACAGATGAGGGGCAGGCTCGATTTCGGCCGGCGACGTGGAGCTGGCCAGCCTCGCAAATCGGCGAAAACGCCTGATTTTACGCGAGTTTCCCACAGATGATGTGGACAAGCCTGGGGATAAGTGCCCTGCGGTATTGACACTTGAGGGGCGCGACTACTGACAGATGAGGGGCGCGATCCTTGACACTTGAGGGGCAGAGTGCTGACAGATGAGGGGCGCACCTATTGACATTTGAGGGGCTGTCCACAGGCAGAAAATCCAGCATTTGCAAGGGTTTCCGCCCGTTTTTCGGCCACCGCTAACCTGTCTTTTAACCTGCTTTTAAACCAATATTTATAAACCTTGTTTTTAACCAGGGCTGCGCCCTGTGCGCGTGACCGCGCACGCCGAAGGGGGGTGCCCCCCCTTCTCGAACCCTCCCGGTCGAGTGAGCGAGGAAGCACCAGGGAACAGCACTTATATATTCTGCTTACACACGATGCCTGAAAAAACTTCCCTTGGGGTTATCCACTTATCCACGGGGATATTTTTATAATTATTTTTTTTATAGTTTTTAGATCTTCTTTTTTAGAGCGCCTTGTAGGCCTTTATCCATGCTGGTTCTAGAGAAGGTGTTGTGACAAATTGCCCTTTCAGTGTGACAAATCACCCTCAAATGACAGTCCTGTCTGTGACAAATTGCCCTTAACCCTGTGACAAATTGCCCTCAGAAGAAGCTGTTTTTTCACAAAGTTATCCCTGCTTATTGACTCTTTTTTATTTAGTGTGACAATCTAAAAACTTGTCACACTTCACATGGATCTGTCATGGCGGAAACAGCGGTTATCAATCACAAGAAACGTAAAAATAGCCCGCGAATCGTCCAGTCAAACGACCTCACTGAGGCGGCATATAGTCTCTCCCGGGATCAAAAACGTATGCTGTATCTGTTCGTTGACCAGATCAGAAAATCTGATGGCACCCTACAGGAACATGACGGTATCTGCGAGATCCATGTTGCTAAATATGCTGAAATATTCGGATTGACCTCTGCGGAAGCCAGTAAGGATATACGGCAGGCATTGAAGAGTTTCGCGGGGAAGGAAGTGGTTTTTTATCGCCCTGAAGAGGATGCCGGCGATGAAAAAGGCTATGAATCTTTTCCTTGGTTTATCAAACGTGCGCACAGTCCATCCAGAGGGCTTTACAGTGTACATATCAACCCATATCTCATTCCCTTCTTTATCGGGTTACAGAACCGGTTTACGCAGTTTCGGCTTAGTGAAACAAAAGAAATCACCAATCCGTATGCCATGCGTTTATACGAATCCCTGTGTCAGTATCGTAAGCCGGATGGCTCAGGCATCGTCTCTCTGAAAATCGACTGGATCATAGAGCGTTACCAGCTGCCTCAAAGTTACCAGCGTATGCCTGACTTCCGCCGCCGCTTCCTGCAGGTCTGTGTTAATGAGATCAACAGCAGAACTCCAATGCGCCTCTCATACATTGAGAAAAAGAAAGGCCGCCAGACGACTCATATCGTATTTTCCTTCCGCGATATCACTTCCATGACGACAGGATAGTCTGAGGGTTATCTGTCACAGATTTGAGGGTGGTTCGTCACATTTGTTCTGACCTACTGAGGGTAATTTGTCACAGTTTTGCTGTTTCCTTCAGCCTGCATGGATTTTCTCATACTTTTTGAACTGTAATTTTTAAGGAAGCCAAATTTGAGGGCAGTTTGTCACAGTTGATTTCCTTCTCTTTCCCTTCGTCATGTGACTTGATATCGGGGGTTAGTTCGTCATCATTGATGAGGGTTGATTATCACAGTTTATTACTCTGAATTGGCTATCCGCGTGTGTACCTCTACCTGGAGTTTTTCCCACGGTGGATATTTCTTCTTGCGCTGAGCGTAAGAGCTATCTGACAGAACAGTTCTTCTTTGCTTCCTCGCCAGTTCGCTCGCTATGCTCGGTTACACGGCTGCGGCGAGCGCTAGTGATAATAAGTGACTGAGGTATGTGCTCTTCTTATCTCCTTTTGTAGTGTTGCTCTTATTTTAAACAACTTTGCGGTTTTTTGATGACTTTGCGATTTTGTTGTTGCTTTGCAGTAAATTGCAAGATTTAATAAAAAAACGCAAAGCAATGATTAAAGGATGTTCAGAATGAAACTCATGGAAACACTTAACCAGTGCATAAACGCTGGTCATGAAATGACGAAGGCTATCGCCATTGCACAGTTTAATGATGACAGCCCGGAAGCGAGGAAAATAACCCGGCGCTGGAGAATAGGTGAAGCAGCGGATTTAGTTGGGGTTTCTTCTCAGGCTATCAGAGATGCCGAGAAAGCAGGGCGACTACCGCACCCGGATATGGAAATTCGAGGACGGGTTGAGCAACGTGTTGGTTATACAATTGAACAAATTAATCATATGCGTGATGTGTTTGGTACGCGATTGCGACGTGCTGAAGACGTATTTCCACCGGTGATCGGGGTTGCTGCCCATAAAGGAGGCGTTTACAAAACCTCAGTTTCTGTTCATCTTGCTCAGGATCTGGCTCTGAAGGGGCTACGTGTTTTGCTCGTGGAAGGTAACGACCCCCAGGGAACAGCCTCAATGTATCACGGATGGGTACCAGATCTTCATATTCATGCAGAAGACACTCTCCTGCCTTTCTATCTTGGGGAAAAGGACGATGTCACTTATGCAATAAAGCCCACTTGCTGGCCGGGGCTTGACATTATTCCTTCCTGTCTGGCTCTGCACCGTATTGAAACTGAGTTAATGGGCAAATTTGATGAAGGTAAACTGCCCACCGATCCACACCTGATGCTCCGACTGGCCATTGAAACTGTTGCTCATGACTATGATGTCATAGTTATTGACAGCGCGCCTAACCTGGGTATCGGCACGATTAATGTCGTATGTGCTGCTGATGTGCTGATTGTTCCCACGCCTGCTGAGTTGTTTGACTACACCTCCGCACTGCAGTTTTTCGATATGCTTCGTGATCTGCTCAAGAACGTTGATCTTAAAGGGTTCGAGCCTGATGTACGTATTTTGCTTACCAAATACAGCAATAGTAATGGCTCTCAGTCCCCGTGGATGGAGGAGCAAATTCGGGATGCCTGGGGAAGCATGGTTCTAAAAAATGTTGTACGTGAAACGGATGAAGTTGGTAAAGGTCAGATCCGGATGAGAACTGTTTTTGAACAGGCCATTGATCAACGCTCTTCAACTGGTGCCTGGAGAAATGCTCTTTCTATTTGGGAACCTGTCTGCAATGAAATTTTCGATCGTCTGATTAAACCACGCTGGGAGATTAGATAATGAAGCGTGCGCCTGTTATTCCAAAACATACGCTCAATACTCAACCGGTTGAAGATACTTCGTTATCGACACCAGCTGCCCCGATGGTGGATTCGTTAATTGCGCGCGTAGGAGTAATGGCTCGCGGTAATGCCATTACTTTGCCTGTATGTGGTCGGGATGTGAAGTTTACTCTTGAAGTGCTCCGGGGTGATAGTGTTGAGAAGACCTCTCGGGTATGGTCAGGTAATGAACGTGACCAGGAGCTGCTTACTGAGGACGCACTGGATGATCTCATCCCTTCTTTTCTACTGACTGGTCAACAGACACCGGCGTTCGGTCGAAGAGTATCTGGTGTCATAGAAATTGCCGATGGGAGTCGCCGTCGTAAAGCTGCTGCACTTACCGAAAGTGATTATCGTGTTCTGGTTGGCGAGCTGGATGATGAGCAGATGGCTGCATTATCCAGATTGGGTAACGATTATCGCCCAACAAGTGCTTATGAACGTGGTCAGCGTTATGCAAGCCGATTGCAGAATGAATTTGCTGGAAATATTTCTGCGCTGGCTGATGCGGAAAATATTTCACGTAAGATTATTACCCGCTGTATCAACACCGCCAAATTGCCTAAATCAGTTGTTGCTCTTTTTTCTCACCCCGGTGAACTATCTGCCCGGTCAGGTGATGCACTTCAAAAAGCCTTTACAGATAAAGAGGAATTACTTAAGCAGCAGGCATCTAACCTTCATGAGCAGAAAAAAGCTGGGGTGATATTTGAAGCTGAAGAAGTTATCACTCTTTTAACTTCTGTGCTTAAAACGTCATCTGCATCAAGAACTAGTTTAAGCTCACGACATCAGTTTGCTCCTGGAGCGACAGTATTGTATAAGGGCGATAAAATGGTGCTTAACCTGGACAGGTCTCGTGTTCCAACTGAGTGTATAGAGAAAATTGAGGCCATTCTTAAGGAACTTGAAAAGCCAGCACCCTGATGCGACCACGTTTTAGTCTACGTTTATCTGTCTTTACTTAATGTCCTTTGTTACAGGCCAGAAAGCATAACTGGCCTGAATATTCTCTCTCGGCCGCCGCCGCCTTTTCCTCAATCGCTCTTCGTTCGTCTGGAAGGCAGTACACCTTGATAGGTGGGCTGCCCTTCCTGGTTGGCTTGGTTTCATCAGCCATCCGCTTGCCCTCATCTGTTACGCCGGCGGTAGCCGGCCAGCCTCGCAGAGCAGGATTCCCGTTGAGCACCGCCAGGTGCGAATAAGGGACAGTGAAGAAGGAACACCCGCTCGCGGGTGGGCCTACTTCACCTATCCTGCCCGGCTGACGCCGTTGGATACACCAAGGAAAGTCTACACGAACCCTTTGGCAAAATCCTGTATATCGTGCGAAAAAGGATGGATATACCGAAAAAATCGCTATAATGACCCCGAAGCAGGGTTATGCAGCGGAAAAGATCCGTCGACCTGCAGCTCACGGTAACTGATGCCGTATTTGCAGTACCAGCGTACGGCCCACAGAATGATGTCACGCTGAAAATGCCGGCCTTTGAATGGGTTCATGTGCAGCTCCATCAGCAAAAGGGGATGATAAGTTTATCACCACCGACTATTTGCAACAGTGCCGTTGATCGTGCTATGATCGACTGATGTCATCAGCGGTGGAGTGCAATGTCGTGCAATACGAATGGCGAAAAGCCGAGCTCATCGGTCAGCTTCTCAACCTTGGGGTTACCCCCGGCGGTGTGCTGCTGGTCCACAGCTCCTTCCGTAGCGTCCGGCCCCTCGAAGATGGGCCACTTGGACTGATCGAGGCCCTGCGTGCTGCGCTGGGTCCGGGAGGGACGCTCGTCATGCCCTCGTGGTCAGGTCTGGACGACGAGCCGTTCGATCCTGCCACGTCGCCCGTTACACCGGACCTTGGAGTTGTCTCTGACACATTCTGGCGCCTGCCAAATGTAAAGCGCAGCGCCCATCCATTTGCCTTTGCGGCAGCGGGGCCACAGGCAGAGCAGATCATCTCTGATCCATTGCCCCTGCCACCTCACTCGCCTGCAAGCCCGGTCGCCCGTGTCCATGAACTCGATGGGCAGGTACTTCTCCTCGGCGTGGGACACGATGCCAACACGACGCTGCATCTTGCCGAGTTGATGGCAAAGGTTCCCTATGGGGTGCCGAGACACTGCACCATTCTTCAGGATGGCAAGTTGGTACGCGTCGATTATCTCGAGAATGACCACTGCTGTGAGCGCTTTGCCTTGGCGGACAGGTGGCTCAAGGAGAAGAGCCTTCAGAAGGAAGGTCCAGTCGGTCATGCCTTTGCTCGGTTGATCCGCTCCCGCGACATTGTGGCGACAGCCCTGGGTCAACTGGGCCGAGATCCGTTGATCTTCCTGCATCCGCCAGAGGCGGGATGCGAAGAATGCGATGCCGCTCGCCAGTGGCTGAGCTCATGAGCGGAGAACGAGATGACGTTGGAGGGGCAAGGTCGCGCTGATTGCTGGGGCAACACGTGGAGCGGATCGGGGATTGTCTTTCTTCAGCTCGCTGATGATATGCTGACGCTCAATGCCGTTTGGCCTCCGACTAACGAAAATCCCGCATTTGGACGGCTGATCCGATTGGCACGGCGGACGGCGAATGGCGGAGCAGACGCTCGTCCGGGGGCAATGAGATATGAAAAAGCCTGAACTCACCGCGACGTCCCGAAGGCGTGGCGCGGCTTCCCCGTGCCGGAGCAATCGCCCTGGGTGGGTTACACGACGCCCCTCTATGGCCCGTACTGACGGACACACCGAAGCCCCGGCGGCAACCCTCAGCGGATGCCCCGGGGCTTCACGTTTTCCCAGGTCAGAAGCGGTTTTCGGGAGTAGTGCCCCAACTGGGGTAACCTTTGAGTTCTCTCAGTTGGGGGCGTAGGGTCGCCGACATGACACAAGGGGTTGTGACCGGGGTGGACACGTACGCGGGTGCTTACGACCGTCAGTCGCGCGAGCGCGAGAATTCGAGCGCAGCAAGCCCAGCGACACAGCGTAGCGCCAACGAAGACAAGGCGGCCGACCTTCAGCGCGAAGTCGAGCGCGACGGGGGCCGGTTCAGGTTCGTCGGGCATTTCAGCGAAGCGCCGGGCACGTCGGCGTTCGGGACGGCGGAGCGCCCGGAGTTCGAACGCATCCTGAACGAATGCCGCGCCGGGCGGCTCAACATGATCATTGTCTATGACGTGTCGCGCTTCTCGCGCCTGAAGGTCATGGACGCGATTCCGATTGTCTCGGAATTGCTCGCCCTGGGCGTGACGATTGTTTCCACTCAGGAAGGCGTCTTCCGGCAGGGAAACGTCATGGACCTGATTCACCTGATTATGCGGCTCGACGCGTCGCACAAAGAATCTTCGCTGAAGTCGGCGAAGATTCTCGACACGAAGAACCTTCAGCGCGAATTGGGCGGGTACGTCGGCGGGAAGGCGCCTTACGGCTTCGAGCTTGTTTCGGAGACGAAGGAGATCACGCGCAACGGCCGAATGGTCAATGTCGTCATCAACAAGCTTGCGCACTCGACCACTCCCCTTACCGGACCCTTCGAGTTCGAGCCCGACGTAATCCGGTGGTGGTGGCGTGAGATCAAGACGCACAAACACCTTCCCTTCAAGCCGGGCAGTCAAGCCGCCATTCACCCGGGCAGCATCACGGGGCTTTGTAAGCGCATGGACGCTGACGCCGTGCCGACCCGGGGCGAGACGATTGGGAAGAAGACCGCTTCAAGCGCCTGGGACCCGGCAACCGTTATGCGAATCCTTCGGGACCCGCGTATTGCGGGCTTCGCCGCTGAGGTGATCTACAAGAAGAAGCCGGACGGCACGCCGACCACGAAGATTGAGGGTTACCGCATTCAGCGCGACCCGATCACGCTCCGGCCGGTCGAGCTTGATTGCGGACCGATCATCGAGCCCGCTGAGTGGTATGAGCTTCAGGCGTGGTTGGACGGCAGGGGGCGCGGCAAGGGGCTTTCCCGGGGGCAAGCCATTCTGTCCGCCATGGACAAGCTGTACTGCGAGTGTGGCGCCGTCATGACTTCGAAGCGCGGGGAAGAATCGATCAAGGACTCTTACCGCTGCCGTCGCCGGAAGGTGGTCGACCCGTCCGCACCTGGGCAGCACGAAGGCACGTGCAACGTCAGCATGGCGGCACTCGACAAGTTCGTTGCGGAACGCATCTTCAACAAGATCAGGCACGCCGAAGGCGACGAAGAGACGTTGGCGCTTCTGTGGGAAGCCGCCCGACGCTTCGGCAAGCTCACTGAGGCGCCTGAGAAGAGCGGCGAACGGGCGAACCTTGTTGCGGAGCGCGCCGACGCCCTGAACGCCCTTGAAGAGCTGTACGAAGACCGCGCGGCAGGCGCGTACGACGGACCCGTTGGCAGGAAGCACTTCCGGAAGCAACAGGCAGCGCTGACGCTCCGGCAGCAAGGGGCGGAAGAGCGGCTTGCCGAACTTGAAGCCGCCGAAGCCCCGAAGCTTCCCCTTGACCAATGGTTCCCCGAAGACGCCGACGCTGACCCGACCGGCCCTAAGTCGTGGTGGGGGCGCGCGTCAGTAGACGACAAGCGCGTGTTCGTCGGGCTCTTCGTAGACAAGATCGTTGTCACGAAGTCGACTACGGGCAGGGGGCAGGGAACGCCCATCGAGAAGCGCGCTTCGATCACGTGGGCGAAGCCGCCGACCGACGACGACGAAGACGACGCCCAGGACGGCACGGAAGACGTAGCGGCGTAGCGAGACACCCGGGAAGCCTGTTAGGCGCTGAGACGGGCGCACAGCGGGCTTCCTGGGGCAGCGGGAAGGGTCGGCCGGTCCCCCGGTCGGCCCATTTCTCTTGTCTCGGTTTAGTTAGTTAGCCTAAGTAACAGTGACTCCGTCACCACAGCACAGCGGGGCGAGCCGTTGACCTGGGGGAAGTGATGCTGTGACGGAATGACTCGAAACACACATTCCTAATGACTTCTCATTGGGTAATCCAGACTTCACGCCACTTCATCACAGCGTCACCCGGGCGCCCTTCGCTGTGACCCCGAATCAGGTTGCCGACAACCTTCATATAGGTAGAGGGGTTTACGCGCCACGCATCAAGCACCGCTAAGGAACGGCGTCGAGCGCTACCCACTCAGGCCGGTCACTCCCCTGATCTCTCCCAGGGTTGAGCGACCGGCGTTGCCTCCCTAGCTCAGTTCGGTTAGAGCGCCTGTTTCGTAATCAGGGGGTCGGCGGTTCGAATCCGTCGGGGGGCTCAATGAGCGGATACACAATCGCTTGGCTCGCATGGCTTGCCGCGTTCGGCGTCATTGAGGGTCGAGCGCTCTTCAATAAGAAGCCGGGCGACACGCTGAGCGAACACGTCTGGTCATGGTTCGCCACGCAAAGCGGCAGTACAGGCAAGCCTTCGGGTTGGGTGCGTGCTCGACGCTTTGCGCTACTGGCCTTCATGGGTTGGCTCACTGCCCACTTCATGACGGGCGGTCGCTTCTAGCGCTGCCGCGCCCAGCCTACTCACGTGAGTAGGTAGGGGGGTGTCGACGGATAGGGGGGTGTCCCCGGAAGGGGGGGGGGGGTGCCCTATGCGTACCCGGTGTCTCGACTGTAGGGACTGGGCTACTCATGGTGGGCGCTGTGCTCAGCACCACGCCACCTATCAGGCACAGCGCAGTGTGAAGAGCCATGCGAAGCGGCGTGCTGCTATCGCCCGTGGGAACAACGCTGCGGCGAAGATGCGTCGTGCTATCCGTAAGGCAGTGGGCGCGCACTGTGCTACCTGCCTGGGTTGGTACCACTAGAAAGCTTCTCGAGCGGATCGATCCTGCAGGAATTCCCGGGCATAACTGTTCCACTTGTATCGTCGGTCTGATAATCAGACTGGGACCACGGTCCCACTCGTATCGTCGGTCTGATTATTAGTCTGGGACCACGGTCCCACTCGTATCGTCGGTCTGAT